>Ga0114129_10001017_pt1 | contig 36585 bp, 31 predicted proteins | sample RhiMetdeltSRZDD1_FD_80071 | JGI IMG/M metagenome (GOLD analysis project Ga0114129, IMG submission 80071) | Populus rhizosphere microbial communities from Tennessee, USA - Rhizosphere MetaG P. deltoides SRZDD1 (version 2) (version 2) | ecosystem: Host-associated > Plants > Roots > Rhizosphere >...
ACGGCTACTTCTTGAGCAGAATGTCTTCGAAGAACCTGACGGCCCGGGGGTCGTTCGACTGACCGAGCCAGAACATCGCCTGCTTACGGACTTCGGGATTGCGATTGGTCCGCGCGACTTCGATCAGCTTCGGTATACCTTCGTCTTTCGGCATCTGGCTAAGCGCGAACACCGCCTTCTTTTTCACCTCGGTGTCCGGATCGTTGTCGATCGCGCCGGAGATCGTCGCGAGCGCTTCGCGGCCCGCGCGCTGCGCGAGCCAGAAGAGCGCCTGCCCGCGCACCTTCCGGCTCTGATCGTTCCTCGCGGTGTTGATGAGCGTCGTCAGCGCCGACGGCGTCTTGCTCACCGACAACCCGAACGTCACCTTGTCGCGCACTTTGTCGCTCGGATCGTCAGCGATCATCCGCGTGAGCAGCCGCGCGCCGGCGTCGCCTCGCGTCGAGCCGAGCCAGAAGGCCGTGTCGCCTCGAAGCCATTCGGGCCGGCTCGGCGCGACGAACGTTTCGAGCGCGCGGTCGGCGGCGGGCACGTTGTGAAGCGCGATCGCGCTCATCGCGGTCTTTCCAACCCGGTCTTTTTGCTCGCCGGTCTCGGGCGATGCCAGCACGAGCGATGACAGCCAGGCGATGCTCTCGTCCGGCTTCACGTCGCTCAGCCACACCACCGGCAAGCCACCGGCATCGACGTCGCAGTCGGGCGTGAACGTCCGCACGCGGCTCACGGCGCCGTTCTCGAGACGCGCCAAGACGAGGAACTCCGTCGCCGGTTCGAGCATGACGCGCGATCCGCGAACGGAGATCGAGTCGCCCGTATTCATCGACACTCCGCTGCCGCTTTCGAGGCGACACGATCCGCAGCACACGTCGGCGCTGTTCGAGATCGTGTCGTAGCAGCACATCTGCCGCGGCCCGGCAACCATCGGCGCGTGATAACCGATCCAAGTCACGCCGCCGCGCGCCGCGACGACGCGAACTTCGCGATCGAGTCCTTGCGCGGCCGACCGCGTCTCGGTCTTCGCGTTGCTGATACGTCCTTGCGCACCCGCACCCGGCACCGCACCCAGCACCGCCCCCAGCACCACGGCACTCAGCACCGCACCAGGCATCGAGGCACCCGGCACCCGGCACCCGGCGGTCACTTGAGCAGCTCCATCAGAAAGTCCGCCACTTCCTTCGACTTGCCCATGATCGACATCTTCTGAACCATCTCCCGCTTCATCTGCGGATCCTTCTCGGCGCGCGCGAGCTCCACGAGAACCCTGCCGTTGTTCTGCAGGAACAGCGCGTTGATCGCTTCCTTCTTGATCTCCGGCGAGCTGTCGGACTGGTAGATCGACTTGATCGCGTCGCCGGTGCGGCTGCCACCCATCAACCCGAGATTGCGAACCGCCGTGCGGCGCAGCTGCGGATCCTTTTCCGTCTTCGCCAGCTCGATCAGCTTGTCGGCACTGCCGCCGACGAACATCGCCTGGATGATCCGCTTCTTGACGTCGACCGACGTTTCGCTCGAGTAGAGATCGGCGAGCTCCGTGTGCGCACCCATGACGCCGAGCTGCTGCACCGCGTCGCCGCGCAGCTCCGCGTTGGTCTCGCTCTTCGCAAGCCCGAGCAGCCGAGTGCGGTCGCCCGAGACCATGAAGCTGCGGATGATCGCGCGCTTGACCGACGAATCGGAGGACGCGCGGTAGACGTCCGCCATCAGCTGACGATTCTCGGAGCCGCCCATGATGCCGAGATATTTGATCGCGCGAAGCTGAAGATCCGGATTCGACGCGCCCTTGGCGATGTTCCCGATGATCTCGCGCGCCCGTGCGGATCCCGCCTGGCTGAGCACGAACAGCGCGCGATCCTTGACGCGCGGCGAGTTCGACGGCGAGTTCAGCATCTGCTCGATGATGGGCAGCGCGCGATCGGGATCGTTGTTAATCAGGCCGCGCAGCGCCATCAGCTTCAGCTCTTCGTCGTTCTGCGATTCCGGTGCGATTGTCTGACCCGACGCCTGCCGCAGCTCGACTTCGAGCGCCTTCGCGTCCCTGATCCACTTGCTGTCCTTGAACTGCTGTTGAAGATCGGCGAGCGTGCTCAAGGCATCGGCGCGGCGTCCGAGCTTCGCGAGGCTGTACGCCTTCCAATACATCGCAGAATCGGTCCACTTGCTTTTCAGCTCGATGAGGCGGTTGAAGCGATCGAGCGCGCGGTCGTACTTGCCTTCGTCGAGGGCGTCACGGGCGGACTCATACAGATCATCCGCCCGGTCCTCAGCGTCCATACCGACCGGCCCGCGCGGTCCGAGGTGCATCGCGAATGCCCCCGGGCCGGGACCGATTGGACCCAGACCCATCGGCCCCGGACCGACAGGGCCAGGCCCGATCGGTTGCGCGATGGCCGGCGCGGCGATTGCCGCCGTGAGAATCATCGAGAGAGAAAGCGTTCGCATCTTGATCATGGTCGTTTAGCTGGTTTTCCGTGTTGATGTCCGCGGGGCCGCGGAAGCCGCCGGCGCGTTCTCGCGCTGCCGGAGCTCCTCGCTCAACACCCGCACCTTGAAGAGCAGCGCCGCCGCATCGATGCGCCGTCGAATCTGTTCGAGATCGGCGGCGCTGATCTTCGACGGGCTGTGCACGATTTCGAGCAGGCTCCGCTCGAGATCGTCGAGGACGCTGGCGACCGACTGTTCGCCGACGTCCTGCGCGTCCTGCCGGTACAAACGGCTCGTAGTCAGGAGATCGTCCGCCCAGCGCTGTTGGATGGAGATGTCGCGGCTGTCCGACGTATTCATGATGTCGGTCAGGACGCGCTCGGATCGATCGAGATGATCTGCCACCGAGCTGAGCAGAATCCGCTGGCGCTGGACGCTGTGGTCGCCGTTCGTGGCGCCGGACGGCGTGGCAACCGCCTGCCGGCCCGCCGCCGACTCGGTCGCGCTCTCCTGACGCGGCAGATATCGCCCGGCGATGAACGCGGCCAGCACGAGCGCCGCCGCCGACGCCAGCAGCACGAGCCGCTCGCCGCGCGAGACGGTGCTCAGAAATTTCCACCACGGAACGTCCTGCTCCGGCAGCTTGTGACGGATCCGCTGCCACACTTCGAGTCCGTACTGGTCGCCGCGCTCCGGCAGCTCCGGCTCGGTGACGATGGCCAGTGTGCCCGCAATCTCGCGATACGCCGCGGCACAGCTCGCGCAGGCATCGAGGTGCCGCTCGACGTCGACGCGCTTCCGGCCTTCGCCGTAGTAGTAGAGGATCAGGTCGTCGTCTGAATAATGCTTCATCTTCTTTCACTTGCGGCGGGGCCCACCCCCGCCGCTTGCCACGCCTCGCCAACGGCTCGGCGCGATGCTTGCGACATCCTCGCGCTAATCGCCGCGCAACGGCTGCAGCGCGACGCGTAGCTTCTTCACCGCGCGAAACACGCTGTGCTTCGCCGCGCTCGTCCCGAGGCCGAGCGTCTGGCCGATTTCGTCGATCGATCGTCCTTCGTAGTGCCGCAGCGTGAACGCCGCGCGCTCGAGCGGGCTCAGCGCGCCGAGCGCCTCACGCACGCGCGCGTCGATCTCGGCGCTGCGCGCGAGCCGTTCCGGTCCCGGCGTCTGCGCCGCCGGCGTCTCCGCCACCGCGTCGAGGCTTTCGCCGCGCGCCTGATCGTGACGGGCTTGTTTGGCGCGCATCAAATCCACCGAACAGTTCGCGACGATGCGATAGAGCCAGGTGCCGAAGTTGGCGCGCGCCTCGAAGCGTCCGAGCTGCCGATACGCGCGAAGCAAACTTTCCTGAACCACGTCCTCGGCATCCTGTTCGTTCCCCGTCATCCGATACGCCAGCCGGAACACACTCCGGCTGTGGCGCTCCACCAGCGCGCGGAACGCCTCGCTGTCGCCCTGGCGGGCACGGGCCAGGACGGCCGCCGCCTCAACGTCCATGTTCAATCCGGGGTCCCTCCCCCGGTCACCGCTTCGCGGGGACCCCATCGCCCCGCTCCGCACTGGTCAGCTTAGACGGAGCCTAAGCAACCCGGTTAGTAAGGTTTACACTCCTTCCAACATGCGGGCGCGGTGGGCCGTCTATGGGACTGTGACCGGAGAGGCGGTGGCGGTGCCGATCTCGGCTGAGCCGCGGGTTGTGGATCCCGCAGCGCGGCTGGAAAGTCTGTTCGACGCGCATCACGAACGGCTCTATCGTCTGGCGCGCCGTCTCTGCGGTAGACAGGAAGAAGCGCGCGACCTCGTGCAGGAAACGTTCTTGCGCGCGGCGCGGTCGCCGGCGTCGGTGCCGTGGGGCGCCGCCAGCGAAGAAGCGTGGCTGGTGCGGATCCTCATCAACATCTGCCGCGACGCGTGGCGGAAGAGAGCGGTGCGCGCGAAGGTCGATCCGGCGCTCGCCTCCGAGTCGATGACGCACGAGGCCGCGAATCAGGAAAGCGCGCTCATCGCGCGGACAACCGTCTGGCAGGCGCTCGCGACGCTCGGGCCGCGGCGGCGCGCCGTCATCGTGTTGTACGAGCTCGAAGGCGCGGCGATTCCGGCCATCGCGAAGCTGCTCGGCGTCGCGCCGGTCACCGTGCGATGGCATCTCTCGCTCGGACGCCGTCAACTCGCGCGCGCCATCAAAGGGGACGGTTCGGACAGGGGACAAGAGCCATGAAAGACGTAGGCGATCTGCTGCGCGACGGCGATCCGATCGCGCGCGAAGGCGGCATGTCGGACGCCGACATCAGCCGCATGCGCCGCGCGGTCGTTTCAGCCGCGAACCACGAATCGGCGATGACCGCGTGGTGGCCGAGGCCGATCCTCATCGCGGCGACGGTTGCCGTGACGATCGTGGCCGGCGTCATCGTCGGGCACCGGCTGCCGCCACGCGACGCGGCCATCGACGACATCGCGAGCGCGCCATCGTCGCGGACTGTGTCCGCCGAGCGCCGTCAACTGCAGTTCGCATCGCCCGGCGGCACGCGCATCATCTGGGTGTTCGATCCGGAATTCACTCCGTAAAGGTGACCACATGACTCCGATTCGTGTTCTCCGCGCCGCGGCGCTCGCATCCGTCTGCGCGTGTCTCATTCCGGCGTCCGCCTCGGCCCAGGCGAACAAGCCGGCGCCGGCCGAAGAGAAGGTCGTCGCCGTCGCCGGTCCGCAGGGGTTCAGCGTCGTCCTCGTGCTCGGCGACATGCAGTCGGCATCCTCGTCCGACAACGTGCCGCCTGCCGCACGTAAGGCGCTGGCCGATATGAAAGATTTCCTGCCGTACAAAAGTTATCGGCTGCTCGACGCGCAGTGGATCCTCGGATCGGAGCGCGCGTCGACGCGCCTGCGCGGACCCGAGGATCAGGAGTACGAGCTGACGCTGCGGTCCGGCGTCTACGTCGGAAAGCTCCGCGTCACATTCCAGCTTCAGGAACCGGGCATTGAGTACACGGGCGCCGAGACCGAATCGGCACAGCGCCGCCCGCAGGTGACAGCGCTGCAGGACCGGCTTCGGCAGTTGGAGCAGGAAGCGGCCGCGCTGCGGGCGAGAAGCGACAATCAACGAGAGGTGAACGAAGCTCGACGCGCGGTGAATGCGCAAATGAACGAGGTGAGGCGTCAGATCGCGGAGATGGAGCGCGCGGCGACGATCCGCCGCGGCCGGAGCGTCATCGACACGACGTTCAACATGGATGTCGGCGAAACGGTGGTCGTCGGCACGTCGCGCACGCGCGGCGGCGACAAGGCGCTCATCGCGCTGCTGACCGCCGTGCCGAAGGGAGGCGCGCCGAAGCGCGACGATTGACTTTACGTGGGGCTCCGCCCCACACCGGGCCGCAGGCGCGCCGTGCGCGCCCAGCTCAATGAGTTGCTGACGCTGCCGGTCGATGGTGCCGGCGGTGGAGTTTCTTCTTCGCCTTCACGAGCGTGTAATCCTGCTTGTGCCTGACGCCGCGGCCCGTGAGCGTCGCGCCTTTCGTCAATCTCGATTCGATGTGCGGCAGCGCGGCGAGCACGACGTCGCCGACGATCTGCAGGCTCCGCGCGCTGACGGCGTCCAGCGTGTCCTTCGCCGTGTGCCACGGCTCGTAGTCGAGGTCGATGATGTCCACCGACGGGATGCCGGCGCGCAGAAACGGCACGTGATCGTCTTCGACGCGCGTCGTCTCCGCGACGAACGCCTGGTCGAAATCCAGACGCTTGGCCGCATCCCACATGATGTCGGTGAGCCAGCCGGTCGAGTTCATGTCGCGGCGGATTCGAAGATCGCGGTCGCCAATCATGTCGATGAGGACGAGCGCCTTGAGCGTGGCGAGCGATCCATCGCGCTTCGCGGCCTCGACGTAGTGGCGGCTGCCGTAGGTGTGATCGGTGCCCTCCCATTCGACGACCGCCTCTTCGCCGTCGAGGAAGAGGAGCTCGATCGTGAGGGCGCTCCTGCGCGTCTTGAGCACGCGCGCGAGCTCGATGAGGAACGCCGCGCTCGATCCGCCGTCGCTGGCGCCGACGAAGCGGAACTGGCGGAACAGCTTCGTGTCGTAGTGCCCCGCGATGATCACCCGATCCTTCCGCGCGCCGGGAATCGTGGCGGCGATGTTGACCATGTGCACTTTGCCGAGCGGCGTCGTGTCGTCCCACGCCTGCTCGGTGAAGCCGACGCCCGCCGCCGAGAGCTGCGTCTTGATGTACGTGCGCGTCTGCTCGATGGCGGGCGATCCGGATGGCCGCGGGCCGATCGCGACGAGCTGCCGCAGATGCTCCCACGCGCGTCCCGAATCGAATTTCGGCGGCGGCGCGACCGCCTGAACCATCAGCGCCACGGCGAGGAGTGCTTTCATGCGCGTTTCTCACGCGGGATGTAGTCGCGTTGCTTCGGTCCCGTGTAGATCTGCCGCGGCCGCGCGATCTTCTGCTCCGGATCGAGCAGCATCTCTTCCCACTGCGCAATCCAGCCGGCGGTACGCGGAATCGCGAAGAGCACCGGGAACATTTCGACGGGGAATCCCATGGCCTGATAGATGAGGCCGGAGTAGAAGTCGACGTTCGGATAGAGCTTGCGCGTGACGAAGTACTCGTCCTGCAGCGCGATGCGTTCGAGCTCCAGCGCGATTTCGAGGAGCGGATTCTTGCCCGTGACGGTGAAGACGAGGTCCGCGATCTTCTTGATGACCTTGGCGCGGGGATCGTACGACTTGTAGACGCGGTGACCGAAACCCATCAAGCGGTTGTGGCCCTCTCCGGATTTCACCCGCTTGATGAAGTCCGGCACTTTGTCGACCGAGCCGATTTCGTTCAGCATCCGCAGCACCGCCTCGTTCGCGCCGCCGTGCAGCGGTCCGTAGAGCGCCGCCGCCGCGCCCGCCAGCGACGAGTACGGGTCCGCATGCGAGCTTCCAATCGTCCGCATCGTCGTCGTGGAGCAGTTCTGCTCGTGGTCCGCGTGCAGGATGAAGAGGACGTCGAGCGCGCGGGCCAGAACCGGATTGGGCTGGTACTTCAGCTCCGTCATCTTGAACAGCATGTTGAGGAAGTTCGCCGTGAAGCTCAGGTCGTTGTCGGGATACACGTAGGGACGGCCGATGCTGTGGCGGTACGCCCACGCGGCGATGCTCGGCACCTTCGCAATCAGCCGGTACGTCTGGCGCAGCCGCGCACCCTTGTCGAAAATCTGCTTGGCATCGGGATAGAAGCCGGACATCGCGCCGACGGTGCTGAGGAAGATCGCCATCGGGTGCGCGTCGTACTGAAATCCTTCCATCAGCTTCTTGATGTTCTCGTGAAGCATCGTGTGGAGCGTGATCTCGCGCGTCCATGCGTGAATCTGCGATCCGGTCGGCAGCTCGCCGAAGAGGATCAAGTACGCGGTCTCGAGGTAGTCGCTGTGCTCGGCGAGCTGCTCGATCGGGTAACCGCGGTAGAGCAGGACGCCTTTCTCGCCGTCGATGAACGTGATCGCGCTCCGGCAGTTCGCGGTGTTCATGAACGCCGGGTCGTACGTGATCAGGCCGAAGTCGTCCGGTCCCGTTTTGATCTGCCGGAGGTCCATCGCGCGAATGGTGCCGTTGTGAATCGCCAGCTCGTACTTCCGGCCGGTGCGGTTGTCGGTGACGGTCAGCGTGTCTGGGGTGGACGTCTGAGGACTGACATCCGTAGTCTGAACGGAAGCGGCCGAAGAAGACGCGTCAGACGTCATAGGTCAGGCTCCTCGGTTTCGTCATCGGCAGGGTTGCTCGGCGGCTCCCCTGGAACTCTGTATGCGCCGTCGGCCCAGCGGGCGAGATCCTGCAGCTTGCAGCGCTCGCTGCAGAACGGCCGCCACGCGGGATCGACCGGCTGCCGCCGGCAGAACACGCACAACGGCGGCTGCGGCATGACGGTTATTCTATACTCCCGCCGCAGCTCGATCCGGCGCCGGCGGTGCAGCCGAAGCAGTGACGGCCGACCGCGATCTGCCGTCGCGCGAGCGCGGCGAGATCGAAGTGGCGGATATGCCGGGGCGCCGACGGCTCCACGGCGAGATCGAGCATCTGGTTGAAGTCGCAGTCGTACAGCGTCCCGTCCCACCCGACTGAAATCAGCGAGCGGCACATCACGCCGCCGACGGTCGCCGGATTGAACGACTCGACGAGGCGCTGCATGTAGCGTTCGAGGTTGCCCGACTCGCAGAGCCATTCGAGGTACCGGCTGATCGGCATGTTCGTGATGCAGTAGAGCGCATCGAACCGGACGCCGTGGAGCCGCAGCAGCTCGCGCTTCCATTCGGCCTCGAGCGACGCCTGCGACGGCGGGAGAAACGCGCCCACCGGGTTGGTGACGAGCACCAGCCTGAGGCCCGACTGCCCGTCGCCATAGCCGACCGCATTGAGCCGTTTCAGCGCCGCGATCGATTTTTCGTACACGCCGGTGCCGCGCTGCGCGTCGGTGTTCGTCGCGCGGTAATGCGGCAGCGACGCGACCACTTCGACGCGGTGGCGTGCGAAGAACTCGGGGAGATCGGCCTGGCCCGCGACGGTCAGCACGGTGAGGTTGCACCGGTCCATCACATGACGGCCGAGCGCCTTCGCGGTCTCGACCAGCCAGCGGAAGTTCGGGTTCAACTCCGGCGCGCCGCCGGTGATGTCGACCGTCGCGATCTCGCTTCGCGCCAGCGCATCGAGGCACAGCGTCATCGTCTCGCGCGACATCACCTCGCGCCGATCGGGTCCCGCGTCGACGTGGCAATGCCGGCACGTCTGGTTGCACAGCTTGCCGACGTTGATCTGCAGCGTGGTGATGGCCGACGGCGTCAGCGGCCAGCAGCCGCACGACGCCGCCGCGTCGCGAAACTCGCGCGCCAGGGGCAGCGCCGACAGGCGCGCCCGGTGTTCCGCGATCGCAGCGAGGGCGATCACATGCCTACCGACGTCGCCTGGTTCCGCATCTGGATGCCGTGGACCAGCGACGCGCCGCCCCGAATCGCCGCGGCGACGTGCACCGCCTCCGTCATCTGATCGAGGTCGGCGCCCTTTTCGAGCGCGTCTTTGCTGTACGCGTCGATGCAGTAGGGACATTGAACCGCGTGCGCGACGGCGAGGGCGATCAGCGATTTCTCGCGCGCCGTCAACGCGCCGTCGGCGAACACCGCGCCGTACCAGTCGAAGAACTTCCTGGCCAGCTCGGGTGCGTTGGTCGCGATTTCCGCAAAGCGGGAGAGGTCGCGGGAATCGTAGTAGTCAGCCATCCGCGGATTCTACCGCCGCGACTCGTGAGCCATGCCGCGCGTCATTTGCGCGGGAGCTATATATAAGAGGTTGCGCGTTTTCTATTACAAATCCGTCATCGAACGGAAAACTTGTAACTTGATGACGCTTTACACCATAATGCCCAGCCCCCGACAATCCATTTTCGACAAAAGCGTTCGTAGAACGCCGGAAGCGGATTTTGGAATCGCGCTTCCGCTTAATCCGGGCAGAGCCTGCACGTGAGGCCAGCCGGAGGTTGGGACATGATGCCCGTGCTCGGATTTCTTGTCATTCGTCTCTCTCGTCGTCGCCATACGGTCCGTTTCGGTGCCGCGGCCGTGCTTGCCGGCATCCTCGCGGTCGGCGCCGTCGCGCTTCGTGCCGATCAACAGCCGGCCGTCGGACCGAACGTGAATCTGGTCGGGGGGCCAACGTTCTTGAAAGCGCCGCCGCAGTTCGATATGCGCGGCGATCCGCTGCGCGCCCAGCAGTTCGAATCGTCCTGCGTGTTCAACTCGCGGCAACCGCTGCATGTGTTTTGCGTGTCGAACGACAATCGCGTCGTCGACGTCGCTGGCGTCGATACGCGCGACAACGAAGGCACGGGTGACTCGACGATCGGCATGTATCAGTCGATCGACGGCGGGCTGACGTGGCAAAGCCAGATCATTCCGGGCACCCGATACGATTCGATCCCGTCGCCGATCAAGAACTATCAAGTCGCCGCCGATTCATTTGCCGCCGCGGCTGCCGGCGGCGTGATTCACACGAGCGGCATCGTCTTCAATCGCGGCGACAACGCTGCAAATGCGCTTTCCCTCTGGACGTTCGTCGATCCTGACAACACGGAAGGCGATCCGGCGCCGGCGAAGCTCGTGATGAATCGTCTGTGGGACGTGGGAAGCTCCGGCCAGTTCATCGATCGGCCCACGTTGTTCGTCGGGCCGCCCGGCTCGGCGCTGGCCACCTATCAGGTGCCGCAGGCCGACGGCACGTCGATCATGCAGACGGTTCCTGCGAGCCCGATCCACGTCGGCTACACGGTCTTCGTCGGCAACGACAACAACACTCGCTCGAAGGTGATGTACTCCGCGTCGTACGACGGCGGGTTCACGAACTCGACGCCGACGAAGTTGAGCGAGGGTTACGCGATCAATCAAGGGATTCAGATTGCGCAAACGGCATCCGGCAGGATCTGCATCGTCTGGCGCCGCGGCGCGTCGAACGGCGCGACCAACGAATTCGATGCGATGATGGTCGCGTGCTCGTCGGACGGCGGCCGCAGCTTCACGAAAGCGGCGGCGCTCGGGGGCAACACGCTGTGTCCGCTCGACCAGGACACGTCGGGGACGCGATCGCGAATCCGCGCCGTCCCCTCAATCACTGCCGACGCCACGCGGTTCTATGTCGTGTGGAGCGAGCGTCCGCGCGACGCTGCAGGCGCGTGCACGCAGGGGGACTCGCGCGTGGTCGTGTCGACGTCGCTCGACGGAGTGACATGGACGGCGCCCGCCAAGGTCGATCCCTACGCGGGCCCAGGCCATCAGATCAATCCAACGGTCACGTTCGGGGCCAACGGCAAACTGAACGTCCTCTGGGAGGATTTTCGAAACGACGCATCTGGTGTCTTCGAGGCGTTCATCGACGAGGCGCGCATCGTCACCAACTCACCGCCGCTCAATCCACGGCGGCGTCACACGCGCGATTTGCTCGCCTCGGAAGGACAGGCCGGTGCAATGCCGGCGTTCGGACCGTCGTTCCAGGTCTCGCAATACATTTTTGGCGACGTCACGCATGATCCGCATTACAAGGTCGGCGATCCGGCGCGACAGCAGCTTCACTGGAATCCGTTCAACGTGCGGCTCTTCAAACGGATGACCGCTGCGGGAACGAGCGACTACAACTCGATCACGACGGAAAACATCGTTCCGTCCGATCCGGTAGCGTCGCCGGGAGCGTGGACGCGGAACACGGGCCAGCTCGGTGATCCGTACGTGTTCTATTCGTGGACCGACGCACGCAACGTCCGGCTCCTCCCCAACGAGGATTACTCGCGGCCTCGGCCGTACACCGCGCCGAATCTGACGACGCTCGGGTCGGGCGGGACGAGTCTGTACGACTCGACTCAGCACCGCAGCGTGTGCGTGCCGGGACAGCCGGGAACGAAGAATCTCGATGTGTATGGCGCGCTCAAGACGCAGGGCGTCTTTGCCGGTGCGCCCGGCAACAACAAGTCGACGGCGAGACTCGACCGCGCGTTCACGGTGTTCGGCCAGAACATGTCATCGGTCGAGAAGATTCTCCGGTTCACGGTTGCCGTGCAGCCGCCGGGCGGCGCTGCGACGATGGCGACGTTCAATCAGAGCTTTCCCCCGGTGGTCACCGGCGGTCCGCGCATCGGATCAAATGGTCTGCCGTTCGTCCCGATCACGACGGTCGACGCGGTCGCCGGCTCCAAGAACGTCGTCGTCCGCAGCGTGTACGTTCCGCAGCAGCCGCGCAATCCGATTGCCGTCGACGTCCGCGAGATGAGGGCGAGGGTGGTCACGAGCCTGACGCGCGTCGGCGTCACGGCGATCGCGCAGATGACGAATCACGGTTATCACGTCGGCGACAGCATCGTGATCGCGGGAGCGGATCAACCGGAGTTCAACGGGACCTTTGCCGTCACGGACGTGAACGACGCGAACTCGTTCACGTACTCCTTCGCGGGATCTCCGGTGGCGACTGCTACGGGCACGATTCGCAGTGCGGTGGCTGCATCGGCGCGACTGGCTCGACGCGTGTGGCTGAATTTCGATCCAACAGAACCGGCGAACCTCTCGACGACGGATCCCCCGGCGAGCGCATTCAACATCAACAACTTCGAAGTCTACGGCGTCGACTTCGCGCCGGTCGGTCCCACCGACGTGCAAATCATCGACTTGCCCAAATCAAGATCGCAAGGTTGGCAGACGCCTGGCTGGGAAACGCCGGGTTGGGAGACGCCGGGCTGGGAGACGCCAGGCTGGGAAACACCCGGCTGGGAAACGCCCGGCTGGGAAACGCCCGGATGGGAGACGCCGGGCTGGGAAACGCCCGGATGGGAGACGCCGAGCCTTTCGGACAGCGATCAGCAGATCAAAGATATCCGCCGCCAGATTCGCAACAACAGCAACACGTACTCCGCGGTCAATCTGCGCGCGCTCGTCAATGGCGCGGTGCCGCCTGACGTCAAGTTCCAGGGCGTGGCCTACCGGCTCTACACGACGGCGCCCGTCGACCCATGCGAGCAGAAGCTGGTTGGCAACACGCAAGTGCTGCTGAACATCCAGAACCTCGACGTCTCGGCGAGCAACTTCTTCAGTGCCGCCGACAGCTCGAGCGCGCAGAACGGAACGGTGTGGCTCGCGCCGCATGAGTCGATCTACTTCAATATCCGCGCGGTCGGTCCGGTCGTCTCGGTCGCGCAGGTGCAGCCCGAGCGGGTCGTTGTGAAAGCAGCACCGCAAGCCGTCGGCACGCAGGACGCGATCAATCACGTCATCACGCCACCGGCCGCATTCTCGCAGCTGTCGCTGATCGCAGGTTCGTTGCCGGTTGGCCAGGCCGGCCAGCCGTACTCCGCGACCATCCCCGTGGTCGGTGGCACTCCGCCGTACCATTTCACGTCGAGTGAGCTTCCCGGCGGACTCGTTCTCAATCCGCTGACCGGTGCGATCGCGGGAACGACAACGACGGCGGGCATGTTCAGCATCACCGTGCACATCGACGATTCCGGATCGCCGGTTCAGTCGGCGTCACAAAACTACGTGATTCAAATCACTCCGGGACCGGCGGCTCAACTCGTATTCGTGGCGCAGCCGTCGACGACTGCGACCGGCCAGCCGATCACGCCGGCGGTCCAGGTTGGGGTGACCGATGCGTTCGGCAACTTCGTGACACCGACCGGTACGCAAGTATCGATGGCGTTTGGCAACCATCCGGAGGGCGCGACGTTCGACGGGACCACAGTCGTCACGATGGTCAACGGGATCGCATCGTTCGGCAATCTCTCCACGACCACGGCAGGCACTGGCTTCACGCTCGTCGCGTCGTCCGGGATACTGGCATCGGCGACATCGTATTCGTTCAACGTCATCGGACCGCTGACGATCGCCACGCTGGCTTTGCCCAACGGCACGCAGGGATCTCCGTACGCCCAGCACACGTTTGCGAGCGGCGGAGTGCCGCCGTACGTCTGGTCGATCGACGTGATCCCAGACGGTCCGCAGTTCAACCTTCCCGACGGATTGTCGTTGACGACCGACAACGACGGAACCGGGTTGATTTCCGGAACACCGACGACGGTCCTCCTGAACGGCGCGAGCTTCAGACTGCGCGTGACCGACACGGCGGGTCACACCACGACGCAGGACACGTGCATTCACGTTGACGAATCGACGAGCGGACCGATCGTCGCTGCCGGCATCGGTGAGCCGGGCGGCCCGTTCAGCGCGGCAGAAGTTGCCGATACGCTGGTCGGCGAAGGCGTGGCCATCTCGAACGTCGTCTACACCGGCGTCGCCCAGGCAATCGGGACGTTCCACGGAGGGTTCCCGACGACCGGGTTGAGCGGCGGCATCGTATTGAGCTCCGGAGCCGTCTCGAATCTCAACCCGCCGAACGATTCCGACGGCAAGACGGCGATGAACAACGGAAGCGGAGACGCCGATCTGGATGCGTTGATTCCCGGCTTCACCACACGGGACGCCGCGGTTCTGGAGTTCGACTTCAGGCTGACCGATCCGGACACGTCGGTGGTGAAGTTCGATTACGTGTTCGCGTCGGAGGAGTACAACGAGTATGTTCACAGTCGGTTCAACGACGTGTTCGGGTTCTTCATCAGCGGACCGGGACTGGCGAAGACAAACTTTGCCTTGATCCCCGGTACTTCAACGCCCGTATCGATCAACAACGTGAACGGCGGCAATCCGTTTGGCAGCAGCGCCCAGCATCCGGAGTTGTTCATCAACAACGATCCGTCCGATGACGGCGGATCGATCGCGATTCAGGCCGACGGGCTGATCACGGTGTTGACGCTGCAGGCGACAGTCGTGCCCGGTGAGACCTACCACATGAAAATCGCGATTGCCGATGCCGGCGATTTCGCGCTCGATTCGTGGGTGCTGCTCAAGGCGCACAGCCTCTCGGCGGTGTGTCCGACGATTCCCAGATAACCGGTAAGGCAGACGCGAGTGCCGCGCGCTCAGCGCGCGGCGCTCAACCGACGCGCCGCGTCGGTCGCGAGAGGATCGGGCCTCGGTCCGAGGCGATCGGCGAGGAACGACGTGTAGTTCGCTTTCGCCGCCGCGCTCATGCCCAGGCCCTCCTGCGCGCGCGCGAGCCAGTAGGGTAGTGTGGCGAGGTATCGGAAGGTCGGACGATCGTCGAGCAGCAAGGCCACCGCCTCGCCGCGCCGCTTCTGGCACGCGTCGAACTCGGAGATCGCTTCGGCGTATTGGCCGGCCTGCACGAATGCCACACCGAGATCGAAGCGGACCAGCCAGAGATCCGCGATCTTCTTTGCGGTCTGAAACGCATCGACCGCTTCGGCGGTTGCGCCCCGCCCGGCTTTGAGCTCGCCGTCGAGGAGCTTCGCGTACGCTCGTTTCTGAGGCTGAAGCTGGTTCGTGAAGGTCATCGCAACCGCCGCCGCTTCGCGCGTGCCGCCCATGCGCGCTAGCACGCGCGCCGCCAGCGCGCTTTCCAGATCGGGGGACGCAGCCATCGCGTCGCGCGCGGCGCGTGCCGCTTCTTGCGGCCGACGGACCATTTCGTACGCCTCGGCGAGCGCGACGTACTTCGCGGCGAGTCCGGCCTTGTCGGACCGGCCGATATCGGCCGCAATGCCGCGTTTCAAGATCGCAATCGCATCGTCGGCGCGCGACTGGTACAGCGCGAGGTCGGCGAGACCGAGCGTGGCGGTCGAGGCCGGCGCCGGACCAACCTCCGCCATGCGATCGTAGGCGTCCGCAGCCATGGCCGCGTCCTTCGCTTCGAGTGAGGCCACCGCGATCGGCAGATACGCGGGGTAGTACTTCGGATCGTCCGTCGTGATCCGCGTCGCTTCGGCGGCGGCGCTGCGGAAGTCGCTCGCATACATCGCGTACAGCGCATAGTTGCCGCGATAGAGCAGCGTCTTCGGATAGATCTCCAGGACGCGCCGCCCTTCCTGCAGCGCCCTCTGGAAGTCCAGCGTGTTGAAGTACGCCACCGCGAGGTTGTTGTGGCCGGCGCCGTCGGCCGGATACAGATCGATCAACGTCTTGTAGTTGTCGATCGCCTGCTCGTAGTTGCGCGACGCGGTGCCGTAGTAGAGACCGAGCGTGCGGTACTTTTCACGGTCGGTCATGCGATCGGTCAGCGCCAGCGCCTGCTTCCACGCCGCCTGCGACTCGTCGACGCGGCCGAGGCGAAATGCGGCGTTGGCCCAGCCCGCGTACGCGCGGCCGAAGGCGGGATCGAGCGAGACCGCCCGTTTGTAGTTGCTCAGCGCCGCTTCGACCTGGTATTTGCTTTCGAGGTCGCGCGCGACGGAATAGAGTCGGACCGCTTCCAACGACGAGGCGGTCAGCGTCTCGGCGTCTGGCGGCGCCTTCGTCGTCGTGTCGCCGAGGGCACGACGGATGCTGACGCCGAGACGCGCGACGCTCTTGAGCACGTCCTCTTTGCTCCGCGCGTCGGCGGTTGCTGTCGTCAACGTTTCTCCGCCTGGATCGACCGCCTTCACCGCGAGCGCATAGCCAGTGCCGCGCCGCGCGATCGAGCCGGCGAGTACGACTTTGATCCCTTCGTGCAGCGACACGAGCCGCGCGAGATTTTCGTCGAGGCGGGTCGCGCCCTGCTGCAGCTGGGCGGCCACGCGCTCGGCATCGCGATGCGGGTACGACGAAATGAACGATGCGCCTTCGATGCTGACCGCCAGCGCCTGCTCGACCGCTTTGTCGAAGACGGGATCGCCGGTGCGGTTGTCGAAGTCGGCAATGAGCACCGGTACGATTGCGTGCGCCTCCGGCGGCGTCACGAGCTGCCGCGTCGTGAAGTACGTGGCGGCGAGCATTGCCGCGACGACGGAAATCGCGGCCGCGAGCAGCGGCTTCGTGATCCGCCTCGCTTCGGGAATCAGATGACCGTGGTCGTCGAGCCGCGCGAGCGCGGCCGCCAGCTCGGACGTCTTCTGGTACCGCGCCGCCGGATCGATTGCGAGGCAGCGCATGACGATCGCGTCGAGCGGCTCGGGGATCGATTCGTCGAGCGCGCGCACCGGCGGCAGGCCGGCCACGACGCGCTGCTTCATGGCGTCGATCCGCTCCTGCGCGCTGGACGAGGGCGCGGCGCGCAGCCCCGCGAGCATCTCGTAGAGAATCAGACCGAACGCGTAAATGTCCGCGCGCGCGTCGACCGCGTCGCCCTTGCTCTGCTCGGGCGCCATGTACTCGAGCGTGCCGACCACGCGGCCCGTGACCGTCTCGTCGCGAGACGCCGAGATGCCGAAGTCCATGATCAGCGCGAGATCGTCGGCGCCGACCATGATGTTCGGCGGCTTCAGATCGCGATGCACGACGCTCGCTTCGTGCGCCGCCTCGAGGCCCGCGACAATCTGCCGCGCGAGGCGCAGCGCGCGCGCGATCGGCAGTTTCCCCTCGTGCCGCAGCACGGTCCCGAGGTCGTCCCCCTGAACGTACGACATCGTGATGTACTTGATGCCGTCGATCTCGTCGAGGTCGTGAATGCGGACGACGTTCTTGTGGGTCACCTGCCGCGCCAGGAGCAGCTCGTTCTTGAAGCGCTTCTCGGCTTCCGCCGACACGCTGCCGCGGTGCTTGTCGACGCGGATCACTTTCACCGCGACCGCGACGCTCAACTCCGAGTCCCACGCCTGATACACCGCGCCCATGCCGCCGGTGCCGAGCAGCTTGATGATGTGGTACCGCGGACCGAACGCCTGGCCGACTTTCAGCGGCCCGCCGGCGGTCGGGATCGGGGGGATGTCAGGCGCGGTCGGCGCGGCCGTGCCGTCGGTCGTTGTCGCGCTGATTTCGAGCGTCGCGCCGAACGTCGCGCCGGGCGGCAGGCCGGTCGTATCGAAGGGCACCACGTCGGCGACCACCGTTGTTTGGGCGATTGCCGCACCACAGGACGCGCAGCGGCCGGACTGGAGAGACGACGACCCGCAGCGAGGGCAAACCATGGGCAAGTTGCTGATGTGTCATCGATTATCGCCTGCTCAGCCGCCGCCTGCCAAGGGGGAATTGGCCGCGCCGGCCAGGATCCTGCCCGCAGTCGTACTCCAGTCGTACTGCAGTCAGACCTCCCGCAGTCGGACTGTAGTCAGACCTTTCGCGGTCGGACTGTAGTCAGACCTCTCGCAGTCGGACTGTAGTCAGACCTCTCGCGGTCGGACTGTAGTACGACTGCGATGGGGGGGTCAGATGGAGGCCTGGTCGCCGGCGTGATGGCGGACGTCGCGCGCCGACACCATGAAGATGACATCTTCCGCGACGTTGGTCGCGTGGTCGCCGATACGTTCGAGGTGACGCGAGATGAGAATCAGGTCGAGCGCCGGCTCGATCGTCGCCGGATCCTGCAGCATGTAGGTGAGGAGCTCGCGGAAAATCTGCGTCTTCAGCGCGTCGAGCTCGTCGTCTTCGTTCAGCACGCGCTGCGCGAGCGCCGTGTCGCGGCGGACGAAGGCGTCGAGCGCATCGCGCAGCATGCCCTGCGCAATCGCCGCCATCTTCGGGATGTCGATCAGCCGCTTGACCGGCGGGTGGACGGTGTAGCGCAGCGCCGCCTCCGCGATGTTGATGGCGAGATCGCCGACGCGCTCGAGGTCGGTGTTGATCTTCACCGCCGACACGATCGCGCGGAGATCGACCGCCATCGGCTGATAGAGCGCGAGCAGCGTGAAGCAGCGCTGATCGATTTCGATGTGCAGCGCGTTGACCGGCTGATCGCCGGTGAGCACGCGCTCGATGCCGGCGCGATCGCCGGCGACCAGTCCCTGGACGGCGAGCCGCACCTGCTCTTCGGCGAGTCCGCCCATTTCGAGCAGACGCGCCTTGAGCCGTTCGAGCTCCTCCTGAAAATGCCGAATGCGCTCGGTGCTGGCCATGTAGGGCGCTACCCGAATCGTCCGGTGACGTAATCCTCGGTGAGCTTTTCGGACGGGTTGGTGAAAATCTTGTTCGTGCGGTCCATCTCGATCAGCTTGCCGAGCCAGAAGAACGCCGTCACGTCGGACACGCGCGCCGCCTGCTGCATGTTGTGGGTGACGATGACGATCGTGTAGCGGCGCTTCAACTGATAGATCAACTCCTCGATGCGCTGCGTCGCGATCGGATCGAGCGCCGACGCCGGCTCGTCCATCAACACGATCTCGGGCTCCACCGCGAGCGCGCGGGCGATGCACAGCCGCTGCTGCTGGCCGCCGGAGAGCGCGAGCGCGGACGTGTGAAGGCGATCCTGCACTTCGTCCCACAACGCCGCCGCTTTCAGGCTCGCCTCGACGCGGCCGCCGAGCTCCTCGCGCGAGCGCGTCAGCCGGTTGATGCGCAGACCGTACGCGACGTTGTCGAAGATCGACTTCGGAAACGGGTTCGACTTCTGGAACACCATGCCGACGCGGCGCCGCAAGTCGACGACATCGACCGACGGCGCGTAGATGTTCTGACCGTCGATGCAAATCGATCCGTCGACGCGCGCCCCGGGCACGATGTCGTTCATCCGGTTCAGCGAGCGCAGGAACGTGGACTTGCCGCAGCCGGACGGGCCGATGAGCGCGGTGACCTCGTTCGGCCGGATGTCGAGCGCGATCTGTTCGAGCACGCGGCGCGCGCCGTAATAGAAGTTCAGATCCCGGACTTCGATTTTGGCCGCCACTGCCGCGGATCCTGACGGGGACGGCGACGCCGACGCCGCCGGAGGAACCGGGACCGCAATCTCCAACACAGCGTGACGATAACGTCCCGCTACGACCCGTGTTTTTCGGCTGTGTAAAATCTGGGCGAACACCGGCCCGTCACAACATATATAAGAGAACATCACGAAACGGCCGAGCCCATGAAAACACTGCTGCTGATCGGAACGCGCAAGGGCGGATTCGTCGCTGAGTCGGACGGATCGCGTCGCACGTGGACGCTGAATGGTCCATTGCTCAAAGGCTGCGAGGTGAACCACGTCGCGCATCTCGGCGATGGCCGCCTCGTGCTCGCCGGCAAGAGCTCGTGGTGGGGACCGGCGCTGCAGGTTTCCGACGACGAAGGACGAACGTGGACCGACGCACCGGGCGCGATCAAATTCGACGAAGGCCGCGGCCACGCCGTGGACCGCATCTGGTTCGTCAAAGCCGATCCGCGAAAGCCGGGCCGCTTGTACGCCGGCGTCGATCCTGGCGCGCTGTTCGTCAGCGATGATCGCGGCGGCGCGTGGCGCGAAGTCCAGGCGCTCACCGATCATCCCACGCGCGCGAAGTGGTTTCCCGGCGGCGGCGGGTTGATGGTCCACTCGATGGTCTTCGATCCGACGCGGCCGTCGCGCCTCACCGTCGGCGTATCGGCGGCCGGCGTCTTTCGTTCCGATGACGAAGGCGCATCCTGGGCGCCGAGCAACAAGGGAATCCTCGCCGATTTTCTGCCCGACAAGTTTCCGGAAGTCGGGCAATGCGTCCATCACATGGAGATGCACCCGCAGCATCCCGAAGTCATCTATCAGCAGAATCATTGCGGCGTCTACCGCAGCGACAATGGCGGAGATTCGTGGACCGACATCTCCGATGGGCTGCCGTCGCGATTCGGGTTTCCCTTCGCGGTCCTGCCGCGCCGCGGCGACACGATCTTCGTCGTGCCTGAAGAGGGGAGTGCGGCGCGCATGACGCCGGCCGGCCGCTTCGGCATTTATCGCAGCAACAATCGCGGTCGGTCGTGGGAGCTCCTCACCAACGGATTGCCGCAGTCCGACGCGTACCTCAACGTGATGAGGATGGCGATGACGGCGGATTCGCACGAATCGCCAGGCGTCTACGTCGGAACGCAGGGCGGACAAATTCTGGCGAGCGTCGACGGCGGCGATCGCTGGGAGACAATCTTCAACTGGCTGCCGCCAATTTACTCCCTGGAGACAGCCATCGTGTAAGGCACACGGCACTTTGGTGCTCGCATCAATCTTCCCTTCACAGTCCTCTCGCTCCCCTCGTTCCCGCTCTCACGTCGGGCATCCGAATTGCTGAGTGCGCAGTCGGCTCCTTGCGCGGTCAAGCAATTCGGCCTCGCGAGGAATGAGGACGGGCGGAGAAAGGAAAACCGTTCGTGCGGAAGGGAAAACGGATGCGGAGCCGGTACATCACGACTTACGTGCGCGCCCTGGCCGTCTCGGGAATCCTCGCGTGGTCGTTCGCCGGCGGCGGCCGCACTGTAGAGCCGCTCGCGGCAGCGGCCGACTGCGGCATGGACATGCGCCTCCTTGTCATCGCGGCCGATGGCACCGAGGCGGATCTGCCGGCCATCACGACAACGCTCGACTATCTAGGAACGCCGTACACCCTCTACGTCGCCAAAAACACGCCAGGCGGTCTGACCGCCGACCGTCTCAGCAGTGGTTGTCATGCGAACTATCATGGCGTCATCGTCACACTCGGCGTCATCGACAACGCATGGTCCGGAATTCTGACGGCGGCCGAGCTGCAAGCGCTCCACACATTCGAGAGTCAATTCAAAGTGCGTGAGGTCGTTTGGTACACGTACCCGAACGACTTCGGACTGGTTGCCAACGGATCAGCCGTCAGCACAATCGGCGCGGCGCCGTTGATGGTGTCATTGACGCCGGCCGGCGCGACGCTGTTTCCCTACATCAATCTCGGAGCGCGCGCTCCTGCGAAGCCGCTGGTGGTCGAGCAGGCGATCGCGTACCCGTCGCTGCCCGATCCGGCATCGCCGACCACGCCGATCATCAAAGATGCTAGTGGAAATACGCTGGCTGCCGTGACGACGTACGCCGACGGCCGTGAGATTCTCGCCGTCACATTCGACAGCAATGCGTACAGTCTGCAGACGCTCTTGTTCGGGTACGGCCTCATCAACTGGGCGACGCGCGGTCTCTTCGTCGGCGAGCGGCACGTCTACCTGAGCCCGCAGGTCGACGATCTTTTCATCGAAGACGATCGCTGGGTGGACGGCACGTCGTGCGCGCTCGTCGGCAAGGATCGCAGCCCCGATTCGGTTGGGCCAACGGTTCGCATGACGGGCGCCGATCTCGTCGCGGTCGCGTATTGGCAGTACTTGCAGAATCTTCAGCCGACGACGGCGAATCTGCGGTTGACGATGGCGTTCAACGGGTGGGGCGCAACCGGCGTGTATGCCCGCGACACGCTGACGCCGGTGGCCAAGATCATCGACCCGTTGTTCTACTGGGTCAGCCACACGTACGACCATCCGACGCTCGATGGAATCGGATACGCCGCGGCGAGCGCCGAGCTCACGATGAACAACAACATCGCGAAGAAGCTCAAGCTCGACAACTTCACCGCCGCAAATCTGGTGACGCCGAACATCTCGGGCCTGAACGATCCCGAAGTCATGAGGGCCGCGTACAACGCGGGCGTCCGCTACGTCGTCACCGACACTTCGCAACCCGGTCAGGGAAACCCGTCGCCGAACGTCGGGATTTACAACGTCCAGCAGCCGAAGATCCTGATGATTCCGCGGCGCCCCGTGAATCTCTTCTACAACGTCTCGACGCCGGCGGACTGGACGTCGGAATACAACTGCATGTATCGAACGTTCTTCGGCCGCGATCTCACGTATCAGGAGATTCTGGATTTCGTGAGCGGTCAGCTGCTGCCGTACCTGCTGCGCGGCGAAAACGATCCCTGGATGTTTCACCAGCCGAACCTGGTGGCGTACGACCGCCGTCACACGCTGCTGACCGATCTGCTCGACACGACGCTCGCGAAGTACAACGGTTACTTCACGCTGCCGATTCTGAGTCCGACGATGGATGCGCTCGGAAAGCGGATCGACGCGCGCATGAAGCTGCAGGCGGCGCAAGTCACCGCGACGGTGCAGCCCGGCGTCTCGCTGACGCTCACCTCGAACGCCAACGTCACGGTACCGATCACCGGTCTCGCCGTGCCCGGCGCCGAATCGTACGGCGGGCAGACCATCGCCTGGGTGAATGTGAAGGCGCGCATTCCGTTGACGCTGCCGCTCACGCTTCCGCCCCCGACCCTGGAGATCAGGCTACCGACGGTGCCGACGACGACGATGACGAGCATCTCGACCGCATGGTCGATCGCGAGCACGCCGACGATCGACAGCGCGTCGAGCAAAGAGGAAGACGCAAAGGCGAAGAAAGACAAGAGAGAAAAGAAAGACAAGAAGGACAAGAAGGACAAGAAGGACAAGGCATGAGATGACGGACGGCGGAACACGCGCGCGGGCGCTTGGCGAACTGATCACGGCGGTCGACAGCGCCCGTCCACAATTGATCGACAGGTGGGAAGCGACCGCGTTGATCGAGTCGTTCGGCTACACCGACGCCCGCATCCGGCGCGAATTCGGCTTCCCGGACACGGCGGCGCTCGGCGCTCACGTGTTCGAATCGCTCGCGGACGGGAGCGCGCTGCCGATCGACACGATCGACGCGCCGGAGCCCGCGCCGCTCGTCACGCTCGCCAGCAGCGTCGGCGCGAGCCTCGTCTACGCACTGCCGTGGCTGATCACGTTCGTCGTCGAGCGGCTGCGTCCCGAGGCGATGCGGCTGCCCGGCAACGCAGGACCGCCGCTCAGCCTCGCGCTGATGCTGAGCCTCATCGTGAGCGGCGGATTCATCCAGGCGATTTGCCGTCGCGGTCAGTTCTACGTCGGCTTCAAGCAACCGGGACTCGCCGCGCTCGTCACCGGCTACCTCCTGCGGTTCGGCGCGGTGGCCGCGATCGGCGCCGCGGCCCTCGGCATGTTCGTCGGCTGGTACTTCAATTTGTTTGCGTGGCCGTATCTCGTGCTGTGGGCCGACGAGTTCCTCGTGCTGTGCGCGCTGTGGATGACGTGCGGCGTGCTCGCGATCCGCCAGGAACATTGGCGCGTGCCGCTCGCCTTCGCAGTCGGCGGCCTCGCGTTTCTTGCCGTGCGGTTGAGCGGACGCGACGCGCTCGTCGCGCAGATGGTGGCCGCCGGCGCCGTGCTCGCCACCGCAGCGATCCAGGTGCCGCGCGTGTTCGTCGACGACAGCCTCGACGAGCAGCCGGGCATGGTGCCGCTCCCGCGTATGACGGTGCTGCTGTACCGAACGCTTCCGTTTTTCTGGTACGGCACGCTCTATTTCTGTTTCCTGTTTGCCGATCGATTCGCCGCCAGCGCGTCGGTCTCGGCGCTGACGGGTGCGCCGTTCGGCCTCCGGCCGCAGTACAAGCTCGGAATCGATCTGGCACTGCTGACATTCCTGTTCGCAGCGGCCGCGGTCGAATACGGAAACATTCGATTCACCTCGCTCCTGACGCGCTCGATGCGCGATCCCTTCGAGCCGGGCGATCGCACGTTCCGGCAGCGCGTCAGCCGGATTCACCTGCATGTGCTCGGCATCGTCGTCGGTGGATTCGTTCCGATCGCCGTCGCGCTCGCCGCGGTGTCGCGCTGGCTGTTGCCCGCGCAGCCGATGTCGGTCTGGACGACGCTCGCGATTGGCGACGCGGGGTATCTGCTGCTCGCGCTCGGCCTGGCGAATGCGCTCGCGCTCTTCAGTCTGAATCGACCGTGGAGCGCCGTCCGCGCGCTGACGGCGGGTCTCGTCGTCAACCTCGCCGCCGGATACGTGCTCAGTCACATGTTCAGTCCGTATTTCGCGGCGGTGGGTCTGCTGGCCGGCGCCTTCGTGCTCGCGCTGCAATCGAGTGTCGCCGTGCGGCACACCATCCGCAGCGCCGGCGATCACGCCGTCTGTTCCGTGATCTGATGTGACGATGTTCGCGGATCTTGTCGCCGGGTTGTGGATGGCGATCGTCGCCGCGATCGTCTTTGCGGTCATCCCGGCCGTCGCGCTGGGACGTCCCGCCCGACGACGCTCATGGTGGCCCGACGTGCTCGCCGGCGTGATCTGGACCGTGCTGGCGGTGATCGTGCTCGTCCCGATCCTTTCCGGTCTCCATCTCTTGAATTGGGCCACTGCGATGCTCACGCCGCTCGCGTGGCCGATCGCGTTGTGGCTGTATCGCTATCGCAGCGCCCCCGCCGGTGAATTCCGCGCGCTGTGCCGGAGGAGCACGCTGCGCGTGCTGACGTGGATGCAGGAGCTCTCCACGGCGTCGACGTCCGCGTCCTCTGTCGTGAAGCGCTTCGGATCCAGGAGCTCGATCGCCGCCGCGGCGTTCGTCCCTCTCGTCCTGCTATGGACGACGCCGGGCGAGCTGCGCTTCTCGTCGCCGGCCGACTATGACGTGCTCGCGCACGCGCGCACGATGCTCGCCGGCGGGCGCTGGGTGCTCGATCCGGCGGCGAGCCTTGGCGCGGTCCTGTCGCGTCTCGCCATGGTCGATCCGATGCAGGCGCTGCGCTTTCTGCAGCCGCTGATGGCGCCGGGATCGATCGTCGCCGCGTCGGTGAACATGACGTCGCTCAACGCCGCATGCGGATGGACCGCGACGATCGCGGCCACGCTCCTCGCGCTGGTCGCCGCCGGCCGCGTGCATCGCCGCGACTGGTGGCACGTCGTCGCGGCCTCCGCCGTCGCGGTCTTCGCCTTTTCCGCGACGAATCGGGTCGCCGCCGAGGGGGGGTACGTCGAGTACGATGCTGCGCCGCGGCAGGCGCTCAGGATCGCGCGCGATTTCGCCGACCGCCCGTGGACGATCGTCGCGCCGCCGGAGCAGCGCGTCGAGGTCGATCAGGCGCGGCGGTTCATGCCGCTCGCCGAGTTCGTGCGCCGCTATGGCGACCGCGCCGGCGATCGACGGTTCCGCTTCGACATGCCGGGACGCGATCTGTTCGTCTTCGTGGAACAGAGCCCACTTCACGTCGATCCGGCCGCGGCGTTGACGCCGGCGCGCTACGCGAAGGCGGGCGCGACGTACTGGATGCCGAACGCCCGCGCGACCCTCGAGCGGCGCGCGCTCGAGATCTGCGAGCGCTACCGCCGCACGCACGCGCGAGCCGGGATCTATTACGAGGATGCGACGCTTCGTGTCTATCGCTTCGAGACGCTCACGCCTCGGCCTTGAGATGGTGGGCGGCGTGCTCGCCGCCGCGTCGATGGCCGCGTCCACGGCGCCGGCGCTGTCGCGCCTGGCGATTTACTACGGCTATCCGAGCCTCGTGGAGCAGTCGGCCGGCGACATCGCGCGCGCGGCCGCGGTCTTCGGTGAGTACGACGCAATCGTGTTCGGCGACGGTCTCGAGCTGCCGGACGCCGAGACGGCCGACGCCGGTCTGAAAGCCGAGCGACAACGCCTCGCGCCGCTCGTCCGCGCGATTCACGCCGCGCCGCGCGCACCGGCCGTCTACGGCTACGTCGCGCTCGGATCGACGCAGAAGCTGCCGCTCGCGGAGATCGAACGCCGTGTCGAGCGCTGGCGCCTGGCGGGCGTGGACGGCATCTTCTTCGACGAAGCGGGCCGCGACTTCGGCGTCGACGCGATGCGCCGCCGCGTCGCCGTCTGTGCCGCGCACAGCCGAGGTCTGCGCGCGTTCATGAACGCGTTCAATCCCGACGATCTGTTCCCGTCCGCCGGCGACGCGCGCCAGGGCTGCGACGGCGCGCTCGGCGAGCGCGACGCGCTGCTCATCGAATCGTTTGTCGTGCGAAACGGAATCGTCCGGACGCGGACCGATGTGGATACCCGCGTGACGGCCGCGCTGAAGTGGCGGCAGCGCACGGGCGTGCGCATCTTCGCGATCACGACCACCAGCGAAGGTGCATTCAGCCACGAAGCGTTCGACGTCGCATGGAAGCAGGCGGCGGCGCATCGGTTGGACGGGTTCGGCTGGGGAGAAAAGAACTTCAGCGCCGATAGTCGCCTGCCGTGGCGCGGGAATCCGTAGCGTTACGCGATCGCGAGCGCCGGTTGCCGCTCGCCGTGGATTCGCACCGGCTCCTCGGCCTCGGCTTCTTCCCTCCGCGGATTCACCAGGCGGTCGTAGCTCGTGCGGTACGCCTCGACGAATCGCTGCTCGGTGAACCACCGCAGCGCGCGATCGCGGGCGCGGGCGCCGAGGCGCTCGCGTCCCTCGGGCCAATTCAGCAGCGTGCCGATCGCCTCGGCGAGCGCCACCGGATCGCGCGGATAGACGAGCAGCCCGGCGTCGCCGAGCGCTTCGCGCACGCCGCCCACGTCGGTCGCCACGATCGCCGCCTTGGTGAGCATCGCCTCGACGAGCGCGTACGGAAAGGCTTCCGACACGCTGGCGAGCGCGACGACATCGGCCTGCTGCAGCGCCGACCACGGCTCCTTGGTCGTGCCGGCGAAGACGACGGTGTTCTGCAGCGATCGTTCGTCGACGCGCTGCAGACATTCCCGGTAGTACCGCTCGTCGCTCGGCGATCCGTAGAGGCGGAACTCGACATTCGGCACGCTGCGCCGCACGAGCGCCGCGGCCTCGATCAGATCCAGCTGTCCCTTGAGCGGGAAGATCAGGCCGACGTTCACCACCGTCGGCCGCTCGTGCGACGCGCGCACCGCGGGACAGAAACGCTCCGGATTGACGCCGTTGTAGATGACGCGGATGCGCTCCGGCTCGACGTGCCGCCACACTTCCCAGCGCGTGTTGTATTGACAGACCGGTGAAATCTGATCCGCGTACGCGTAGTGCACGTCGTTGATCGTGTTGATCAGGCGGAAGAGGAACCAGCGGACGAAGATCGATTTGATGTTGCGGCCGAGATTCAAGTACTGCTCGCGCAAGTACACACCGTGCTCGGTCAACAGGTACGGCGTGTTGTGACGCAGCTTCGCGACGACGCACGGCAGTCCGCAGAACGCAGCGGCGGCCGAGTGCGTCAGATCGGTGCGCGGCGGATCGGACGCGAGCGGCAGCAGCAGCCGATGGAGCAGCCGGAATGCCTCGACCAGGCCGGTCAGCGACGGCGGCGGCTCGTTGGGATGCGCCTGCCGCCACGCGCGCCGCATGACGTCGACGAACAGATTCCAGACGAGCGGATGCGTCTGCGTGCGGTGGTAGTCGAAGTGGCGGAAATGCTGGTGCATCCGCAGCAGCGTGAGGCCGAGCGCGCGCGAAGCCATCGTCGGCTCGACGAGCTGGTGCAGAAAGGTTTCGTACGACGGAAGGAATTCCTGTTCGACGTCGTGAGTGGTCGTCGTCCACCGCCGCTGCAGGTAATCGGGAAACGTCGCGTGGTCGCCGTACTCGGCCGGATCTTCGGTGCCCCACAGCGGCACGGTGATGACACTGCGCACGTTCGGCGCGAGCGCGTACTGCGACTCGAGGTACGGGTGCATCGTCACCGCGAGCAGCGTGAAGTCGATCTCGGGCAGCTCGTTCGTCAGCGCGTGGCACCACGTGCTGACGCCGCCGCGATGATAGGGATACGTGCCTTCCGTCGTGAGCAGGACGGACAACCGGCTCATGATCGGCGGCGCGGGGTGAGGCGCACGCGCGCGTTCTGGCCGGAGAGCAGCGCCGCGGCGGGGTTGTCGAATTCGATTTCGACGCTGTGCGCGCCGCCGTCGCCCGGCAGCGGCGCGATCGTTTTGATTCGTCCGGCGTATTCCACCGTCGATCCACCGACGCGCACCGTCGCGGCGTCGCCGCGCGCGAGACCGTTGACGATCGACGGCGGCACGTCGACGTCGACGATCATCGGGTTGACGGTGGCCAGCTTGACGAGCGGGGCGCCCGCGAGCCGGCGATCGCCGGGCTTCACCAGCACTTCGGCGACGAGCGCGTCGCCCGGCGCGCGGACCGCGAGATCCTCGAGCCGCTCGAGCGCAATCGCGAGCTTCTGCTGCGCTTCGGTCTGACCGAGCTGCGCCTGCGCCAGCTCGCCCGCGCGGTCCTGCCGCTGCCGCCGCTGTTCGGCGATTTGCAGGTCCGCCTGCGTCTGCGCCTGGAGCGCCTGCGCCGCGGCGAGCGCCGACGCCGCCTCCGCCGCGCGCCGCGCGACGGCGAGATCGTCGGCCGCCACACGCACGGCGATCTGCGCATCCTCGAGCTCCTGACGCGCGACCACGCCGCCGTTGGCGAGGGCGGCGAGTCGGCGCTCGCGCAAGACGGCCTGATCGTACGCGGCCTGCGCGCGCTCCGGAGAATCCTTCAACTGCCGATTCGGCACGAGCTCCGCGGCGCGCTGCGCAACGGCGAGCTTCCCGTTCGCCTCCGTCGCCTGAATCGTGAGCGCGTTGAGCGAACGATCGAGCAGAGCGACCGTCCGCTCGAGCTGGGCCGACTGCGCTTTTGCGCGCTCGACCTCGAACCGCAGGTCGCGGACGACGCGTCTCGCCTCGTCGTCGTCGAGGACGAGAAGCGGCTGGCCGGCCGCGACGCGGTCGCCAACCTCGACCATGACACGCTTCACGACGATCGCTGATGGCAGCGCGATCGTGCCGACGTCGCGCGGGCGCGTGATGCCGGGGTAGCTGTCGGCGGGGGGTGCCTCTTCGGCGGAACCGGTCGGCGCGATGTGTTGCCGCGCGACGGTGGCGCTCGACGCAATGGCGGCGACCAGCACGCAGATAATCGTTCGCCAGGTGCTCGTCGCGCCGAGTGGGACGAACGTCCGCTTTCCAGTCAGAATCCGAGGGTCCGCCGCAGGCACGCGCTACTGATGGGCAACGCGCGTGCCACAGCTCGAGTGGAAGCGCGTGCTGAGCAGATCACGAAACGGCTAGGAATTTGGCGATTCGGCTGGGCGACGCCAGATGGGATAGGGAAACCGAGTCATCGAAAGGGAATCGGTCCACCGTACGGCTGTAGCGCAGAGCCCACGCGCCGCCCAATTCTGCGTCACCGCTCAAGCAGCGAAAGGGGAGGCGCGCTGCTTGACCGCTGATGAACGTCGGCCGGCCGGTCAGCGGGTCAGCGCCGTTTCGGCCGGCTTCTCCGCCGGTTCGAGGAAGCTCGCCACCTGACGGCGAAGCTCGTCCTGAATACGATCGATCGACCGCCGCGCGTCGACGACACGGAAATGGAATTCGTCGGCCATCGATTGATATTCGCGCAGCAGCTTCAACTGATACGCGCGGAAGCTGTCGTAGATGTCGTCGCCGTGCTTCAGATCCATCCCCGATTCCCAGAAGTCCATCCCGCGGGATTCGAGGACGCGGCCAATCAGCGTCTTGACGTCGATGTTGAGGTAGAAGACCAGGTGCGGCGCGATGGCGAAGCCGTAGACGTTGCGCAGCCACTGCCGGTCCACGCCGCGCACGCCGGCGCGCGCCAGCGCCGTGAAGATGTACCGGTCCGAGAGGACGACGAAGCCGGCCTTCAGCGCCGGAATGATCTCCTTTTCGAGACGATCGGCGAAATCGGTCGCGTACAAGAGCACGAACGTGAGCTTGTTCAGCGTGTTGCTCGACTTCGCGATCTCGATCGTCGGCTGCATCAGCGGCGAGCGCGTCCATCCCGTTTCGACGACACCGTACCCTTTCACTTCGAGCCACTCGCGCAGGAGTTGAATCTGAATGGTGCGACCGACGCCGTCGGTGCCTTCGATCGCGATCAGCTTGCCCGGGTAGTCCTGAATCGGCAGATACGGAATGCTGCGCCCGTAGTAGCGGCCGGCCAGACCGTCGCCGTTCAATCCGTCCACGGGATCAGACGGGCTCGTCATCGATCATCTCCAGCTGGGACGTCTTGACGTGCTGAGCGACGAGCGTCCGCACGTACCGTTGCTGCTCGGTGATGCTCCCCTTGGCGTCGACCACTTCGAGCCCGAATTCCTGCACCAGCTGATCATACTCGTCGAGCACTTTGCCTTGAAACATCCGGAAGCTCTCGAGCGGATTCGTGCTCCAGCCGAGATCCATCCCCGCCTCGTAGAATTTCAGCTTCACGCGCCTGGCCATCAGCCGGTCGACCGAGACGTCGATCGGCACGCGAAAATAGAGCGCGAGGTCGGGGCGAACGGCAAAGCTGTAGAGCTCGCGCACCCACTGGCGATCGACGCCGCGCGTCGCGTCGCGCGCAAACGCCGTGTAGGCGTAGCGGTCGGCGAGCACGATCATCCCGGCCTTCAGCGGCGGCACAATCTTGTACAGCAGCCGGTCAGCGAAGTCGGTCGCGTGCAGCAGGCTGAACGTCATCGGGGTGAGCGCGTTCTTCTTCTTGCCGGTTTTGGTCGCCGCCTTCACGAGGGCGGACGAGTTCCATTCGGTGACGAACACGCGGTGGCCTTCGGCGCTCAGCCACTTCGCCAGCAGTCCCAGTTGCGTCGTCTTGCCGGAGCCGTCGATCCCCTCGACGACGAACAGCTTGCCCGGGTACTCGTGTGGTTGCGTGAGGATGTTCAGCATAGACGTTTCCGCTCACCTCGATGCGCAGCGGCTTGCCGGCCAGGCGCTCGAACGGCGCGGCGTGACGAGTGGCGGCCCAGAGCTCCAGCTCCGCGTCGCCCGACGTGCGCAGCTGCAGCAGGTCGTCGTCGCCGCGATCGTGCAGCTCGAGTCCTGTGATGGATTGCGCGTGGCTGCGATCGAGGCTCTCCGCGAGCCGCAGCAGCGCGGCGAGCGTGCGGACGGTGCGGCGCGCGCGGCGCGGCAGCTCGCCGAACCCCTGATGCCGCCGCTTCGGTGTCGCCTGCCGATGATAGCGCGCCACGAGCGCGATGATTTCGATCTCCTCGGGTTCGAAACCGCGAAGATCGCCGTTCTTGATCAAGTAGTACGAATGTTTGTGATGGCTCTCGTAGCTGATGTGAACGCCGACGTCGTGGAGGATTGACCCGTACTCGAGCCACTCCCGCTCGCGGTCGGTGAGCCCGTGGATCGCGCGCGTCTGATCGAACAGCGCGATCGCGAGGCGGGCGACCTGCTGCGCGTGCTCCGGCCAGTAGTTGCAGCGCTCCGCCAGCTCGTAGACGCTTCGCCGGCGGACGTCGGGATAGCGATCGGCCTGCGCGATCTCCTTGCGATGCCGCGCGATGTAATCGAGCACGAGCCCTTCACGCAGCGAGAGATCGCACAGCGTGATTTCATCGGCGCCGAGTCCGCGCAGCAGCTCGTCGAGCAGCACGACACCCGCAACGGCGAGGTCCGCGCGGCGCGGCTCGAGCCCGGGTACGCGCAGCCGTTTGTCCAGATTGAGCGCCACGAGCTCTTTGCGCACGCGCCGCATCTGCTTGGCCGCCACCCGACGATTGCGAAGCGGCGCGCCGGGCGCACCGCCGTCGACCGCCGCCGCCACGGCGCCGAGACTCAAGATGGTGCCCGACGTGCCGATGACCCGGTCGAATCCCGCGCGGTTGATTTGCTGCAGGTACTTTCCGATCTCGGCGTGGATGTGGCGCGCCAGCTTGTGTTCGTCGCGCGGCTCCAGTGGGTCGCTCTTGACGAAGCGTTCGGTGAGTCGAATGACGCCGAGCTTGAAGCTCCGGCCGAGCTCGACGGCGGCCCCGGCGCCGCGCGTCACTTCCACGCTGCCGCCGCCGATGTCGATGACGACGGCGACGTCCCGCGGGACGCTGACGCCGTAGACCGCAGCCGAATGGATGAGTCGAGCTTCTTCGGTGCCCGAGATCACGCGCGGCCGTATTCCCGTCTGATCCGTGACGGCCTTGAGGAACTCGCCGCCGTTCTCGGCTTCGCGCACCGCGCTCGTCGCCACTGCCACGACGTCGTCGACGCGGTGCGATTCGGCCAAACGCCTGAATTTCGATAACACCTGCAGCGCCGCGTGCATAGCCTCAGGTGTGAGCGCGCGGCCATCGAGGCCGCCGGCGCCAAGCCGTACCATTTCCTTCTCGCGATCGACGACCTCGAACGAGAAGTCGGGCCGGATCTGCACCACGATCATGTGGATGGAATTGGTGCCGATGTCGATCGCTGCGATGCGCATCTTTTTAAGCTTTCAGCTATCAGCTTTCAGCTCCCAGCACTCTCAGTTATGCTTTTGTGCGTCGATGCCGACAGCTGAAAGCTGACAACTGAGAGCGACTAGTTACAGAATATACGTGCATGGCCATCCGTCGATCGCAATTGCTGAAACGCCGTCTCGATCGCCTCACCCGTCCGCTGCCGGCGCTCGAACACGGCGACGTGCCGGCGCTGCATCGCGCGCGCGTCGCGACGCGGCGCCTTCGCGAGCTCTTGCCAATGCTGGAGCTCGATCCCGATGTCGCGCGGAAGCTGGGCCGGCGCCTTCGCAAGATCACGCGCCGCCTCGGCAGCGTCCGAGAGCTCGACGTGCTGCTCATCCTGATTGACGAGCTGCATGTTTCTCGCCGGGAACATCGCGAAGCGCTCGCGCGCGTGGCTGTGGCTGTGGCGCGCAAACGCGACGAGGCGCGGAAGAAGTTGTTCGATCGTGTGCCGATCGCCGAGACGTGGCGGCTGGCGCGCAAACTCGAACGGCTCGTGGAAGAGCTCGCGGAGCAGGAGCAGTCGGCAGGACACCTCGCCGCTCGACGCTGGCACTGGGCAGTGGACGTGCGTCTCGGCCGGCGCGCCCAGCGGCTGAGATCGGCGCTCGAGGACGCCGGCGCGGTGTACTTGCCGGAACGACTTCACGCCGTGCGAATCGCGCTCAAGAAACTCCGGTACGCCGCCGAGCTCGCGGCCGATATCGCCGGCGACAAATCGACGCCCGATATCCGCCTTCTCCGCCGCGCGCAGGATACGCTTGGCCGGCTGCACGATCTACAAGTGTTGATCGACCGTGTGCGGCAGGTGCAGGCGTCGCTCACGCCGCCGAGCGTCGCGCTGTGGCGCGCGCTCGACGCGCTCGTCACCTCGCTCGACAACGAGTGCCGGCAACTGCACGCGCGCTACATGCGCGTCCGCGGTGAGCTCGACGCGGTCGGCGTCCGCTTCGTGCGCTCCCAGGTCGGTGCGCCGGACGGCGACGCGCGGCGCGCGGCCGGATAGGGCATGGCCGGCCCGTACGAGCTCTATCTCATTCGTCACGGCGTTGCCGAAGAACGCGGCGACGCGTGGCCCGACGATTCGAAGCGGCCGCTCAGCGAAGACGGGATGGCGCGGATGCGGAAGTCGATGCGCGGGCTCGCGCGCATCGATCTGACGATCGACGTCATTCTGACCAGCCCGCTCGTGCGCACGCGCCAGACGTCGGAGATCGTCGCCGCCGCGCTCGATCCGCGGCCGACGATTGTCGCAGTGGAATCGCTGGCCCCCGACGGGGCGCAGTCGGCGATTCTCGCCGACCTCGAGAAACACGCCCGCAAGACGCGCATCGGGATCGTCGGCCATGAGCCCGGCATCGGAGAGCTCGCCGCGCGTCTCGTCGGATCTCGCCACGCGATCGAGTTCAAGAAAGGTGCGATCTGCCGGATCGACGTCGACGACCTGCCGCCAGGCGGCCCGGGCGATCTCCGCTGGTTCCTGCCGCCTAAACTTCTCCGCAATCTGAAAAAGTAGCTTCGCGGGGTTCGCGAGGTTCGCGAACCGAGAGAACCTACAGAACATCGAGAACCTGGCGAACCTATAGAACCCCGAGAACCTGGCGAACCGTGCGAACCCCGCGAACCTTATGCGCGTAGCCAGTCGGACTGCCAGCTCTTCACTCGCTCTTTGATTTCCTTCGACGTCGCGAGCTTGCCCTCGAGCACATCGCGGCACAGTTGCGGCATCTCCTCGTCGCTCGCGAAGCGCAGCGCGACGAGCTGCCGATGCGTCAGCTCGTTGATGCGCGATTGCATGTCCGGCGGGAGCAGTCCGCGCAGGCGCAGCCGCATCTCGAGCCGGATGACGCGGTCCTGCACGGTGAGCGCCATCACGCGCGCCAGGAAGCCGAGCAGCAGCAGCGCGAGGGCGACGATCATCTGAAAGACCATCCCCCGCGTCGGCCACAGCCACACGTGGCGAATCGAGTTCAGCAGGTTGGCGAGCAGCACCGGCATGACGAAGAAGTGGTACCCCGGGAGCCACCGTGCGTGTTTCTTGTAGCTCTGGACCTGTTCGGCCATAGACAGTCTCCCCACCGGAGACTCTACTGCCGACCGAAGCTGGACGGAAGAGGATCAATCGACGAATCGGTAACCCAGGCCGACGACCGTTTCGATCTGGCGGCCGGCGGCGCGCAGCTTGCCGCGCAGCCGTCCGACGTGAACGTCCACCGAGCGCGTCTCGACGACGCGCTCGTAGCCCCACACGCGCTCGAGGAGCCGATCGCGCGAGACGACGCGATTCTTGTTCTGGACCAGATAGCGCAGCAGCTCGAATTCGCGCCGCGTCAATCGGACCGGAGTCCCATCGACAGTCACGGCGACTGCGTCAAAATCAGCAAGGAGATGCGAACCCTGGTAGGTCGCGGCGCGCCACGGCTCGGCGGCGGCGACCGGCGCGCTGCGGCGCAGCACGGCGCGGACCCGCGCGGACAGCTCGCGCAGGCTGAACGGTTTCGTCACGTAGTCGTCGGCGCCGTGTTCGAGTCCGAACACCCGATCGTCTTCGCTCGTGCGCGCCGTCAGCATGATGATCGGCACGTGGCGGACGTCGGAACGCGAACGCAGCACGCGGCACACATCGAGGCCGCTGAGCACGGGAAGGTTCAGGTCGAGGATGATCAAATCCGGAACACGATCGGAGGCCGCTTTGAGCGCCGCATCGCCCGATCCGACAATCTCGGCTTCAGCGTCGCCGCCGCGCTCCAGCGCGTGCTTGATCAGTCCGGCAATGTCCTGCTCGTCTTCGACAATGAGTACGCGCGGGCGAGGTGTCACGAACCGCGAGCGTATCGGCGCGGCGTTTCACTGCGGTGTCGAAGCTGTTAATTGTGAGTTAATGCGAGCCGTTTTGATGGTATTCTGCGCGTAATTCATCGAAAGGAAGGCCGTGCGTCAGCCGATCCACATGACCTGGCTTCTCACCACTGTGTGTGCGACGGCGTTTCTCGCCGCCGCCGCTCCGGGTGCGTCGCAGTTCACGTCGTTCTCGCACGACCCGCGCAACATTCTCGAAGGGCACTGGCAGTCGTGCCGCGAAGCGGATGGACGCTACGCGGAGCGCGTCTACGATCACGTCGTCAACGGCGTCGCGAAGTTCGAAGTCCACATGGGGCCGCGCCGCGAGTTCGCGATCTTCAAGGGCGTGCAGGACGAGCACCGCGACCACGCGTCGCCGGAGAATCTGCTCAAGCCGTACGTCGTCGCGATGGACGCGGGCCGCGCCAAGCACCGCTGGGAGGTCCCGTCGTTGAACCTCGCCTTCACGGCCGCTCTCGCCGGCGGCTCGCGCACCGATTGCGAGAGCTGGTTCATCACGCTCGAGCCGCTCGAAAAGACGTCACATTAACGTGATCCCGGCGCCACGCGGCCGTTACCTCGAGCTGGTACGGTGTCGTGCATGGCCAGCAGCGCCGAAAGGGATTGCGGGGATTGCCGCCACTGACGATCACCACGATCGTCTGCGCGTATAACGAAGCGCGCCTGCTCGCCGCCTGTCTCCATTCCCTTCACGCCCAGACGCGCCCGCCCGACGAAATCCTCGTCATCAACAACGCCAGCACCGACGAGACGCGCGACGTCGCCGCACGGGTCCCGGGTGTGATCGTCATCGACGAGCCGATCAAAGGGCTGGTCGTGGCCCGTGAAACGGCGCGTCGCGTGGCGCACGGCGACATCGTCGCGTATGTCGACGCTGATTGCCGTGCGCCGATCGTCTGGCTCGAACGGGTCGAGGCGAGATTCCGCGCGCGCACGCCGCCGGTGGCAGTGACGGGACCCTATCGGTTCTACGACTGGGATCGGACCGGACGGACGCTCATCA
>Ga0114129_10001018_pt1 | contig 36582 bp, 26 predicted proteins | sample RhiMetdeltSRZDD1_FD_80071 | JGI IMG/M metagenome (GOLD analysis project Ga0114129, IMG submission 80071) | Populus rhizosphere microbial communities from Tennessee, USA - Rhizosphere MetaG P. deltoides SRZDD1 (version 2) (version 2) | ecosystem: Host-associated > Plants > Roots > Rhizosphere >...
ACTGTCGCGAACCGGGCCTTGCTCGTTGCTTACAACTGGCCGGAGGGTTCGCCGCGTTATGCGAGGCTGGGCAAGTTTGTCGAAACGTTCTTTGACCGGATCTATCAGTTCCACACCGATTCCAGACACCCGAAATGGAAGGAGATCAACCTTTCGGCCGAGGTCCCGGGTTGGACGCGGTTCAAGCCGGCGGCGGATTGGCTGGCGCGCCATAGAGTGGCGTTGCGCTCGCGCAACGTTCCGTCGCACTCCGGCCTCAGGCAAGCCTTTGACCAGTTTGTTGCAAACTACACCGCCTCGATAGGCACGAAGCTTTCGCCCGAGGAACAGCAAAAGCTATTCCTGGAGTTCACGAAGTTTCTAGAATCGCAGACGGCGACGCAGACGACCCGCTAGCTTTCGTTCACTCGAGGGCCGCACGGGGCGGCGGCCCAGCGAGCTTGAACTCGCGGCGGGCGAACCGCGAAATCGGTTGCGGATCACGGCGCATTCTTGCCTGATAGGCGCGCCTGTCTCGGCGTCGCCCACGCTTGGATCGCCGGGTCTCGATCGATGGGGGCCGACGTCATGTCATCGACGGTCAAAAGCCTGCTCGCCGCACTCCCGTCCTTGATGGCCATTTTGTTCGCGTCATCGGCCGCGTCGGGGGAGATCTATCACTGGGTCCAGTATGGGCTGAGCGGCCTCGAGGTTCGGGTCATAACGGAAGAGGCGGCGTGTCCGCCTGCGCATGTCGACGACGCACCGAGGAACATGAGCGTCCGGGCAGAGCCGGCGGCGCATTACCCCATCAGGGTTTGCACCTTGCTTATCCCGGCCGAGGCGCGATCGGTGACAATCTCGGACATTCCGGTGGCGCTTCCGATCGCCGATCCGCGCCGCATCGTCCTCATTGGCGATACCGGGTGCCGCTTGAAGGGAGACTACGTCCAGGCCTGCAACGACCCCCAACAATGGCCATTCCGGCTGATCGCCGAAGTTGTCGCGCATACAAAGCCCGATCTGGTCATCCACGTCGGCGACTACCATTACCGCGAGACGCCGTGCCCCGCCGGGAATGCAGGATGCGCGGGCAGCCCCTTCGGCGACAACTGGTCGGTCTGGCGAGCCGACTTTTTCGCCCCTGCCGACACGCTGCTGAAGCAGGCGCCCTGGGTGTTCGTCCGCGGCAATCACGAGGAATGCGAACGCGGAGGGCAGGGCTGGAGCCGGGCCCTCGATCCGTTCCCATTCGACGCTGAAAAGGGATGCAATGGCGGCGCCAGTCCGTTTGCGGTTCGTCTGCCGGGTGTCACGCTGGCGGTGGTGGATGTCGCCACCGCGCGGGAGGAAAAAGTCGATGAGGCGCAGGCGCAGGCCTATCGCGAGCAGTATCGGTCCTTGGCCGGGTTGAGTGTTGGACCCATGTGGATCCTTCAGCATCGACCGATCTGGAGCCCCGGCGGACGCGTTGCTGGAAAGCTCGTCGGCGACAACAAGACCCTTGCCGCGGCCGCGACCGGCGTCATTCCAGAGAACGCCGCCCTTATTCTATCTGGTCACCATCACCTGTTTCAGGTGCTCACCTATCAGGCGCACCTGCCGATTCAGATCGTCGCGGGTAATGGCGGGGACTACCTGAACCAAGGCGACTTGGGTGACCCAGCCAGCTGGATCATCAATGGGGTGGCGGTGAAGGGCGGCCTCAGTTCGGTCGGGATCTTTGGGTTTTCGATGCTCGAGAGGCAGGACGACGGCTGGCAGCTCACCAGCTACGACAAGCTGGGGCGCGCGTTGAATTCATGCTTGCTGCAGGGCCCCGTCACGACCTGCTAGGCGACCGCCATTCGGCGTCCCGCTAACCCTGCGGGCTCGTTGGTGCGCACTTCGCTTCCCTCATGGCGTCGACCCCGGATGAAGTCCCCTACGCGCTAACGTAACCCATCTCCTGTCATCCCGGCCGAGCGAAGCGAGAGCCGGACCCAGGTATCACTGTCTGCCGGATTGTGGCGCATGGATTCCGGCTCGCGCTCGCTTTGCTCGCTTGGCCGGGATGACACCCAGGGAGCCAATTAGTTGGCTCGTGAATGAAAGTTAGCGCCTATGGGATGAGGTCCGGGGGCAGGCCCCACCCCTCGGGATAATGAATCAATGCGGGCGAAACTGAGCGCGCTGGCTCCCGCACGCACCGCATGCGGACTGATGCCGATCGGGTGCCGGTCGAAGCAATGGCACGAGTCGCGCTCGTCCGCTCAAGGCTGCGCGGAACATCTCGGGTCGACGACCTCCAAAGGTACCGAGCACCCCGAGGGGCTCGGTCAGCTTGCCGGAAGCGACGGGTGCAGATCTTCGCGATATGGAGATTCCGCCGTCGGTTCGGTCAGGTTACGCTTTTCCAGGTGCTACGGAGGCTTCCCGATGCGCGTCTTCGCAAGGGTTGCAGTGGGCCTTGTGCTCGTGCTGCTGCTCGTTGCCGCGGCAGTGGCAATGAACACATGGCGCCAGTCGTCGCGCCAGATGGTCGTGACGCCCGCGCCTGCGCTGGCGTTCGACGAGAGCGCGGCAGCGCGACGGCTCGGCGAGGCGGTCGCCATCCGCAGCATCTCCTTTTCGCCAGCGTTTCCGCCCGCTACCGAAGAGTTTCGCAAGCTGCACGCGTTGCTGGAGGCGAGCTTCCCAAGGACCCATGCGGCGCTCAAGCGCGAGACCGTCGGGGGCTTGAGTCTGCTCTATACCTGGCCGGGGACCGATACAGGCGCCAAGCCGGCGATGCTGATGGCGCACCAGGACGTGGTGCCGATCGCCCCGGGGACGGAGGGTGATTGGACCGTGCTGCCGTTTTCCGGCGAGATCCACGATGGCTTCGTCTGGGGCCGCGGCGCCTGGGACGCCAAGGGCAACCTGATGGCGATCATGGAGGCGGTCGAGCTTCTGGTCGGGCAAGGCTTTCGCCCGCGGCAGACGCTCTACCTTGCGTTCGGGCACGATGAGGAACTGGGCGGACGCAACGGCGCCGCAGCGATCGCGCAGCTGTTGGCGAGCCGCGGAGTTCGGCTGGATTTCGTTCTGGATGAAGGGCTGCTGATCACGCACGGCGTGCTCAAGGGCCTCGACCGTCCCTTGGCTCTCATCGGCGTCGCCGAAAAAGGCTTCTTGACGCTGGAGCTGACCGCGACCGGGGAGCCGGGGCACTCGTCCATGCCCCCGCCGCAGACCGTCATCGGCAGCCTGAGCGGCGCCCTGGCGCGGCTCGAGGCCGATCCGGCGCCGGCCGAGTTGACCGAAGTCACCCGCGCGACGCTGGCGACCATTGCGCCGGAGATGCCGCCCCTCAATCGCGCCATGATGTCGAATCTCTGGCTGTTCGGGCCGCTGGTGCGGCGCGAGCTCGAAAAGAGCGCGAGCTCCAACGCGCTCCTGCGCACGACCGCGGCCCTCACCTTCGTGCAGGCGGGCGAGAAGGAGAATGTGCTGCCGGGCCGCGCGCAGGCGCTCGTCAACTATCGCATGCTGCCTGGCGACACGGCGGCGGCGGTCATCGAACGAGCTCGCCGGCTGGTCGGCCCGGACATCAGGGTCGAGGCGCGTGCCGGCGCAAGCGAAGCATCGCCGGTCTCGCCCCTGACCTCGGCCGGGTATCGCGCAATCGAGCGCAGCATTCGCGAGGTCTTTCCGGATACCGTGGTGGCGCCGGGCCTGATGGTGGGCGGCACCGACGCCAGGCACATGCTCGCGCTCTCCGACAACGTCTATCGGTTCGCGCCGGTGCGCGCGCGGCCGCAGGATCTGGCGCGCTTCCACGGCACCAACGAGCGGGTCTCGGTGGCGAACTATGCGGAGATGGTCCGCTTCTTCCACCGCCTGATCGGCAATCTGGACGCCGTCGCGAACGCGCGATAGCCGCCGCGCCGATCTCCCGCCTCAGCATACCAGCTCTGCAGCGGCCCTCGGCCGCTCCAGAGCGCCAGGATTGAAAGCCGGGGCCTCAAGCCGGCGCGCGCCATTGATCGGGCCTGCGGCCACCGGCAATTCCTTCTGCATGCTCAAGGCTGCGCGGAGCGCTTCGGCTCGACCACCTCGAACATCGGGTTGAAGGTATCGAGCATGCCGAGGAGTTCGGTCAGCTTGCCGACGTCGCCCTCGACCTTGACCAGCCCTGCCTGCGCGGCTTCCGGAATCGTGGTCCTGCGCAGGGCGACCGCATCGAGCGTCGCGCGCGAAAGCGTCAGCGTGGCGTCCGCCCTGTCGGACTGCTTGCCGGCCACGTGGGTGAGCGCCGAATTCTCGAGATTGAGCACGAACTGCTCGGGCGGCTCGGTGAAGTTCCAGTTGACGATCAGCGTCTTGCCCTCGGCTTTCTGCGCGTTCAGGCGGACGCCGAGGAAATCGAAAAACATCGTGGTGCTCACGGCCTTGAGCGTGTCGGCATTGAGGGTACCGCCGACCGAAGTCCTCAGCACGCCGTTGCGCAGCTCCTGCGCGCCATAGAGGTACGCATTGCGCCAGGTGCCGGCCTCGGCCTGATAGCCGAGCTGTTCGAGCGCGTCGGCACCGAGCGCGCGCGCGGCGAGGTTTGCCGGATCGGCGAGCACAAGCTGATTCATCACGCCTGCAACCCAGCGATATTCACCTCGGCTGAAATCGTCGCGCGCGCGGGCGATCACCGCATCCGCGCCGCCCATATAGGCGACGGTCTTCTTCGCCGCCTCGACCGGCGGCAACGGATTGAGATTTGCCGGATTGGCATCGTACCAGCCGAGATATTTTTGATACACGGCCTTGGCGTTGTGGCTCAGCGTTCCGTAGTAGCCGCGCGCCGACCATTCTCTTTCCAGGCTCGCAGGCATGCGCAAGGTCTCGGCGATCTCGCCCGCCGTATAACCCTGGTTGAGAAGGCGGAGCGACTGGTCGTTGATGAACTTGTACAAGTCGCGGTGCTTCTTGAGCGTATCGACCACGCGGGCGTTGCCGCGCACCGGCCAGTGATGCTGCGCGATCATGATGTCGGAGCTTGCGCCGAAGGTCTCGAGCGCTTCGCCGATATAGCGCGACCAGAGCGCGCCGTCGCGAACCTCGGCGCCGCGGATGGTGTAAAGATTGTGCATCGTATGGGTCACGTCCTCGGCCATGTTGAGGACGCGCAGCTGCGGGAAGTGCATCAGCATTTCGGCCGGCGCCTCGGTGCCCGGCACGAGCTTGAACACGATCTCGACGCCGTCGATCAGGCGCCGCTCCACGTCCTTGTCGATCGTGGAGGTGGGCGCAATGAGCGTGATCGAGCCGATTGCGAGGGCCTTGCCGAGCCCGGTATCGACTTGCCCCCGCGGTCCCGGCGGCAGCAGCGAACCGAACTGGTATTGCGCGCGTCTGCTCATCGCGTTGCCGGCGAGGATGTTCTCGGCCACCGCGGTTTCCATGAAGCCGGAGGGCGCCAGAACCTTGACCTTGCCGGCCGCGACGTCCGCCTCGCTGACCACACCCTTGACGCCGCCGAAGTGATCGGCATGACCGTGCGAGTAGATCACCGTTCCGACCGGTTTCGGTGGACGGTGCTGGTAGTAAAGATCGAGGGCGGCGCGGGCGGTTTCGGCCGTCAGCAGCGGATCGATCACGATCAGCGTTTGATCGCCCTCGACGATCGTCATGTTCGAGATGTCGAACCCGCGCACCTGGTAGAGCCGGTCGGTGACCTTGAACAGGCCGTGGATGGCGTTGAGCTGCGCGCGGCGCCACAGACTGGGATTGACGGTCGGCGCCGCTTCGCCGCTCAGGAACGCATAGGGCTTCATGCTCCAGACCGGGCGCTGCCCATCGCCGGCGATGTGCGCGTCAGGGAGCGTTGCCACAAAGCCGAAGGTCGCATCCTCGAACTCGGAGCGGTCGGCGAACGGCAGCGTGCTCGCGATCCGATCCTGTGCGGCGCGGGTGGCGGGCTCGGCATCCTTGGGTGTGATCGGCGTCTGGGCTTGCGCCAGGGCGCCGGCGAGCGTCGCAGCGAGCGATACGGCGGCTGCCCGGCGGACGATGCGAGAAAGCGCTGAGATCCTCATCATCTGCATCTCCGGCAATCGATTTTACCGCCCCCAAGCCGATGCCAGCTTATTGCATGAGATGCTGCATCGGCCAGCGGGGCTGCCGACCTGGACCTCATGCGGGGCAGCGAACAGTCTTGCGCTTTCAGGTTGCTCGGAAATGATATTGTTGCCCCGATAACGGAGATTCCATGCGCACTGCGTCGTCCGATGATGCGCCCAAGGCATTGATCGGCTTGGCAATCGGCGATCCCGCCGGCGTCGGCCCGGAGCTCGCCGCCAAACTGGTCGCCGATCCCGAGGTTCGAAGAGCGGCCTCGCTGGTGGTCGTCGGAGATCGCCGGGTTCTGGAGCGCGGAGCGGCCGAGAGCGGTCTGCCGTCCCTCGACGTTGATGTGCGCGGCCCCGGCCGCTGCATCACGCCGGGCGACAGGCCGGTGCTCATCGACCTCGGCCACCTCGATCCGGACACGATCGAGCAAGGTGTGGTGTCCGCGGAGGGCGGGCAGTTCGCGCTCGAGAACTTCAACATCTGTCTCAAGCTTGCAGCCGCCGGCGAAGTCGGTGCGGTCTGCTTCACGCCGTTCAACAAGGCAGCGATGCGGCTCGCTCACCCGTCCTACGACGACGAGATCGGCTACACGGCCGAGCTGTTGGGCCTCGATACCTCGGCGAGCGAGTTCAATATTCTCGAAGGGCTCTGGAATGCCCGCGTGAGCTCGCACGTGCCGTTGTCGCAGGTCGCGTCCCTGATCACCACGCCGCGAGTGCTCAGCGGCATCGAGCTCACCGACGCGTCGCTGCGCGATGCCGGCTTCGATCAGCCGCGGATCGCGGTGGCGGGGCTCAACCCGCACGCGGGCGACGGCGGCAATTTCGGCCATGAGGATGACGCCATCATCCGCCCGGCCGTCGAGCAGGCCCGCGCCAAGGGCATCGCTGCCGACGGCCCGTTCCCACCCGATACCGTGTTCGTGCGCGCCACCAGGGGCGCTTTCGACGCGGTGCTGACCATGTACCACGACCAGGGGCAGATCGCGATGAAGCTGATCGGTTTCGACCGCGGCGTAACGTTGCTCGGCGGTTTCCCGTTCCCGATCTGCACGCCGGCGCACGGTTCCGCCTACGACATCGCCGGCAAGGGCATCGCCAACCCTGGCGCGAGCAAGGCTGCCGTGCTGCTCGCGGCGAAAATGGCCGCGCGCTGCGCGCCGCAGGTCAAGGCGCGGGCTCGCCCGAGCTCAAGCAGCATCGACAAGCACTGACGCGGGATCCCATGGCCCAGATCACCTACCGGGGTGTGTTCCCGGTCGCGCCCACCATCTTCGACGAGACCGGCAACCTGGACCTCGACGGCCAGAAGCGCTGCGCCGACTTCATGATCGACGCCGGCTCGCACGGCATCTGCATCCTCGCCAACTGGTCCGAGCAGTTCGTCCTCACCGACGAGGAACGGGAGCGGGTGATGCACTGCGTGCTCGACCATGTCGCCGGCCGGGTGCCGGTGATCGTGACCACCACGCATTTCGGCTCGCAGATCTGCGCCGAGCGCAGCCGCCGCGCTCAAGGCGCGGGCGCCGCCATGGTGATGGTGATGCCGCCCTACCACGGCGCCACCATCCGGGTGCCCGAGCTCGGCATCTATGACTTCTTCGGTCGAGTTTCGGACGCCGTGCGCATCCCCGTGATGATCCAGGACGCGCCGGTTGCCGGCACGCCGCTATCCGTGCCGCTGCTGGCGCGCATGGCGCGGGAGATCGCGAACATCGCCTATTTCAAGATCGAGGTGCCGCAGGCGGCGGCCAAGCTGCGGGCGCTGATCGAGCAGGGCGGTGACGCCATCATCGGGCCGTGGGATGGCGAGGAGGGCATCACGCTGATGGCCGACCTCGACGCGGGGGCGACCGGGGCGATGACCGGCGCCGGCTACCCGGACGGCATTCGCACCATCGTGGACGCGCATTTTGCCGGCGACCGCGAGGCGGCCGCCACGGCGTATGCGGTTGGCTGCCGCTCATCAACTACGAGAACCGGCAGTGCGGGCTGATCGCCGCCAAGGTTCTGATGGAGGAGGGCGGGGTGATCCGCTCTGGGATGACGCGCCATCCGGTGCTGCCGCTGCATCCCGCCACGCGCGCCGGCCTGATCGAGGTCGCCCGCCGCACCGATCCGCTGGTGCTGCGCTGGGCCAAGTGAACGGGTGACCGCCGCATGTCGGCCTCGGGTCGCGTCGCGAGGGGTTGTCAGATCAGCCTTGGCTCCATGCCGCCTCTGAGATCGAGCGGCTGACCACCGTGCTCACCAGGCCGGCGACCGCGATCATGGCGAGCACGGCCAGGAAACCGCCGAGCGCGAAGGCTGTGGCGCCGCCGGCGACACCGATGCTGCCGCCCAGAAAGGTGCAGGCGTTGACGATGCCCGAACCCTGTCCCACCTGCATGGGCGAAAGCGCCGACAGCGCCAGGCGCGGTGCCAGGGCATAGGGCACGGCGAGGCCGGCGCCCATCACGAGGAACCCGATTCCCAGCAGCGCCATCCCGCCCTGCGCGACGGCGAGGCCGATGACGGCACTGCCGATTGCGATCAGCGCCGAGCCGCCGGTCATCGCGTTGCGAAGGCCCGCTCTCGCGACCACGGCGGACGCCGACAGCGCCAGCGCCAGCAGCGCCGCGCTCAGCGGCAGCAGCGTGGCGCCGGCTTCCAGCGCGGTGAGGGCAAGTCCCTCCCGGCTCTGGGCGTAAAGGTTGAAGTAGAGCAGCAGGCTCATGATGCTCAACATCGACAGCGAGCCGATGGTGATGCCCACGATGAATTCACGCCGGGTGAAGAAGGTGAGGTCGACCAGCGGCGCCTCGACACGCGATTCCACGATCAGCAGCAGCACCAACGCGCCCGCCGCCAGCACCAGCGGGGCGACGACCGCCAGCGGTGTCGCCCTCGCGTGCGGCAATGCATGCAGCGCGAAGACCAGCGAAACCATCAACATCGCCAGCAAAGCGAAGCCGACCCAATCCGCCTGCCGCCGCGGCGTGTCGTGGGTCGGGGCAGCCGCCGCGCCGGCGGCGGCGAGACCGGCAATGGCGGTCAGCATCAGCGGGACGCCGAGCCAGAAGATCATGCGCCAACCGGTGAAGTGCGCGAGCGCGCCGCCGATCAGCGGCCCGGTGCTGAAGCCAAGCATCAGGAAGCCGGTCCAAGCGCCGACCGCTGCCGCCTTGCGGGCCGGCGGCCCGCTGGCGTTGACCGCAGCCAGGGTGCCAGGCACTGCGAAGGCTGCCGCAAGGCCTTGCAGGGCGCGTCCAGCGAGCAGGGCCGCTTCCGTGCCGGCGGTCGCAATGCCGCAGCACGCGACGCCGAACAGCGCCAATCCCGCCATCGATGCCAATCGCGCGCCGAACCGATCGGCCGCCTCGCCGCCGAGCACGATGAAGGCTGCGGAGACGACCAGATAGGAATTGATCGCCCATTCGACGCCCGCCGGGCTCAAGGAAAGCTCGGTGCTCATGCTCGGCATGGCGGCCATGATCGCGGTGCTGTTGGCGCCGACCGCGAACATCGCGAGACAAGACGACCACAGGACAGGCTCGAACGCCTTTTGCTGATTCGTTGGTTCGGCCTGCACGATCATGAGGTGCGTCGTGAAGTTCCGTGGCCCATCGCCAACGCCCCGGCGCCGAATCCGTCAAGGAAATCATTGTTGAATAGGATGCCCATTGCGTTGCCATCCTATCTTCCGCGCGTGAACGCCGACAAGCACGGGCTCGCTGCCGACCTTGTCGGGCCAAAACTGGTCGCTCCGGCGTAGGCCGAGGGCCGGCACCGAACGCGCTTGTTCATGTCACGGCTGGTCACCTCTTTGGACATTGAGCAGGGGCATTGAATTGTGTTCACTGTCCGCGGAGCAGGGTGATACCGATCGGGTAAGTGCAGCTTGCTTTTCCCTTGTCACGGTGCGGTACCGAAGCGATCAAGCGCCAGTCGGCCGCGTGACCGTCGTGAGCGCTGGCATCTGGCGCGAGGCCTGGGCGAAACGTGGGGATGGTGACGGGACGCGGGCCGATGCGTATTGCCGTGCTGGGCGGCGGCCCGGGAGGATTGTACTTCGCCTCGCTGTGGAAGGCCCGACACCCACGGGACGCCGTCGAGCTCTTCGAGCAGAATCCGGCCGACGCCACGTGGGGCTTCGGCGTCGTGTTCTCGGACCGAGCCCTGGAATTCCTGCGCGAGGATGATCCCGACACGGTCGACCTCATCTCGCCCAATATGGAAACCTGGCGCGACATCACGATCGTGCACCGGGGTGAGAGGATCGCTATCGACGGCGTCGGGTTTTCGGCCATCGGCCGCCTCGAGCTGTTGCAGCTGCTGCAAGGCCAGGCGCGCGCAGCCGGGGTGGCCTGCAGGTTCGAGAGGCCTGTCCGTGCGGTCGAGGAGCTCGATGGATTCGACCTGATCGTTGCGGCCGACGGGGTAAACTCGCTGCTGCGACGCTCGTTCGAGAGCGACTTCGGCTTCTCGCTCTCCTATCTCACCAACAAGTTCATCTGGTACGGCACGACGCGCCGCTTCGACACGCTGACCCAGACTTTCGTTGTGACCGAATTGGGCAACTTCAACGCCCACCACTATGGCTACGCGCCCACGATGAGCACGTTCCTGGTCGAATGCGATCGCGCAACGTGGCTGCGCGCCGGATTCGATCGGATGTCCGAAGACGAGACCCGCCGCTGCTGTGAAGCGGTATTTGCCGAGACGCTGCAGGGGCATCCGCTGGTTTCCAATCGCTCGTTCTGGCGCAACTTTCCGTGGGTCTGGAACGACCGCTGGTCGTTCCGCAACATGGTTCTCCTGGGAGATGCGCTGCACACCGCACATTTCTCGATCGGCTCGGGCACGCGCCTGGCACTCGAGGACGCCCTGGCGCTGGTCAAGGCTCTCGAGGCCGAGCCGCGCGATCTCGCGGCCGGGCTCGCGCGTTATGAGGCCGCGCGCCGTCCCGTCGTCGAAAAGCTGGTGGCGGCGTCCCGTCGATCGGCGCTGTGGTACGAACGTTTCGCCGAACACATGCGGCTCGCGCCGCTCGAATTGGCCATGAGCTACATCACCCGCTCGCAGCGGATCGACGAGGATCGCTTGCGCGCCATGTCGCCGAGCTTCATGGCGCTTTACGCGGGCAGGCGCGCATCGCCTGCGCAAAGTGCGAGCCAGCAGGGAGAGCAGCGCAGTGCTGGATAAGGCCGCTCCCCCGCCGCCGGTTGATCGCGTCCCTCACGACGCGCCGGGCAGCCGCGAGATCGGCTTTTCGGTTTCAGGTCGATACAATGCCAGCGCCATCCTGTTCGACAACCTCGTGCGCGCGGGCGATCGTTGCGCCGTGACGGGGCCAGCCGGCGCGCGCACCTATGTTGCGCTGGCGGCCGAGGCATGCGCCTTCGGCGCCGGGCTGCTGTCACTGGGGCTTCGGCGGGGCGACCGTGTGCTGCTGTTCCTCGACGACACCCCCGCCTATCCGGCCGCGTTGTTCGGCGCCATCCGCGCCGGCCTCGTGCCGTTGCTCATCAACACCCTCACGCCGCCCGAGCTGCTGCAGTTCTACCTCGCCGATTCCAGCGCCAAGGTCGCGATCTGCGATGCCGGCTTCGCCCACCGCTTCAATAGCGAGGCTTGCCGGGATACGAGCCTCGAGGCCGTGGTCATCACCAATGGCGAAGCGGTCGCGCCCGGTCCGGTTCGCGCGCTAGCCGCCGCCGAGTGGCTCGCGCGGGGGCCGGGCCGGCTGGCGCCGGCTGACACACGCCGCGATGACATGGCGTTCTGGATGTACTCTTCCGGCTCGACCGGCAGGCCGAAAGGCATCGTGCACCTGCAGCACGACATGCTCTATACGCACCTGTCCTACGCCCGCCACTTCTTGCGGCTCAGCGAAGACGACGTGTGCTTCTCGGTCCCCAAGATCTTTTTCGCCTACGGCTTCGGGAATTCGATCACGTTTCCGTTCGCGGCCGGCGCGTCGAGCGTCCTGCTTCCCGGACAGCCCAAGCCCACGGCAATCTTCGAGACCATCGCGCGCTACCGTCCGACGGTGTTCTTCGGATTGCCGACGCTCTACACGGCATTGAGCAAAGCTCCGGAGGCAAGGACGGCCGATCTGTCGAGCCTGCGTCTATGCGTCTCGGCGGCCGAGATCCTCGCAACCGAGATCTTCAATGCCTGGAAACAGCTCTCCGGGCACGAGGTGATGGAAGGCTTGGGGTCGAGCGAGGTTCTGCACATCTACTTGTCGAACACGATCGAGGCCAAGAGGCCGGGCTCCGCGGGCAAGCGCGTGCCCGGCTACGAAGTCGCGCTGCGCGACGGCGACGGCCGCGAAGTCGGGGACGGCGAAGAGGGCATCTTGTGGGTGCGCGGGGATTCCAACGCGCCCTGCTACTGGAATCGCCCGGACAAGACCGCGGAGACGATGCGCGAGGGCGGCTGGATCTACACCGGCGACCGGTTCGTGCGCGATGCCGAGGGGTTTCACTTCTTTCGCGGGCGCGCCGATGACCTGGTCAAGGTCAGCGGCCAGTGGGTCTATCCGCTCGAGGTCGAGCTCTGCCTTGCGGATCACCCGATGGTGCGCGAATGCGCGGTGCTGGCGATCGAGGGGCCCGACCGGCTGACCACGCTCAAGGCCTTTGTCGTGCTCGGCGATGGCTCCGGCGGCTCCGAGGAAACCACGCGCGCGCTTCAGGACTATGTGAAGGGGCGCCTGCTTCCCTACAAGTATCCGCGGATCGTAGTCTATCTCGACGAGCTGCCGAAGACCGGCAGCGGCAAGATCGATCGCCAGTCGTTGGCCAAGGGGCAATCCGACTAGCACCTTAAGGCGTCCTGGCACCAGGCGGAGATACACGCGGCACTATTGGGTCGGCTCGCACAACGTGGAAATGCTGAAGCAAGTCCAAGCATGTCCGCTTCGTGAGGTGAACGGACATGGCGCGAGCGGGAGCGCGCCTACGTCCGCTGTAACCCGAAGCGGAATTTGAGGTTACCGGATCAATCCGGCTTGGCGCCCGAAAATTTCACCACCTTGCCCCACTTCTCGGTTTCATCGGCGATCAGTCTCCCGAAGTCGGTGGCCGAGCCTGCAAGCGTTTCGCCGCCGAAATCGGAAAGCCGAGCCCTGATCTTGGGATCGGCAAGCGCCGCATTGATCTCGTTATTGAGCTTGTCGATGATCTCCGGAGGCGTGTTCCTGGGCGCGCCGAAACCTTGCCAGGCGCTTGCTTCGTACCCTGGTACAAACTCGCCGACCGTAGGGATCTCCGGCAGGGCCTTTGAGCGCGCCGCGGTGGTGACGGCCAGGGCGCGAAGCCTGCCCGACCTTATGTGCTCGATTGAAGAGGACAAATTGTCAAACATGACCTGCACCTGGCCCCCGATCAGGTCGGTGAGGGCAGGCGCGGCGCCCCTGTAAGGTACATGCAACATGTCGACGCCGGCCATCATTTTGAACAGCTCGCCGGCGAGCTGAAGCGTCGTACCATTGACGCCAGCCATGTTTATTTTGCCCGGATTGGCCTTCGCATAAGCGATGAACTCCGGGACCGTCGTGGCCGGAACCGACGGATTGACTTCCATTACGTTCGGCACCCGAACGACGCCCGCGATCGGCTCGATATCCCTCCGGAATACGAAGTTGAGATTCGCATAAAGGGTAGCGCTGATCGCGTTCGCGGCATTGACCAGGAGAAGCATATACCCGTCTGGTTGTGCCCGTACGACCGCTTCAGTCCCGATGTTGCCGCCGGCGCCGGGCCGATTCTCGATGACGAATTGCTGATCAAGCCGTTGGGACAAGTATTGCCCGATCAGGCGCGCAACGATGTCGGTCGGGCCGCCTGGGGAAAAGCCGACGATAATGCGCACAGGCCGGGAAGGATAAGCTTGTGCGCAAGCGAGGCGGGGCAGGGCCGGCAGCGCCAGAGCGCTTCCGGCCCAAGACAAGCATTGTCGACGGGAGATCGTCCGAATTTTGCGCGCCATAGCCGCCCCTTCTTGGTCGTCGCGTCGATTCTCCAAAGCGAGATGGAGGACGCGAAAGCTTGCGCTGATCAGTCCTACCGGTACCGCGATCATGCTATAACCGGAACTGCCAATTTAGTTTGACCCCTCTAGGTACTTTCCTCATGCTTCATAAGATCGACTGGGAAAGTCAGATTGGTCGCCGGCTCCGGCTGAGAGACTTGCATGTGTTCTCGACGGTCGTTCAGTGCGGCAGCATGGCAAAGGCCGCGCGCCAACTCGGCGTCTCCCAGCCTGCCGTGTCAGAGGTCGTCATTGATCTCGAGCATGCGCTTGGGGTGCGGCTTTTGGATCGCAGCGCACAAGGCGTCGCACCGACGATCTACGGCGATGCGCTGCTAAGGCGAACCATTGCGGTCTTCGATGAGTTGAAGCAGAGCGTCAGGGATATCGAACATCTGTCTGATCCAGGCGCGGGGGAATTGCGGATCGGATGCACGGAATCACTGGCGACAACGATCCTTCCGCAAGCTATTTCGAGTTTTTCCCGGCAACATCCGCGCGTCGCAGTGCATTTTGACGATGTAAGCGCTCGCGCAATTGAAACACCGGGACCGGGCTTGCGGGAGCGGCAATATGATTGCGTGCTGCAACGGATTGTGTTGCCGCTTCCCGATGAAGCCCTTACCGCTGATCTGCAGGCAGAAGTGCTTTTCAACGATGAATTGGTCATCGCGGCGGGATCGAACACGCGATGGGCACGCCGTCGCAAGATCGATCTCGCCGAGCTGATCGACGAGCCATGGATCCTGCCACCGTCAGGCACGTGGTATCATGCCTTCGTATCGAAGCTTTTCACAACGCGGGGGCTCGGCGTCCCCAAGGCAAGCCTGGCGACCCATTCCATTGCTCTCCGGGCACGCGTGCTGACCGAAGGCCCTTACATCACCACCTTTGCGAGCTCTATCATGCGGCTCAATGCAAACCGGTACGGTCTGACCACGCTGCCCGTCGAGTTCTCCAGTCAACCTTTGCCTGCCGGTATCCTCACCCTTAGGAACCGAACCCTGAGTCCCGTGGTCGACCGCTTCATCGCCACCGCGCGCGCCGTTGCGAAGCCGTTGGTCAATCCGACCAGGAAATTGCGACTCACCAACTGCGCGCCGACGCGCCGGTAGCGCGGGCGGCGCGGCCTGCGCCAAACCGACTGGTAACGGCACCAATGTTAGTTGGGGAATCCGGCAGGAATTTTTCTGATCGACGCGCTCGCCCAGGTCAGCACCCCGGGCGCAATGAGCAGGCCCAGCACGAGCAGCGCGGGGCCGAGCACCCAGCGCATCCGCTCGCGGGCGCGCGCGCGTACCTCGCGCTTCACGAACTCCTCGCCCTTGCGCATCTCGCTGTAGGACTTGATGAAGGATGAGATGCGCCGGACCAGAAGGTCGTCCAGTTGCTCGCCGCCGGCACGGCTGCGCGCCTCCAGCGCATTCAGGCGCTCGGCCTCGCGCGCGTAGCGCTCCGCATGCGCGTGCGCGTCGCGGTAGATTTCAGCTTCGCCGGCGGTGAGATAGAGCGTGCGGACCGGCGCGGCGACCGATTCGATGGCGTCGAGCAGCGGCTGGTCGGCGCGCGGAGCCGCCATCAACAGGATCGCCGACGCGACCAGGACGGCGGCGAGACTCCAACGCAGGCCGAGTGCCACATGCCGTGCGGCGCGCGCCGCGTCGCCGTGCAGGAAGGGATAGAGCGCGCCGGCGAGCGCCAGCGCCGCCCCGAACGTGCACACCATGGCGGCGCCGGTCGGCAGGTCCCAGAAATACGACACGGCAAGGCCGGCCGCGCTCGCGAGCGTCCCGAGCACCCACCCGATCGCCAGCTGACGCGCCAAGGCGTCGGCGTACAGGACGCCGATCGCCGCCGGAATGATCAGGAACGAGAACACCAGCAACACCCCGGCGAGTGCGACCGAGCTGGTCACCACGATGCCGAAGGTCGCGTAGAACACGAACTCCCACGGCCAGGACGAGCCGTCGGACGCCGACAACCGGTGCCGCAAGGTGAAGTGCAGGATACCGATCGCCAGATAGAGCGGCACGATCGGGGCAAGGTCGCCGACGCCGGTGGTGAGGATGTTGCCGGTGAGGATCTGCTTGAGATGTTCGGCGCCCTGCGGCGCGCGATCGATCAGCACGATCGCCGCGGCGGCGGCGACCACGTAGATGATGCCGATCAACGCCTCCTGTGGAATGCGGCCCGCCCAGGTGCGGGTGAAGGCCAACAGCAGCGCGGCGACGAGCGTAAAGGCGAGCGAGTAGCCGTAACCCGCGCCGCTTTGCATCGAGTGGCCGAGCATGAAGGCGACGGTTGAGCCGAGGGCGGCGATCTGCGCGAGCGCGAGATCGACGAAGATGACGCCGCGCGCCAGCACCTGGATGCCGAAATAGGCGTGAATGCCGATCAAGGCGAGCGCGACCAGGAACGGCGGCCACAGCAGTGCAAGCGCGTCGGTCATGGCCGGGCCTTGGCCGCGGCCGCGAGCGCATCGAGGTTGGCATCGAACAGCGACAGGTAATCCTTCGCGGCCGGGGTGGCGCCGACCGAGCCGGCGAGCACGACCACCGCCGCCTTGGTCTTCTGCGCCAGAAAATCGATGTTCTTCTCGGGCTCGTGCGGCTGGCGCACGATCAGGCGAACGTCGCGCTCGCGCATGGTCTTGATCAGTCCGGAGAGGTGGGCGGGACTCGGCGGCACGCCCGGCCGCGGCTCGATGAAACCCACGAAGTCCAGGCGAAAGCGGCGGGCGAAATAGGCCCACGAATTGTGATGCGCGATCAGCGCCACGCCGTTGAGCGCGCCGGCCTTGGCCTCCCAGTCGCGCATCCTGTCGTCGAGCAGCTTGAGGAACGCCAGCCGGTTGGCTTCGTATTCGCCCGCGTGCGCCGGATCGACCCGCGCAAGCGCCTCCAGAATGTTGCCGGTGATGATTTCGGCGTTCTTCGGGTCCAGCCAGTAGTGCGGATTGCCGCTGCCGTGGGCGTGGCCGTCGCCCGGGCCGACGCTTGCGCCGCGCACGTCGAGCGTCGCGATTGCCGCGGACGCGTCGACGTGTCCGGGCTGGCCGCGCCGCAGTTCGCGTGCGCCGGGATGCGTGAGCGCGGCCTGGGAAATGAGCCGATCGAACCACAGATCGTAGTCGAGCCCGACCTTGACGACGAGCCGCGCCTCTTTGAGGCGGGCAACGTCACCCGGCTTCGGCTGATACTCCTCGGGGTCGAAGCTCGGCGGCACCAGGCTCGTCACCGCGACGCGATCGCCGCCGACCGCCTCGGTGAGGCTGGCGAGATCGGTCGTGGTCGTCACGATGCGGAGCTTGCTGTCGGCGACGCCGGCCGCTGTTAACAGCGGCGCGACGACGAGCGCGAGCGCGATGCTCCGCATGATCTTGCGGGCTGCTGTGGCGCGCGTGCTCCCCTCCCATGACGCGCGAAGCGCGTGGCGGGAGGCGGCGCCCGCGATCGGGCTGGCGCGATGGGGACCGCGGGTCGGGGGTGAGGGGCGCTGTCGTGCCATCATGGGGAGCCCCCCCACCCTGGGCTCACATCGGCCGCGCGCTGCTCGCCGACCCTTCCACCGCCCGCGCGGACGGAGAGTTGAAGCTCAGCGCGCGCCCTTGGGTTTCTGCCACAGGCTCTTCGGCAGCAGGCAGTGGACGTTCTTCTCGCTATCGGAAACGGCGCCTACGCGACAGTCCATCGCCACACTGGCGAGCCCATAGGCATCGAGCCGCGCGACCTTCTTCTCGCTCTCAAGCCACTTGATGGTTGCCCTCGAGGCCTCGTTCATCGCCTTGTTGAGATCGGCGTCCTTGACGTGCTGGACGTAGTACTTGGACGTCTCCTTGGTCGGCCGCTCCATGTCCTCCTTGTCGCCGGTCCGCTTGGGATTGAGGCAATGGATGCCCTTCTTGACGTTGACCACCTGCGAAACCCGGCAGTCCGACACCGTCGGCATCAGCTTGGCGGCAGCGTCGGCCGAGATGTTCCGTTGCTCGGCCAGGAACTTGACGGTCTGGGCCTTGGCCTGGTCCCAGGCCTTGTTGAGGTCTTGATCGAACCCCATCGTGATCCAGGACTTCGGTGTTTCGATGCGCGGAAAATCAAGCGGCTTGCCCTTGATCACCTCGACCGTGACGTTGAATTCCTTGTAGGCGGTCTCGACCGCGGTGAGGTTGACCTCGCCGTTGCCCTGCGCGGCGTGCGAATCGCCGGTCCACAACAACGCGCCGGCAACGTGCACCGGCACGTAGAGCGCGGTGCCCTCGGTGAGGTCGCGGATGTCCATGTTGCCGGCGTATTCGCCGGGCGGGACGGTGCTGTATTGGCCGGGCTCCTTGCGGGCGACGCCGATCGTGCCGGGGAAGGGTTTGAGCGGGATGTAGACGCCGGGCAGGAACTCGGTGACCTTGCGGTCGAGATCGAGATACATGTACTTCACCTGCCCGTCCTGGTACTCCTGTGGGAACTGTCCGAACATGCCGGGCACGTTGAAGTTCGTCGCGTAGGCGCGCGGCACGATCTTGTTGAGCGTGACCTTCAGGACGTCACCCGGCTCGGCGCCGTTGACGTAGATCGGGCCGGTGACGGTGTGAGGCCCGCGCCCGGGATGATCGGTGCGCAGCTTCTTGATCTCCTCGATCGTTCGTCCCGGCACCACGGCGTTGTGCGAGTGCATCATGGTCTCGAGCACGATGGTGTCGCCGGAATCGACCCGCAGCACCGGCGCTTGCGCGTTGTTGAACCAGCCCCACTGCGTCGTTTCGAGGGTCGCGGGAAGCAGGTGGACCTTGCCCTTGGTGCCGGTCACCGCGAGCGCGGCCTGCGCCTGCGCCTGCTGCGGCATTGCCAGATATGCACCGGCAAGCAGTGCGGACGCTGAGAAAACGATCACGCCGATTTTCTTCATGGAATTCCCCTCCGTATCGGGCGCCAGAGAATACTGCGCATGCAAACGGCTTGCCAACGCCCGGCCGCCGGCCGCGCGCGGCCAAAGATCGCAACGACGCGAAGGCGCCTTTGCAGCCGTGGGTGAAACGCGGCCTCGCCCTCAACCTGCCGCCGGCTCACGGAACGGCAGCGGCTTGTCGGGCGCGGTTGCGGCCCGGAACGCGTTGAGCAGCATCGAGATCATCGCGTAGTAGCCGAGCGTGCTCACCAGCTCGACCATGCCGGCATCGCCGACGGCCTTGTGCACGCGGTTGTAGATGCGGTCGTTGACGCGACGATCGCGGTAGAGCTGCTTGACGAAATCGTAGATCGCAAGCTCGTCGGCGGGCGCGCCGTCCGGCCGGCGGCCGGCTTGGATCGCCTTGATTGCCGAAGGGTTCACGCCGGCCTTCTCGGCCATCGGCGCGTGCGCCTGCCACTCGTACTGCGCGCGCCAGAAGCGGGCCGTGCACAGGATGGCGAACTCGGAGAGCCGCGGAGGAAGCGAGGTCTTGAACCGCACGTGGCCGCCGAGCTGCTGCGCGAGCAGGCCCAGCTCCGGCGCCGCCATCCAGATCCCGAACGGTCCGCTCATGTGGAAGCGCCCGCGAGGCCCGGAAGCAATAGCGTCGCGCAAGGCTTTCTGCGGGTCGCTCAGGCGGTCCTCGGCGGGTGGGGTGAGGCGTGGCTTGGGCCGTTTTTCGTTTGGCATGGCGGCTTCTCGGGGAAAGAGGTGGATGGCTATCAGAGGAGGACGCAGTGTGGCGCGAAGCAGCCCGACAGCGCAATTCCCTGATCGGCCGAAAGCTTCAAGGAATTTTCGTTACGGTCGTACAAGCGGCCGGCCGCGGGGAGGGACTGTCCTCTGGCTGGCAACGTCGCCTATGTTCATTAGCCGTCGCCATGCGCGCAGCGGCGTGCGATCAATCTGAAAATTCGAGGGTCAGAAAACCCTTAGGGTCGCGCAGCTTCCCTCCGCCGCGTCGACGGCGTTGGCCCGTCGCCATCACAGAAGGCTTGCTGCGAAGACGAAAGTTTCGCGGCGTGGCACTTCGATGCTGGCCCTGGTATCGCCGGTGTAGTAGTCGAGAATAGCCCCGAATGTCTGCGGGCTTCTCGACGTATCGCAATCGGGAAACCCCAACCGCATCTGGCCGCGAAAGTTGCTCAAGGAATCGGGTGAAACATGAGGCCGGCGGAGTTTGGTTGTATCACGCATCTCAGCGGCGAAATCCTTGTCAACCCGAATGGACCAACGGCTTACGCGGTCGGCTTTGTCGAACTCAAGCAGTCTCGGCGCCTGTTCTACAGATGGATGCACTTCACCGGCGGCCAAGTTTGGTTATCAGCCGACCTCGACGACGAGCTGGAAGCAGCGGACGGGGATTTCGGTGAAGTGTTAGTCAACGCGGTCCTGGGGTTCCACAATCATTTCATGGCCATAGGCGACAAGGGTGTTGTCGCAGGAATACCCTCCATTGTCGTCCCTAATGGAAATCGCAGTGTGGAAGCGGCATTCAAAGAATTCATCAAGTTGGCGTGCGAGAAGGAAAACTGGGGACGCGAGATCTACTACGTACGAAATACGGCAACAACTTCCTTGCGAGGTGCGGAGAGGAGTTTCGCGACATCTACGAGGCCCTCAAGTGCGACCCGAACGCGAGCCCGGACTTTCTCGAAGCCGTATGGCTATTCTATGAGCAACGGGCTTCAAAGAGTGGCAACCGGGGAGGTATGCGAGCTCGACATTGCGTGAGGAAATCTTTGACGAATGGTGGCGAACGATTACCAGGCACGAGTTTATTCATGAGGGCGCGCTCGCCCGTTTTTGTCAAATGTGGATCGGTGCCGAAGTTCAAAGCGGACTAGTGCAAGAGTTAAAGGACCGGGGCACACACTGTCCTCTGTCCGAGGCCCTGATGTTCTATCAAAATTTCAATCAACCGCTCTTGCCGCCAGGCATCGACGAGGAGTTCATCCGTACTCGAATGCGAAGATGATTGCCGGCGCGGGGATCGCTCCGACGCTCTAAGCGCCACGCCGTGGGGAAGCGCGTCCCGCCCTGCAGCGCCCCTCCTCCTGTTGGCCCGGCGCCCGCTGCGCTCGCGTCAATCCGCGACATCGACCGTCAGCAGGCCCTGCTCGACCATCAGCCGCACGAGATCCGAAAATGCCTCGAGCGGGAAGCCGTCCGGGAACTCGCCGGCCTTGCGTGCGCCGTGGAAAACATCTGCCACCGAGCGCCGGCCGTCGAACCGGCGCACGGCCGGAATGACGAACGCGTCAGGCCGCAGCGCGGTCTCGAACGCACTCTCCACCGAGAACACCTGATCGGCGGGCTCGAGCCTGCCATTGCGCACCACCTGCCGCGTGGTGAGCTCGAGCTTCGGCGCGAGCGCCGGCCGTGAGCGGGCCAGCCACTCCTGGAAGTTCGGGTGCCGGCTGCGTTGCCGCCACGCCAGCAGGCCAACGAAATCAACGGCGGCGGCCGCGGGCGTCGCCCGCACCGAAAGCGGCGGGGTGGCGATCGGCCCCTCGCAGCGGCGCAGGAACAGCGCGCCATGGACGAACCGTTGCGTCCCGGCCTCGCGCAGGCGTTCGATGAGCCCCTGCGGGGCATCCTCGCCGCTCTCGGCCACCAGGCGGGTGCGCAAGCCCTCGACGATCTCCTCTACCGATCGGGTCTTCTCAATGCCGAGGACCACGTCGAACTCCGCGCCGGCCTGGCCGAGCCACGCCCGAGCGCGTTGGTGGAACTTGCCGTCCTCGGTGTCGCGGGCGGTGCACACGATCACGCAGGTACCGCCGGGGCGCAGATGTGTCGGCAGGCCCTCGATCGTCCGCCGCGTGATCTCCTCGCCGGTGTCGCCGCCGTCGCGAAACACCATGCTCTTGCCGAACGTCGGGACGAATGGCGGATGCGCGGAGATGACGTCGAACTGGCGACCCTGCACCGGTGCGTACAGGTCGCCGCACAGGCTCTCGATTGCGGCACCGTTGAGGGCCGCGTTGAACTGCGCGAAGAATGCCGAGCGCGCAGTCACGTCGGCGGTGACGGCGTGCTTGGCGCTGCGCGCCAGATGCAGCGCGCCGACGCCGCAGCCGCCGCACAGATCCAGCGCCTCGCCGCCGCCAACGTCGGGCAGCATCTGCAGGAAGCGCAACGTGCCGTCGTAGATCGCCGGGAACACCACGTCGTCGAAAGGCGCGAACGGCTCGCCCTCGGGGTCGTCGCGCCGATCGGACACCAGGATCAAATCATCCGCCGGATAAAGCCAGATCGGGCTGACGAGCAGCGATGGGTCGCGCTTTGCGGGCCGCAACAGGCCGAGCGCCATGAGCGCCGCGAGCGTCTCCTCGCCGCAGATCTCGCGCGAGCCTGCGATGGTCGCGGCCGCGCCGCGCACGAACAGCGCAATCGCCCAATGCAGCCGCGCCGGGAGGTCCGGCAGCTTGATCGCGTCCCAGGCGACCTTGTCGACGTCGCTGATGCGCGCAATGCCGAGCGCGCCGCAGAGCGCGGCGGTATCGAACCCCGCCTGCTGCAGGAAGTCGCGAGCCCGAGCAAACTCGTCTGCGTCGCCGATCCGCAGCGGATAGCGGGAATTATCGGCCGCCGCCGTCATTCCGGTCCCGAGGGTGGCGGCTGTGGCGGCAGGGCGTCCGGATCGGGGGTTTCGCGCTGCTCCTGCCGCCCGAGCCAATCGGAGAACGTCATCGGCGACCATCCGCCGCGGGGCGCGTCGGGCCGCAGCGGACGAACCGGGGTCAGCGGCCTGATCGGGCGCATCGGCACCTTGGGCAGCATGGGGCGCTTCTGCACCATCCCGGCGGCGGTTCCCACGACCGGCGGTCTCGACCATGCCACCGGCTTGCCGGCGCGGTCACACAGCGTGAGATCGTTCACCACCCCGAGCCAGCGCTCGCCGGTCGCCGACCACGCCTGTCGATCGACGATGAAGGCGATGTAGTTCGTCTCGCGGTCGAACACGTAGCGGCCGGGCTCAAGCCACCCGACCAGGTCACAGTCGCGCGAGAATAACGGCTCGAGTGGCATCTCGCTGGCACAGCGTGCGGTTGGCAGCCCCCCGCGAACAACCGGGTGAATGTCGGACGTGTCCTTTCATCCAGCGGCGCGGGCCGCGCTCACCCGCGACGCTTGCGTCCCGCGCTGCGCTTGCGCGCCGTGCGCCGCTTGGGCGCCGTGCGCCGCTTGGGCGCGCTCTTTCTCGCGCCGCCCTTCTTGCGGCCGCTCTTGGCGGCACTCTTGCGCTTGGCCCCCGAGCTTGCCGCCTTGTTCGGTCCGCGACCGATCATCGCGAGCACGTCGACGCGCGCCGCGGCGACGTCCTTGCCGGTGAGAATCGCATGGCCTTGCGCCATCAGCTCGGTGCCCAGGCTGGCATATGCGACGCCGCTCCGGATCGATCGGCGCACCAGATCGACCAGGGCGTTCTGCACCACCTCCCGATGCGCGGGATTGAGAGTCAGCTTCGATGATGCCTTCGCCATGAATACATTCCCCCACGATATGGAATCTGCGTTCGGCAAGCCGGAATGCGCATGCCGGCATCGCCGGCTCACCCGTCCGGCAGCATATCCCGAAATCGGCTCGCAACATACAGGGCGTCGCGCCTAGCTCCACGCATAGGCAAAGTCGCCGTTGTCGATTGTCACTTTCGCTTCTTTCAATTCCTGCTTGGCGAGCGAACGGGACAGGAACTCGCGCGACAGCGCCGGCAGCAAGGTGTTGGTGATGATGTTGTCCACCATGCGCCCACCGGATTCGGGGTCATTGCACTGCGAGATGATGTGGTTGACGACGTCGTCGCCGTAGACCAGAGCGGCCTCGTGATTTTCCCGGATGCGCCGCTCGATGCGGCCGAGCTGCAGCCGGACGATGCCGCCCAGCATTTCGTCTGACAGCGGGAAATACGGGATCGAGACGATCCGGCCGAGCAGCGCGGCCGGGAACACCTTCAAGAGCTCGGGCCGCAGCTCCTGCGCCAGTGCCTCGGGCTGCTCGCGATACATCGGGTCGCGCGACAGTCCCATGATCTTGTCGGTACCGACATTGGTGGTGAGGATGATCAGGGTGTTCTTGAAGTCGATGCGGCGGCCGGTGCCGTCCTCCATCACGCCCTTGTCGAACACCTGGAAGAAGATCTCGTGCACGTCCGGGTGCGCCTTCTCGACCTCGTCGAGCAGGATGACGCTATAGGGCTTGCGGCGCACCGCCTCGGTGAGGCGTCCGCCTTCGCCGTAGCCGACATAGCCGGGCGGCGCGCCCTTGAGCGTCGACACGGTATGCGCTTCCTGGAACTCCGACATGTTGATCGTGATCATGTTCTGCTCGCCGCCGTAGAGCGCCTCGGCAAGTGCGAGCGCGGTCTCGGTCTTGCCCACGCCCGAGGGGCCGCAGAGCATGAACACGCCGATCGGCTTGTTCGGGTTGTCGAGCTTGGCGCGGTTGGTCTCGATCCGCTTGGCGATCATCTTGAGCCCGTGCGACTGGCCGACCACGCGGCGGCCGAGCGTGTCGGCGAGGCTGAGGATCGTCTCGATCTCGTCCTTGACCATCCGGCCGACCGGGATGCCGGTCCAGTCGGACACCACCGAGGCCACCGCCTGCTCGTCGACGTGCGCGTAGATCATCCGCATTTCCGGATCGATCGCTTCCAGCGCCTCGAACTTTTCCCGCAGGTTCTTGCGGATTTCCTCCGGATCCTGGGGCGCCGGTGCCGGCGAGTCACCGGCAGCTGCGGGCTTCGAGGCATCCGCCGGCGACGGCCCGCCGTCGCGCTTGTCCTTCGGCGGATTGAGGATGTCGCGCAGGCTGCGGATCTCCTCGACCGTTTTCTTCTCCGATGCCCACTCCTGATCGAGCTTGGCGAGCTTTTCCTTGAGCTCGGCGACCGCCTTGTCGATCTCGGCGATGCGCTCGGCGTCGGAGGCGCCGAGGTCGCTGTCGCTCACCAGCGCGGCCTTCTCGGCCTCGCGTGCCGCGATCGCCACGCGCGTGTCCTCGATCATCGCCGGGGTTGCGCTCTGGCTGATGGCGACGCGCGCCGACGCGGTGTCGAGCAGGCTCACCGCCTTGTCGGGGAGCTGCCGCGCCGGGATATAGCGATGGGAAAGCTGCACCGCCGCGACGATCGCCGCATCGGAGATGCGCACCTTGTGGTGCTTCTCCATCGGGCCGAGGATGCCGCGCAGCATGACGCAGCACCTCTCGACATCCGGCTCGTTGATCTGAATCGGCTGGAAGCGGCGGGTGAGCGCCGGATCCTTCTCGATATACTGCCGGTACTCGGCCCACGTGGTCGCCGCGACGGTGCGCAGCGTGCCGCGCGCCAGCGCCGGCTTGAGCAGGTTGGCGGCGTCCCCGGTGCCGGCCTGGCCGCCGGCGCCGATCAAGGTGTGCGCCTCGTCGATGAACAGGATGATCGGCGTCGGCGAGTTCTGGACCTCGTCGATCACCGAGCGCAGCCGCTGCTCGAACTCGCCTTTCATCGAGGCGCCGGCCTGCATCAGCCCGACGTCGAGCACGTGCAGCTTCACCCCGCGCAGCGGCGGCGGCACGTCGCCCGCCGCGATGCGCTGGGCAAAGCCCTCGACCACCGCGGTCTTGCCGACCCCGGCCTCGCCGGTGAGGATCGGATTGTTCTGCCGCCGCCGCATCAGCACGTCGACGAGCTGGCGGATCTCGTCGTCGCGGCCGAGAATCGGGTCCATGTCGCCGGAGGCGGCCTTGGCGGTGAGATCCTGCGAATAGCGGCCGAGGGCGGTCGTGCCGCGCGGGCCCGCCGCCGCCTCGGCGCCGGGCGTGCCGGCCGCGACCAGCCCAGACCCGTCCATCGGACGCAGGTTCTCCTCGTCCGATCCGGCCCAGGTCTTGGCGGACTCGACCGCGAGCACGTCGACATTGATTTTGGCGAACTCCTGCGAGACGTTGGTGAACGCGCGCCGCAGCTCCGGCGTCTTGAGCCCACCCACCAGCAGGTGGCCGGTGCGGATTTGGGTCTCGCCGAAGAACAGCGTGGCGTAATGCCAGCCGCGGTCGAGCAGATCGATTACGGTGTTGGAGATGCCCGGCATCTCGGTCTCGTTGCGGCGGAAGCCCTTCACCACCGCCTCGATGTCCATCAGCAGCTTGGCGCGGTCGAGCTTGAAGTGATCGGCCGTGAGATCGAGGTCGGATCGGTCCTTCTGCAGGATGTGGAGCAGCCAATGCGCCAGCTCCAAGTTGCGGTTCCCGGCGTTCTTTGCTTGGCGCAGCGCCTGGATGAAGGCCTCATAGCCGATCCGATTCAGTTTGCCGGCGACGGCTTCAATGTTGATGTCGGCCATGGGATCCCTCGTCTGCTCGTCACGACGAGCGCTGGCGCTTCTGCTTCAGGATTTCGGCCGGATGGAAGCGCGCATCGCGCCGGTAGGCTTCGTCGGTCTTGGCCCAGTTCGGCGACATCCAGCTGGTCCAGCCGAGTTGTCCGAACTGGGAGAGCCGCGCCGCTTCGATCTTGCCGGCCGGTATCGCGAGCTCGACCTCGTACTCGAGCTGATCGCCGACGTAGAAGAATACGAGATCGGCAAGCGGCTCGCAGCGCGTTCCGGTCGGCAGGAACTCGACATACTCGGCCATGTCCTTGACGAAGATGCGGATGCGGATCTTGTCGCTCACGCTGAACACGCTCGCGCCCATCAGGAGGTCGGTGCCGAGCGCGCTGTTGGCGCGGCCGACGAAGCTGCGCTCGCTCTCGTCGAGCACGAGGTGCGAGCCCACGAATTCGTCGATCTCCGCCTCGACGTCGAACAGCCCGGCGACGAAGCCGCGCAGGCGCGACGCGCCCTTGATCTGCGGTGCGATCAATCCGGCGAAGGCGAGCTTCGCCGGATCGGGCACGGTGTCGCGGCCCTGATAGGGCGCCGTGCCGAGCCCGATCATCGAGCCGATATAGGCGACGAACCGGTCTTGCTTCGGCCGATCGTGCTGCGCGACCGGCCGTGCGTCCGCCCAGGCGCGGAAGAACAGTTGCAGAAACCGATGGCTGAGGACGTCGAGGAAGCGCGGGAACGCATCGTCCCGCATCAAGTGCCAGCCGTACACTTCCTCCGTCGTCGCCAGCGGCAGCGCGCCCTGCGGCCCGAGAAATCCCAAGAACTTGGTGAGAATGCGCAGCCGCCCGTCCGCCAGCGGCTCCACCTTGCTCAGATTGGAGGCCGGGAAATCCATGTACGGATCCTGGCCCAGCATCACGTATTCGTCGCGCAGCGCGGAGCTGTCGCCGATGCGCGGACGGTCGGGGTAGGTCCGCTCGAGCCGGCGCATCGAGTCGAAGAAATCGAACCGGTAGGGCTCCTCGACTGCGTCCTTGACGAAAGTCACGGCTGTCCTCGTCTCGCAGGTATGTGTCCCGGGCGCACCCTCAGAGCCGCCCGCGCGAGCCGATCCGGGTCGGCCAGCGCATGATCTCCCCGCGCTCCACCGATCGGATCACCGTCTGGGTGAAATGATTGAGCGCGGCGTATTCCGGAAAGAAGCGGTCGAGCACGGCGCCGAGCAGGAATATGCCGCTGCCTTCGAACGCCTTCTCGTCGATCGTGACGGTGATTTCCAGGCCGCGCGCGGTCGCGCTCCCGCTCGGGCGACGGACGCGGCGGATCACCGGCCGGCTGTCGATGTTGCGAATGCCGCGGATCTTGCGCTCGGTCGCGCTGTCCGACAGGTCGCCGAACATTGACAGAATCTCCTTGAGCGACTGTCCGTTGCGGCCGGCACCACGCTCGACCAGGCCCAAATGGTTGAGACTCAGCATGTTGACGAGGCGCCACGTGACCGTTCCGGTGTGTGCGGTCTCGCTGCGGCTGCGATAGTGCGCGACCACCGGCTCGCGCGGCGGGGTCGGCCCGGCGATGCAGACGACGTCGAGGCTCACGTTGTCGAGCAGGCGGAAGTCGGCGCCGCTCTGTCCGACCGGCAGATGCTCGGTCAGGTGCCGGTTCGAGCACAGCGCCCGTACGCTCAGCTCGGCGATCGGCGCCTCGTCGATGCCGGCCGGCTCGACCAGCGAGATGAACATGTCGGTGCCGGTGTAGTCGGACGAGAGCCCGTAGCGCTTCTCCTCCATGGTGCGGCGCCGCGGCAGCCGCCGAACCGTGTAGGACACCTGCGGCTCGCGTGCGCCGCCGTCGAGCGCGGGAGAATACAGCGGATGCACCGGGATCTTGTCCTGCCCGCCCGGATAGTGCGCGTACACGTCAAGAATCCGGTGCGGCTCGAAATCCAGGTACCGGCTGCGGTCGGGAACGATGTGATACTCGTGCTGGTTCGATCTGATCGCGATCCGGTCGGTGGTCTTCTCGAACAGGTTGATGGCGGGCGCCGTGTAGAGCGAGAACATCCCGGCCTGGACGGCGGCGGAGAGCCGGGGATTGACCTCGTCGAACACGATCAAGAGCTCGACCGATTTCGACTTGAGCTGCGGCATTACCGGGGCGAGCTTGGTCAGGTTGAACCCGAGAAACTTGCGCGGGAACATGAAGTACTCGCGCAGCAGATCGAAGCCGCGGAAGATCCGGTTGTCGTTCGGGAACAGGCCGTCATCGTCGTCGAAGCCGATCTGCTCCAGACAATCCGGATCGGCCCGCACCGCGACCGGGTCGCCGAAATCATCGAGGAAGCGGAAGAACACGCCGACGGAGTGCGAGAAGATTTGCTCGTAGAGCGCGACCGCATCGGCCTCCGGGCCGACCAGGTAGAACGGCAGCTCGGCCGTGCGGCAACCGGCGAACCACGTCATTGGATCCTTGGCGGCGTTGTCGGCGACCTCGTCCTCGATCCGCGCCGCCATGCGGTGGGTGAGGCTGATCCTAAGTCCGGCAAGCACATCCGCCTCGACCGGGAGCCCGAGCGCCTGCAGCGGCGCAGGCGAGGCGAAGTACTCCGCGGCCGTGATATCGAACGGCCACAGCCTCACGTCGGCGCACAGCCGGTAGCGGCAGGCGATCTGGCGGTCGAGCTCGCGGTAGGTGGCGTCGAGATAGGCGCCGCGCGCCACCAGTTGCCCGTCCCGCAGTGCCGCGTCGGAGTAGCCCGGAACGAACTTGGCGAGCATCGCCGACGGCGTCGGCGCCAGATAGTTGGGAACGAGCTGTTCCAGCAGGTTGCCGGTGAACTCTGGAAACTCGTGCTTGAGCTTGAGCTGCACGCGCGCGGCCAGGAAGGCGGCGCCTTCCAGCAGCCCCGCCACCATCGGATCCATGCGCTCGGTGATAAGCCCGCCCAGGCGCTCGGCGATCCCCGGGTACTCGTCGGCAAATTCCCGGGCCTGCTCGTGCAGGAGCTGGAGCTCCCGATTGTAGAGATCGAGGAATTCCCGGTCCATTGCGCTAGAGGCGGCTGATCAGGATCTTGCCGCTGTCCATCTCGACGTCGGCCACGAATTCGACGGGAACGTTGAGCGGCTCGCAGAACAGGTCCGCGCGAACCAGGAAACGCACCTTGAGCTCCGCGGAGTCGACTGAAGCGTCGCGCGTGACCTGAACCGTATCGGCCACCAGGCGCGGCTCGAAGTTCATCAGCACCGCCTCGATCTCGCTGCGCAGATCATTGTTGGCGGCTATCTCGTCAATGGTGCGGTGGCCGATGTCGGGAAGGCCGAAGTTGAGCACGGACTTTCGCACGTAGTCCTTGCCGCGCAAATCGAGCGTCGACTCCAGCGCGATGGCGTTCATCAGGTTTTCGAGATCGAGCGCGACTTCCCGGCGCAGCGTCGGCTCGGTGATCGCGGTGCGGGCCGCGATCCGGCGATTGGAAAGCACGCGCTCGCCGGCGTCGTCGCGCAGGTCGAGCTTCTTCTTGGCGTCGCGCGCCGCATGCGCGCCGCGGAACGCATACATCAGCGGCGGGCTCAGTCGGTCTTTCTTGTTCGGGCCTGCCATCGTTTCAGCCTATGGCCACAAAGCGGCATCGCCGCCCCTCCGAGCGGAGGGGCGGCGAGACTCCCGCTGGCGGCCGTTGCGGCCGGACGTCAGATGCCTAGCCAACCTTGTTGGCGGCGATGTCGTACTTGACGTCGTGGCCGGTGCCGGCGCCGCCACGCTCGGTCTGCTCCTTGTACTCGTACTTGAACTTCTCGAAGTTGAGGGTGCAGTTCTCGGTCAGGCGGTCCTCGCCGCCGGACCCGCCGGTATGCAGCCCGGTGACGATGACGTTCTCCATGTCGATCTTGATGTACACGAGGGCGTCGTCGCCGCCGGCCTTGCGCACTTCGAGCGTGCCCTTGTCGATGTGCTTGCCGGTGCAGATCGCCTTCAGGAGGTCGGCGCTCGAGGCGTCGACGTAGTGAGTGAAGTTGAGGTCCTGCACCGATACCTTGCCGGCGCCGGCGCCGCCGCCCATGTGGGCGGTGCCGCTCTGGCTGGCGCCCCAGGACCAGGCCAGGACATCCACCCACTCCTTGTGTTTGGTGTCCTTGGACTCGCCCTTGATGGCGCCCAATTTGAGGAACATGTCGACTGCCATGGCAGTTCTCCATTCGTTGCAGCGCTCTGAGGCTGCGATGACGTTCGGGGACGCGCCTCAGCGGCGCGGTCGATGAGTTCGACGTTCTTTGGTCGGCCGCCGGCCTCTGCGGGTTCAAGGCCGGGCAAAAGAAAATCGCCGGCCGCGAACCGAGGACGGGTCACGATGATGCCGGGCCGGGTAGCCGGGAAACCAGGCTGAGGCCGATGTCCATGCCCTCCAGCTGGAAGTGCGGACGGAGGTAGAACTTCGCCGAGTAGTATCCAGGATTCTCCTCGTTCTCCATGACCTCTACCTTGGCGGCGGCGAGCGGCCGGCGCGCCTTATCGGCTTCGGTGGACATCGCCGGATTGGCGTCGACGTACTCGTTGATCCAGGTCTGCAGCCATACAGTGAGCGCTTCCTTCTCCTTCATCGATCCGATCTTGTCGCGGACCATGACCTTGAGATAGTGCGCAAAGCGTGAGACCGCGAACATGTAGGGAAGCCGGGCGGAGAGATTGTCGGAGGCGGTGGCCGCCACACCGTCCTTGCCCATGTACTTCTTCGGCTTGTAGACCGACTGCGCCCCGATGAACGCCGCCTTGTCGGTATTCTTGCGGTGGATGATCGGGATCAGGCCCGACTTCGCCAGCTCGTGCTCGCGACGGTCGCTGATCGCGATCTCGGTCGGGCACTTGAGGTCCACCCCGCCGTCGTCGGTCGGGAACGTATGGGTCGGAAGGTTGATGACCTCGCCGCCCGACTGGACGCCGCGGATGCGCGTACACCAGCCCCACTCCTTGAAGGCGCGGTTGATGTTCACGGCCATGCCGTAGGCGGCATTCATCCAGCCGTACTTCTCGCCCTTGTGGCCGTCGGTGTCTTCCTCGAAGGCGAACTCCTCGACCGGCTCCGATTTGGCGCCGTAGGGCAGGCGGGCCAGCATGCGCGGCATGCACAGCCCGACGTAGCGCGAATCGTCCTGATCGCGCAGGCCTTTCCACGCGGCGTATTCCGGCGTGTCGAAGATCTTCCCGATGTCGCGCGGGTTCGACAGCTCGGTCCAGCTGTCCATGCCGAGCAGCGTCGGCTCGGCGCCGGCGAAGAACGGCGCGTGCGCCGCACCCGCGATTTTGCTCAAGTCGCGCAACAGCTGGACGTCGGTCGGCAGGTGGCTGAAATGGTAGTCGCCGACGATGCAGCCGAACGGCTCGCCGCCCAATTGCCCGAACTCGTACTCGTAGACCCGCTTGAACAACGGGCTCTGGTCCCAGCGCGCCCCCGGGTAGAGCCGCAGGTTGCGGTAGATCTCCTGCTTCGAGATGTTCATGACTCGAATCTTGAGCATCGAGTCGGTCTCGGAGTTGAAGACCAGATAGTGCAGCCCGCGCCACGCGCTCTCGATCTGTTGGAACTCCGGCGCGTGCAGAATCTCGTTCATCTGCGCCGAGAGCTTTTGATCGATGCGGGCGATCATTTCCTCGACCGTGTCGAGCACGTCGGTCTTGATGACCGACGTATCCGCGAGCGCCTGCCGCACCAGGGTGGAGACGGCGTTCTCCACCTCGGTAGCGGCGCGCTCGCTGCGCGGCTTGAAGCTCTGCTTGAGCAGGGCCTGGAACTCATCGGGATCGCGCGTCTCGACGACGGCATCCCTCTTGGTCTTTGTGGCTTCGATCGACATGAGTGACCTCGCGCTATTCCTTGGCGGCTTCGTCGTCGGCGGCCGGCTGCTCGGTGCTGTCGGGCATGCGCTCCTTCAGCGCCTCCATCAGCGTCGGATCGGCCAAAAGCTTCTTGATCTGGTCTTCGGCGGCGACCTTGCCGTCCATGTAGCGCATCAGGTTTGCGAGCTGTTGACGCGACTGCAACAGTTTGGCGAGCGCCGGCACCTGCCGCGCGACTGCGGCCGGGCCGAAGTCGTCCATCTTGTCGAAGCGAAGATTGACCGACATCTTCTCGCCGGCGTCATCGCCCAGCTTGTTCGCGACCTTGAACGACATGCCGGGATTGATCGCCTTCATGCGCGCCTCGAAATTGTCCATGTCGAACTCGAGGAACGCGCGGTCGGCGACATCCGGTTTCTCGACACCGGCATTGTTGCCCGAAAGATCGGACATCACGCCCATCACGAACGGGAGCTCGACCATCCGTTCGGCATCGAATGGATCTTCGTAGGAGATATGAACGCGGGGTGCACGATTGCGGCGGATGAACCTGGCGCCACTATCTGTTGCCATGGGTGATCCTCCTTGCTCTTCGAGTCCCGCCCCGTATACAGCGCTTTCGGCCCGGGCGCAGCTCGGTTGGATATGCAGTATTCAAGATGAATTTTGCAGACGCGTCAATCAATTGTCGATTACGTCGCACACCACGCTAGCCGGTCGGCGACTTGAAGGCGGCCTCGGGTAGTAGATCTTTAAGCAAGCTCAAAAAGTCGCGTTCGGCGAGGCTGCGCGCCCGTTCCACTATACAGGGCACGGGGCTCGAAGGTTCTGCGCCGCGATAGTAAATGCCTATCTGATCTAGCACCGCGATGGCGTCGCGGCGGGTTTTTACCGCAATTCGTCGTGCGCCCGCGCCACCGCCGTTTGGCCGCGGCGGCCGCGGCGCATCCCCGCCGTCGGCGGACGCGACCTCGGCGCCCTCGGCTCCTTCCGATGCCGTTTCGCCGGCCTCGGCGCCGTCACCCCCGGAGTCGCTCTGCGCGCCTGGCGTCTCGGTCTCCCAGGCCACGGTCGGCGAGGGATTGACTTCGGCAAATGCCGACAACCGCTCGAGCGGGAGCTCCACCATCTGGTCCTTGCCGAGGAGGATCGCCGCCTGATCCACATGGGTCGGTACGAGGATACGGATCACCTCGAGGAACGACTTGCCCATCAGTTGCTCCGCCTGCCGCACCAGCAGCAGGGCGGGATTGGAGGGCTCGAAGCGGCTGAAGTATTCGGCGACCGCCGCGAGCCCGGCGGCAGCGTCGGCTGGCGATCGAATCAGGCCTGCCGCGATCGTCGTTGCCGGCCCGGCCCCGGCTGCAGGTTGCGCGGCGTCCGCCTCGGTCGGCAATGCCGCGCTCGGGTCGCGCTTGGTGACCACGTCGTTGATCAGCGCGAATACCTTCTCCACGAACGGCGGCAGCCGCTCGAGCTTGACCATTTCGCCGGAGGACCGGTCCATGCAGACCGTGCGAATGTTGGCGAGCGCCTTTCCCAGCTTGTTGAAGCTCGCGCAGGTGCCGACCAGCCGCGACAGCTCGGTCTCCATCAACGCCTGCTCGACTGCGTTGAGCTCGAACGCCTCTTCGCCTTCCCGCGGTTTCACCTCGCCGGTCGCGATCATGTAGCTGCGATAGCTCACCGAGCCGAAGCGCCGGCTCTCCGCGATCGGCAGGTGCTGCAGCGGCATGATCACCGGCGGCATGTCGTCGAGGGTCTCGATCGCCGCGATGCGGACAGCGAAAATCCCGTCCTCGCCGCGCGGGTGGACGTCGTCCCACCGTTCCTCCAGCAGGGCGCTGATGGCGCCGACGCAGGTCTCGAAGCCGTCGAGGTCGCGGTTGAGGATCAGCAGCTTGGCGAGGATGGCGATGAGGCGCACGTCATGCGTGCGCGCCAGAAGCGGCTTGATGGCCTCGAACTCGGCCGCGAAGTCGACCGAGCTGCGGTCGAACGGCTTGCCGTCCGGCCCCGAGAAGTACGACGTGGGAATGAGCCCCTCGGCCCGCGCGACGAAATTCATGTAGTCGGCGTCGCCGGCCAGCTCGAGGTCCGGGCCGCATGGTTCCTCGTCCGAGATCGGACTCGTGAGCGCCGCGAGATCAACTACGGCCATCGGTCAGGATCCACGACAGTTGGCACCCGGTAGCAGCCGCCCGGCCAGGCGCTTCGCATCAGGCAAACGCATAGCGATGGCGCGGTCCCAGCCATCGCGCCGCCCAGGCGCGCGCCGGCGGATGAGCAGGCCGAGGCCTCGGCACCATTCCGGCCCGCGATCCGGGAATGTTCGACTATGCCTGCGGCCTTCTATATCGTCAACAAACGAGGCCCGGCCGGCGGCCTGCCCGAGCGTTAATAGTGAATATTTTACAGCAGCTTGCGCGCGCTCTGCGAGGGCGGGCATGGTCGGCCCCGGGGCGCGCGTCCGGGGAATTGCTGCGGCTGCGAAGGCGGGGCTGGCTTGTCGGCCTCGGCAAGAATCGGCTTCAAGGCAACATGAACCCCCTTAGAGGCCCCGGCGACTAAGGACTGTGAGCGATCCCCGTCGCTGTTGATGCGCGGCCATTGTCCTTAGCGTGTCAGCGGCCACCAGCAACGAACCAACAAGGTCCCGCCAATGGCACTGAAGCAGGAAGGGCGCGTCGCCAAGCTCACCACCCCGCTCGGGGAGGACACCCTGGTGCTGACGCGGTTCGACGGCGACGAAGGCGTCAGCGAGCCTTTCGAGTATCGCATCGAGGGACTGACCGAGAAGGAAGACATCAACTGGGACGACGCGATCGGGAAGGCCTGCTCGGTCACCTTCAAGAACTACGGCAAGGAACGCGTCTTCAACGGCATTCTGATCGACGCGCAGTGGCTCGGTGTGCGCGGGAATGCCTTCCAGGCCCATCGCCTGATCTTGCGCCCGTGGACCTGGATGCTGTCGCGCACGTCCGACTGCTGCTTCTGGCTCGACAAGAAGCCGGACGAGATCATCAAGGACGTGTTCTCCAAGCGCGGCTTCAACGATTACCAGCTCAAGCTCACCGAGAGCTACCCGAAGCTCGAATTCTGCGTGCAGTACCGCGAGACCGATCTCGCGTTCGTGTCGCGCCTGATGGAGCAGTACGGGATGTATTATTATTTCGAGCACACGTCCGACAAGCACATGATGATCCTTGCGGACTCGAAATCCTCCCTCAAGCCGATCCCCGGCGGCAAGGTCCCGTTCATCGCCCTGATCGGCGATGACCGGCGCATGGAGGAGCACATCCATCACGTGTCGGCCGAACGCCGCTTCCGCACCGGCAAGGTCGAGGTCAACGACTACGACATGAAGAAGCCCAGCGCCAACATGCTGGCGGACAAGAAGGGCGACGCGCGCTACACCCGCGCCGACATGGAAATTTTCGACGATCCCGGAAAGTACGTCGAGCAGGAGGACGGCAAGCGTTACGCCAAGATCTGTCTCGAGGCCGAACAGGCGCTCGACCACCGGCGGTACTTGAACGGCGATGCGATGAGCCTATTGCCCGGCTGCCTGGTCAATCTGGAGAAGCACTGGAAGAAGTCGGAAAACGACGAGTACCTCATCCTCCGCGCGACCCATGCGTACGAAAATGAGTTCTATCGGACGTCGGGCTCGGAGGGCGGCCCGGGCGAGATCTACAACGGTACCTATGAGCTGTTGCCGAGCAAGATCCCCTATCGTGCCCCGCTGGCGACGCCGAAGCCCCGGATCTACGGCGCGCAGACCGCGCAGGTGGTCGGCCCTTCGGGCGAGGAAATTCACACCGACAAGTATGGCCGCATCAAAGTGCGGTTCTTCTGGGATCGCAAGAAGAAGGAGTCGTGCTGGATCCGCGTCGCCCATCTCTGGTCAGGCAAGACCTGGGGCACCCAGTTCATTCCGCGCATCGGCATGGAGGTGGTGGTCGATTTCATGGACGGCGACCCCGACCGCCCGCTGGTGGTCGGCACCGTCTACAACGAGGAGTACAAGCATCCGTACGAGCTGCCCGCCGACAAGACGCAGTCCGGCATCAAGTCGAACTCGAGCAAGGGGGGTGGCGGCTACAACGAGATCATGTACGAGGACAAGAAGGGGTCCGAGAAGATCGGCGTGCACGCCCAGAAGGACTACAAGCTGAAAATTCTCGATACCGAGACGCGAGAGATCGGCGAGCGCTTCACCGGCCAGACCGCGGGCCCCAACTCCCGCAAGACCACGCTCCTGCGGGGAGATGACGACCTGACCATCGCCACGGGAAACCAGAGCGTGACGATTGCGCTGAACCAGACCTCGAACATCGGGATGAGTCGCACGACGACGATCGGCATGAGCGACATGACCACCGCCGGCATGACCATCACCATCACCG
>Ga0114129_10001019_pt1 | contig 36579 bp, 29 predicted proteins | sample RhiMetdeltSRZDD1_FD_80071 | JGI IMG/M metagenome (GOLD analysis project Ga0114129, IMG submission 80071) | Populus rhizosphere microbial communities from Tennessee, USA - Rhizosphere MetaG P. deltoides SRZDD1 (version 2) (version 2) | ecosystem: Host-associated > Plants > Roots > Rhizosphere >...
CTGCGATTCGATCTGGTTCTCTTTATATAACTCGATTGCCCTTTCTTCATCACCCTTGAAATAGAACACCCGCCCCAGCCAGTGACGTCGTATGATGGTGTGCCAGTCGTTACCCAATTCCCGACTGAGCATTAGACTCTCCGTGCAAAGACGTTCCGCTTCGGCAAACCGGCCTTCGCTCATGGCTACAATGCCCAGATTGTCCAGCCCCCAGGACATGCTTTCCATGTCGTTGAGTTCACCTGCCACGACCAATCCTTCCGACGAGTAGGCTCGGGTTTCATCCAGCTTGTTTTGTTCGATCGTCAGGTCTCCCAGATGCACCAGCGCAAAGGCGATCCCCCGAATATCCTCGAGCTCTCGTGCGATCTGCAGACTTTCGTCAAACGACTTGCGGGCGGTGATGCGATCGTCCAAACGTACCTGCGCGAATTCGCCCAGCTCTGCAAGGGTGCGAGCGGTCAGCCAGCGATCCCCCGCCCGGCGGGAATAGACCAGGCTTTGTTGAAAATGTCCCAGCGCAGTGGATGGATCCGCCTCCAGCCAGCCAAATGTGGCGCGGGATTGATGGGTCTCGGCGATGATCCTAGCATCGTTCAGTGCATAACTAAGCGAAAGTCCTTCCTCGAATAAGTGACGGGCTTCTTCCACATCTGCCATCCCATGAGCGCGTACGCATAACAGGTAGGTGTATTCAGCCGAGGAGCGCGGCAATTGAGGGTTTTGCCAGAGCTTTTCGAGCCAGTCATGGCTTTCATCGTGATAGCCGCGCAGAAACCAGAAATAGCTGAGGGTGCTCGCCAGCCGCAGCCCCAATTGCGCCAGCGCCGCAGAGGCTTCCGCTAATGCGAATTCCAGCGCCGCACGCAGGTTATCATGCTCGTGCTCCAATCGTTTCATCCAGTGAACATGGTCTTTGCCTTGTAGTCCCTGATTGGCTTGTTCGGCGAAGGCAAGGAAGAAGTGGAAATGTCGCGTGCGCACTTCCAAAGCTTCATTCTTCTCCTCTAATTTCTCACGGCAGTATTCGCGCACGGTTTCGAGCAGCCGATAACGAGTTTCTTCGTTCGGGAGCCGGTCCACCGTGATGAGGGATTTTTCAACAAATCGTGTTATCACATCCAGGGCTTGGTTCGACCCTGAGGTTGAGTCGATCACTGCCTGGGCTGCTTTCAGGTCAAACCCGCCCGAAAACACGCAGAGTCTGCGGAACTGTCTTTGATCCTCCTCCGAGAGCAGGTCGTAACTCCAGTCGATAGCTGCGCGCAGGGTCTGCTGGCGCGGTAGGGCTGTGCGGCCGCCTGTTGTGAGGAGGCCGAAGCGGTCATCGAGCCGCGCCGCGATCTGCTGTAAGCTCAAGACTCTCAGGCGGGAGACTGCCAGCTCGATTGCCAGAGGAATGCCGTCTAACTGGCGGCAGATTTGGGCTACGTATGAAGCGTTGCCCACCTCGAGCGCAAAGCCTGGGAGGATGGAATGGGCACGGTCGAAGAAGAGCCGTGTAGCCTCAGAATCCCCCGCGGGATTTTCATCGGGCAGGGAGAGCGGCTGCAACGGCAAGACGGACTCGCCCGGGATGTTGAGCGCTTCCCGGCTTGTTGCCAGGATCTGCACGCTCCGACATGCCCGCAGGATTTCCTCGACAAGCTGCGCCGTTCCGGCGATCACCTGCTCGCAATTATCAAGGATCAGAAGCAGATGTCTTTTATGAAGATATTTGATCAGCGAGGCAGCAGGGATTCCATCACGGGGTTCCGGAGCGCCCAGTGCAGCGTTTACCGCCTGAGCGATGAAGAGGGGATTGGTGATCGAAGCCAGTTCGATCATCCATGCGCCATCTCGATAGCCCGGCACTAGTTCCCTCGCCGTCTCCACGGCCAGCCGTGTTTTGCCGCAGCCGCCCGTACCTGTCACGGTAACCAGCCGCGCTCGCCCGCTCCTCAGCCAACCCCTGATTTCGCTGACTTCGCCTTCGCGCCCGATAAAGCTGTTCATGGGCAGGGGGAGATTGCTGGATGGAAATTGGGTTTCGAGCGTTTCGACGGTTTGCTCTCGTGTCGAACGCGAAAAGGTAATGGAGCCGGCTTCAGGCAGTGGTTCTCCCCGCGCTCGAGTTGCCAACTCCATCAGGCGCGCAATCGTCTCGGGTTCAGCCTCGATGTACAGGGCGGGAATAAAGAGCGCGGCCACCGCGGAAAGCTCGGGCGGACGCTGGTTCTGCTCGAGACGGCTGATTTGCGCTTCGCTGTATTTCACCGCGATGGACAGCTCACGCTGGGTCAGTCGCGCACGGCGGCGCAAAAATTTGAGCAGACCGCCGAACGTCTGAAACGACTCAAGGGGCAGGGCAGGATCCGAAGAGCTCATGAACCCCTGTCTGGCAAGTCCAGGGCGAACTCGATGGCCTCTTGCACCGTCATGTCCTTGCCTTTTTTCCATGCTTGATCGAAGGCCTCTTCTCCAATATGTGAGCGTGTCATTGGAATGAGGGAAGTGTACATGTGCTCCCGTGATGGTTCGAGAGGCACATTCATACTTTCGCGCAAATCATTCGCTGCTCCCCACAAGACGGCTGCACGCTTTGAAGGCTTCATGGCTGCGGTCACCTGTGCCAACCCCTCCAAAGAATAGGCAAGTCCCAGCTTATCCATCACATCCGCCTTGCACTTCAGGCTTTCCAGATGAAAGTCGAGAGCCTCGGCATAGTTCTGCGCCAGATAGGCCGTTCCTGCGAGCCCCTCAAGTCCCCAGGCGATATGCGCTTTGTCGCCTGCCGCGCGGAAAAGTGCCAATCCCTGTTCCCACAAGTTTCTTGCGGTGTTTAGATTGGCAGCCAGGGTATAGCTCTCGGCCAGGTCATACAGGCAAACACCGACCGCTCGATTCTCTCCACTTTCCTTTGCAAAGGTAAGTGCCTGTAGAAAAAAGGAAATCGCCCGTTGCGGGTCGCCCTGATCGCGAGCAGATAATCCCAGATCCATCAAGGCCCAGGCGGCTCGATTCTGATCTCCAGTCTCGCGGGCCATTTCAAGGGCGCGATTCAGCAACACGTCCGCTCTCTCGAAATCGCCGCCGGCGCGGGTGAGCCAGCCGGCTTTTTGAAGCAGGAGTGCCCTTGCACGAGAAGCCGGCGCCTGGCTCTCAAGAAACTTATCCATCCAATCACGCGCCTCACCAGAAAAGCCGCGATACCAGTAAAAATCCAGGATGGGTAGAATCAGGGCAGCGCCCTGTTCAGGGACGCCTGCCTCCAGCGACCAGGCCAAGGCGGAACGGATATTATCGTGTTCCGCTTCCAGGCGGTCCAGCCAGCTGCCCTTTTCCTCCCCAAACAGGCTGGCCTCCTGAGTCAGTGAAAAAAAGTAATTGAAATGCCGTGCCCGCATGGATTTTGCTCCACCCGCTTCATGCAGTTTCCGGCGGGCAAATGCAAGGAGGGTCTGAAGCATGCCATAGCGTGCTTCGCCGTCCATCTGCCATTCCACAGTGACCAGCGACTTATCTACGAGTTGAGACAGGAGGGCCAGGACCCTTTCCCTGGGAATAAGCCTTTCATCAAAGGTTACCGCCTCAGCGGCTGTCAGAGTCCACCCACCGAGGAATACGGAGAGCCGCTGCATGAGGAGACGTTCCGCCTCTGAGAGCAGGCCGTAACTCCACTGGATGGTGGCCTCCAGGGTTTGATGGTGCGCCAGAGCATCTCGGCCTCTTCCCAGAAGTTGAAAACTATCGTGCAATCGCGCCGCGATTTGCGTTACAGTTAAGATACTGATCTTGGCTGCAGCAAGCTCAATCCCGAGAGGAAGTCCATCCACAAGACGACAGATTTCTGAGACGGCCGGCAATGCGTGATCGGTTAGAACGAACGAGGGGGATACAGACTGGGCGCGCTCGGCAAATAGCTGCACTGCTTCCGGTGGGTTGCCGCTGTACGATTTATCGCTCAAGAGCGAAAGCGAAGGCACACGAAATTGCACTTCCCCTACAATGCCAAGAATCTCGCGACTCGTGGCAAGGATTTGCACGTGGGCACAGGCCCGCAGGGTTTCTTCCGCCAGTTGGGCTGCAGCCCCCACAATTTGCTCGCAATTATCCAATACCAGCAGGGTTTGCTTTGCCTGTAGATGGTTGATCAATGTTTTGATCGGATAGGTCTCGCGTGGTTCGGGGATCCCCAGTGTGGACATCACCGCCGGCAAAACAAGATTGGGGTCAGAGATGGAAGAAAGGTCCACCAGCCAGATCCCGTCTCGATACGATCTGCCAAATTGTCTGGCCGCTTCAAGTGCCAGTCGCGTTTTTCCACAACCACCGCTGCCGATCAATGTGATCAGCTTTGCCTTTCCCAGCAGATCTTTCAATTCAGCAATCTGACGCTGTCGTCCAACGAAACTTGTCAGGGAAAGTGGAAGGTTGTTCGGCACGTTCTCTTCCACGCTCCGGACCTCTTCCAGAATCTGCTTCCGGACAGAACGGGAGAAGGTGACCGCGCCGTCAGGAGGCAGGTCCTCCCCGCGCGCCTGGGCGGCAAGCTCCAACAGGCGCGACACAATTTCTGGTTCATCCTCCACATACAGGGCTGGGAGGAACAGGGCGGTCAACGCAGCCAGGTCAGGTAGGCGCTGGTTCTGCTCGAGGCGGCTGATCTGGGCCTCGCTATAGCCCACAGCAATCGCGACCTCACGCTGGGTCAGGCCCGCACGGCGGCGCAGGAATTTGAGCAGGTGGCCGAACGTGGAAAAGGAGTCAGGCGGGATGGGGGAGGCCTGTTTTGACATCACTCTCACGCTTAGTTTACTCCCGTTGGTAAGTTTCTTGGTAAGAAATGTCATATATGGGCCTCCCTGTCCGGCTACACTGTGAGCATCGAACAAGGAGAGCCATGCGCCGCATTATCGAACGAGTTGTCACGGTTGTCACGACCACAACCTGGAAGATTTCATGGGAGGCGGATCCGCCTCATGCTGAGCCTGTTTCCCTTGCTCTGCCGGGCCCGGAGGTTCTGCTACAGGAGACCCGGCCCATCGTCAGTGAAATAAAGGAGGTCCACCCGCCTGAAGAAGAGAATGCACCTGACCAAACTTGAATCTTATTTATCTAATAAAAATAGAAAGGAAATCAAAACCATGAACGCAAAACGCTTTTTACCCAGAGTTATGTTCTTCCTCGTTACTGCTTCCCTGCTGTTCGCGGCCTGTGCCCCGGCTACACCAGCTGCTCCGGCCGCGGCGGGAGATCTGTCCGATCCGGTGACAGTTGTGCAAAGCTTCTATGAACTGTTCAATGCCAGGGAGCTGGACAAAGCCATGGCCCTGACCGCGCAAGACTACGTGATGAACGATCCCTTTGGCACCTATGACCGGGCCGGCGCGGCAGTCCAATGGCAGGCCGTCATGGACGCGGGTCTCACCTTCAACCAGACGGACTTCGTACACACCGGCGACGGGCGCGTGACCTCCTGCTACGAAGTGTTCGAGAATGGCAAATCCATCGACAAGGGCTGCGGCAACGTGACCCACGTTCGGGACGGCAAGATCATCTACGACGGATTGGAAGCCGCCGAGCAGATCTGGGTCGTACAGAAATTCTACGAGATCCTCAACACGAAAGATATCGAAAAGGCCATGGCTCTGACCGCCGAAGATTACGTGATGAATGACCCCTTCGGCACCTATGACCGGGCTGCGGCTGCCGCGCAATGGAAGGCTGTCGTTCTGGATGCAGGACTGAGCTTCAAGCAGACTGAATTCAAGAATACCGGCGATGGACGCGTAACCTCCTGCTACGAAGTCTTCGAAAACGGCAAGTCCATAGATAAGGGCTGCGGCAACGTGACCCACGTCCGTGACGGCAAGATCATCTACGATGGGCTGGAAGCTGCCGAACAGATCTGGGTTGTGCAGAAATACTATGAGGCGCTCAATACGAAAAAGCTTGATCTGGCTATGAGCTTCATCGCTCCCGATGCTCTCTTCATCAACCCCACTGGAACGTACGAAGGTGCCGATGCGATCCGTGAATCCCTGGCAGGTTTGAACACAGACGGCATTACCTTCGACCTCAGCAACTTCCGCAACACGGATGGGACCATTGTCTACGATTACCAGGTGCTGCAATCCGGCAACGTGCTGGACAAGGGCACAAACGGCTTGACAGTCGTCAAGGATGGACTGGTTGTCTTTGATGGGACCGAAGAAACCTTTGTAACACGATAGACCTGTTCATCACATTTTCTGGGGATAAGCAGCCGGGATGGACAAACAAGTCCATCCCGGTGTGATATCTTAAGCGCCTGTTTTTCTGAAAATTTACGCAATACCCATCCACCTCAGGCTGCCATGACCGGCAAGGTAACCACTGGAGAAACAAGCCGTGAGTAAATACCCACCGGTTGGTGCCTCCCAGTCCAGCATCTCGCCGGCACAAAAGACTCCCGGCATCGCACTCAGCATCAGATGCTCATCCAGCGACTCAAACCTTACGCCGCCCGCGCTGCTGATGGCTTCATCCAGGGGACGCGTCGCGAGCAAAGGGACGGGCAAATTCTTGATCAGGTGAGTAAGCCGTGCCGTCCTCATAAAATCCTCTTTTGAGACAAACTCGCGCAGCAAACCTGCCTTCACTCCTTTAATCCCCACAGTCTTTTCGAGATGGCTTGCCATTGTACGTGGGCCGCGCGGCTTTGATAATCTTTCCGTGAGCCACTCGTGGGATCGATCCGGCGCCAGGTCAAGCATCATGATCGCACTTCCTCTTGCTTCAATCTCATCTCTCAGCAAAGCGGACGCGGCATAGACCAGGCTGCCTTCCACGCCTTCCTTTGTCACGATAAATTCTCCCTGCTGGCGAAACGACCCAAATGATAACACCACCGACTTAATGGGATGCCCGTCAAAGCGCTGGCGAAAATGCGAAGTCCAATCCACGTCGAAGCCGCAGTTGGAGGGTTTCAGCGGCTCGACCCGTGCCCCGGCCTTCTCCAGCCACGGGGCCCAGGCGCCGTCCGAGCCGAGCCTGGACCAGCTCCCACCTCCGAGCGCAAGCACCACCGCCTTGGCCTGGACAGATTTTTCTCCATCGGGCGACTCAAATTTGGTTTCAATCCCGCCGCCGGTCCCAGTGGCGGCGATTTCCCCCGTCCACTTGTGGCGCAGGTGAAAGGTTACGCCTGAATCAGCGAGTCGCTTTAGCCAGGCCCGCAGCAACGGACTGGCTTTCATCCCCACCGGGAAGACCCGCCCGGACGTGCCCACAAACGTCTCGATCCCCAGTCCATGCACCCATTGACGTAGCTCATCCGGACCGAATCTCCTGAGCATTGGTTCAATTTGCCCCCGGCGCTTTCCATAGCGCGAAACGAATTTCTCAAACGGCTCCGAGTGTGTGAGGTTCAACCCGCTCTTGCCTGCCATCAGAAATTTGCGTCCCAGGGACGGCATGGAATCATAAACATTCACCCTCACGCCGCGGGCACTCATCACTTCGGCAGCCATCAACCCCGCCGGCCCGCCGCCGATGACGACAGATGTGGTTGGATCCATAGTGAGTCTTTAAATAGCGAGCGGACAGTCCAACTGTCCGCTCATCGCCCTATGGTTCGACGCTGATCACGCTGCCCACGGCGTTCATTTTCAACGTCCAGGTGCTTCCCACAGCGAACTGCTGGAATTCAGACACGTTACCGGGCGAGTACGTTTCCTGCCCCCCGTTTTCGGTCGAGAAGGTAACGGTCAGTTCCTCCGATTCCTGCCCAAGGCGCTGGTCGCCGGACACACTCGGATCCTCATAAATAGGCTGCAGGTTGTTTCCATCCAGTGTGTAGGTCTGGATGGTGGTCCATTCATCCACGGTATAAGAGCAATACTGCTGGGTTTCGGTATGACACTCCTCTACGACCTCTGAATAGCCGTTGCCCCGGTCTACTGTTTTTTGTTCACAGACATCGCGGCTTTCGTCGCGACAGGAGACATCATAGGCATCCGAAGGCGGACTGCCCGGCTCGTTGTTATAGTCCACAGCACGGATTTCCTGCAGTGGGACAAAGGTCTCCCAGTGTACATCTACGACCGTTGCCTGGACGGATTTGGACGGGAAGAAGAATAAGGCGGCAATCGCTATACAGCAAACGGCCACCGCCGCCAGGATGCCGCCGATCATCAGCCAGTTTGTCGGTTTCTGAGCCGTTAATTTTCCGGCGCCAAATCCGGAAGCCGCCTGAGGAGCCAGGGGGATGGGAGCCATTTTGGGCAGGGGCGAGCCGCAGTTCGAGCAGACCGCGTTGCTGGAGGGATTCTCGGTCCCACAGTTATCGCACTTGAGGCTTTTTGCCGGTCCTCCTGGCGGAGGCGCTTCCATCAAGCGTCCCGACTCACGTGCCTTGCCTTCCAGCAAATCTCCGCCGCATTGTGAACAGGTCTTGGCAGTGGCCGGGTTGCGAGTACCGCAGAAAGGGCAATGGATGTCTGCGCCGGCTTTCGCCGCGCTTAAGGATGCTTCGTCTGTGACGAATTTCTGCTCCGCCGGCAGTTCAAATTTGACGTTCTCGGGCTGCGGTGCGCCGCAATTTACACAAGTCTTATCGCTGCCCTTGTTGCGCGTATCGCAGTTTGGACAGATCCATTCATTTTGAATATAACCAAGGCTTCGTCTACGTCCCATGCTGGGTGCTCCTTTTTCTCAGCGAGCAATTATAAAAGATGACGTTTGAAAATCCATACCACTTGCGTATTTGTAATTCAATGTTGATTAGAACCCGTGCCACCGCAGGATCTCTTCGATACGGGACTCGCAATCGGGTTCCTGATATGGATTCGGGTCATTCGCTGCTGACTCACCCTTACCGGTCGCGGCGACGAAGACCGCCTCCGCCCCGTTGGCAACGTTGACCGGGTCATAGCCGCCCTCGAGCACAAAGACGATCTTCCCCTCGCAGAATTCTTCCGCGAGCGCTATGACATTGCTTGCGAGCATGAGGTAGCCTGCGGCAGATAATCCCAGGGTTGTGATGGGATCGTTCCAGTGCGCATCGAAACCGACGGAGATCAGGATCATCTGTGGTTTGAACGATTCCACAAACGGGCGGAAGATCCTATCTGCGATCTGTTCATAAACGTGATCGCCTGCCCGCGCCGGCAGCGGCACATTGACGATCCGTTTCCGGGCGTGCGGCGCATCTTCGATCCCTCCAGTACCGGGGTAAAACCCGGGTTGATATTGGTGTGCGGACAAAAACGCCGCGCGTTCCTCATTCAGAAAAGCTGCCTGGGTTCCATTCCCGTGATGCGCGTCGTAGTCGATGATCGCCACGCGCTCTAGTCCACGGGTAAGTGCATCTCGGGCTGCGATCGCGACATTATTGAAGATACAGAATCCCATAGCGCGGTCTGGCTCAGCATGGTGTCCCGGCGGACGCACTATGGCAAAGGCATTTTTTGCATTTCCAGCCAGGACTGCCCGCACACAGGTCATGACTCCGCCGGCAGCCAGCAAAGCGTCTTCAAACGAAGACCTTGTAACGTAGGTAGGCGCGTAATCGATAATGCCCGGCGCCTGCTCCTTGCAGACTTTTTCAAGTGCTGCGACCAGTCGGGGATCATGAACATAGGCCGCCTCTTCCCGCGTCGCAGGTTCAGCCTCCAGGAGCTCTGCCTCAAACGACTGAAGCTTCGGCGCCAACGCCTGCAGTCGCGCGGGTCGTTCCGGATGATCCGGATACACATGACCCGGCGAAGAGACAAATGTATAAACGGTATTCATAAATTTATTATATCTCTCAACGATCCTCCCCCAAATTCTGCTTTTTGAATTTGGGGGAGGTGGACTGCGAAGCAGGGCGGAGGGGGTAAAAGAAACCGCCGCCTCGCTAGCATGGGGGGGACATGCTAACCGCAGGCGGCGGGTAGACACCTAATACCAATAAAGGGAGGGCAGGTGTCAGTAAATTCAATATACCTCCGAATGGAAGATAGGACATTAAAGAACTATTAGAAATCGCATATGATTTATCCGAATTTATCCCCCAAAGCTCTTGGGCAGAAACAGGCTTACTTGTGTCTTCTCTCTTCGAATAACCGCAACCAATCGGCCACTTCTTGTGGAGAAAGCTTTCGTTCGTTGCCCGGCTTAGGAGCAGACTGATGTGCCTGTTTTAACATCCCCGCAAACGAGTCCGAGGAGATCTCTTCCGCTCTGGCCGCAGCGGCTTCGGCCTGGACCTGCCTGTCGGAGGAAACCACGCTCCAGTTTTTTGCGCTTTTTCCAAGCTGCTTTAATCGATTCCGAATGGCGTCGTCTGCTGTATTCCCAAGCCGCACGAAATGTGCCGTAACAGAGCCCAGCTTTCGAGTCCCGGCTTGATGTATGGGCGCGCCGTCAAAAAAGACCTCCAGCTGGCGGTGCTCCATTCTGGAGAACTCCTGCAGGATGGCGATCAATTCCATTTCATCGTCGATCGAATCCAGGCGCAGGCCGAGCTTGGGAATGAGATTATGTCCATCGATGAGATAGGGCATGGCTAATTGTACCCGGTGCTGCAACCGGGATTAGCGGAGTGGAGGTAGGGTAGGGTTTCCTCAGTTTGACACTTATTAAGATATATTTCGTATATGATATAGATGTTCGCTCTGTTGAACACTTGTTCGTGTGTTTTATAATGCACCACAATAGAATGCAATAAAGGTACTGTTTGGATTGATCGAGTAGATAGGAGAGAAAATGGCTGACAGAAAAAATCGCAAGGTTGTAGTGCCTGCGCAAGGAGGCATGACGCGAGATATTGTGAATCGCTTGAAATTGATCTTCAAGCTCATGGGTGATCCACGCGTGAGCCCACTGGTCAAATTGATTCCGGTGGGCGCGCTTGTTTATCTTATTTCTCCGGTGGATATTATCATGGGGATTCCAGGCTTCGCAGCATTGGATGATGCCGCCATCCTGTGGATGGGCTCAAATCTGTTCGTCGAACTATGCCCACCGGAGGTGGTCCAGGAATATATGCAGGCCATAGGCAGCAACCTGACAGATGACTCGGGCGACATTGTGGATGTGGATGCAACGGACGTGAACGAAAACAGGTAAATGAAAAAGTTAATATTGTTAATCGCACTGGCTGCTGCAGCTTGCAGCGGCGCGAATACCCCTACCCAGACGCCCGACTTGCTCACCCCGACAGTCATCTCTCCTACACAAACCTCTTCTTCCCCTGCAACGCTTCCAGTCACAGAAACATCTGTGCCAGCCCCCTCCACTGAGACTCCTGACAACACAACCACATTCCCAGACCCCAACGCCTATACATGGCAGCCATTGGAAATCCCCAGTCTAGAGCGTCCTGTCGATTTGCAGGCGGATGGCTCCGGCCGATTATTCGTGATAGAAAAAGTGGGACGGATCCGGATCATTGAAAACGGTCAACTACTGGAAACCCCCTTTCTCGATATTACCGACAGAGTGGGCAGCGATGGCAATGAACAGGGATTGCTCGGTCTTGCATTTCATCCGCAGTATCAGGAGAATGGCCGCTTCTTTGTCAACTATACCGACACGCGTGGAGACACGGTCATTGCGCGTTTCCAAGCCTCGAGCGATCCCAATGTCGTAGACCCGGGCAGTGAAGTTCCGTTGCTGGGAATCGATCAGCCATTTGCCAACCACAATGGGGGTGTGCTCGCCTTCGGGCCGGATGGATATCTTTATGCAGGTCTGGGAGATGGCGGCTCCCAGGGCGATCCAAATGGAAATGCACAAAATACACAGGTGATGCTGGGCAAGATCCTTCGCCTCGATGTCGACTCTGCGGATCCGTATGCCGTCCCTGCCGATAATCCATTTGGGAACGAGGTCTGGGCGTATGGTCTCCGCAATCCCTGGCGGTTCTCGTTTGATACGTCCACCGGCGATTTATACATCGGCGATGTGGGACAGAACCAGTGGGAGGAGATCGACTTCCTCGCTGCCGGCTCTCCCGGAGGCGCCAACTTTGGCTGGGACCATCGCGAGGGCGCGCACGATTACGAAGGCGGCGGACCCGCAGGGATGATCGACCCGGTGGCAGAATATAGCCACCCTGAGGGTGGTTGCTCGGTTACGGGTGGTTATGTCTATCGCGGCTCTAGGCCGGAGTGGAACGGTATCTATCTCTATGCTGATTATTGTACCGGGATGATCTGGGGCTTGACCCAAATCGATGGCGGATGGCAAAATCAGTTGTTGTTTGACGTCGATGTCACCATTACCTCCTTTGGTCAGGATGAAAACGGAGAGATTTATCTCGTCAGTGACAACGGAGGGATTTTTCGCCTCGTTAGCCAGTGATGGCGGTCATATTGCAGTGCGAATCGGATAAGTATTATCCGTAATATGTAGATTGTCATGTCAACTCGGGACGCCTGTCACTGGCAGGCGTCTTTTGATTGTCATACAATGACAGCGTAATCTGGAGGTGCCCTATGACTCAGAAACAGTGGTATGTAAGCAAGGTCCGTTATTGTGAGCATGTACAACACGAGATCGCATTGGAAACCCTGGTTGTACTTCCTTCTGAGTTTTTGACCGAGCAGCCCCCCCGCATCATTGCTCATCGCTGTTCGGAGGCGCTCGAATGCAACGGGATCAACAAACCCGCATGCGCCTGGTGCGGCACAAACCCGGATTACCGTCCTCTGTAAACTACGTTGGCTTCTGGCCTTCTAGTTAAAAACTCTCTCTCCCTCTGAGTTGGTCTTGGCTGCACCGCCTGCGATGGCGGTGTATGCCGTTAATGGTATAACGATGACGTACTCCTATGCGCCTCGTTCGACTTCTGATCGGTTTCCTGGTTCTCTTTCTTGTTGCCTGCGGGGAACAAGCGGCAACCACACAAGCAGCTCTCCCGCCAACTGCAGCTCCAACCAGCACAGTCCAGCCAATCGTCATCCAAACGATCACGGCAAGTCCCGTCATTTCGCAGAGTATGGTCTGTGAAGAGTGGCAATCCTGGCCGGTCATTCCCATCGTTAGTCCGACTGCGCGCGAATTGTATCAAGGCGGACAGCGGAGTGGAAACAATCTGAAAGCGTTTTCAAAGATTGGCGATGGGGAAATTTCAACGGAGTGGTTTTTTTCTGCCTTTGATCTCGGCGAGGGGTATCATGATCTGGGGCCCTATCCAGACCTGCGTCCGGTCATTGATCATTTTCACGGTTCGTTCGAGCGGATCGGGATAGCTGCCCGGCGCGGCTTCAACACGCAAAAGATCCTCGATCCTTCGCAGGGTGATCCATCTCAATGTGAAGCGGACGAGTCTCCGCTGGCTTGTGAGCTGCGCCTGCACCGTCCCGCGTTTGCTCTCCTTTCGCTGGGGACGAACCAGGTCTGGAGGCCGGAGGAGTTTGAAGCAGGGATGAGGCAGATTCTGGAAATACTCCTTTCGCACAGTGTTGTGCCAATCCTTTCCACAAAGGGAGACAACCTGGAGGGCGATCATCGTATCAACCGCACCATTGCCTGTCTGGCTCAGGAGTATGACCTCCCGCTCTGGAATTTTTGGTCTGCCATCCAATCGCTTCCCAATCATGGACTCCAGCCAGATCTTGAGCATCTCACATATGGCATCACCGACTTTGATGACGAGAATGCCATGCAATCCGCCTGGACGCTTCGCAACCTGACCGCGCTGCGTGCCTTGGACACGGTCTGGCGAGGCGTCGCCACGCAGCCATGAACGGGGGCTTGACAGGCATGGCATTTGGGAGATAATTACAGCAATCCAATAAAGGCTGTGACAGAGGAAAGTAGACTGGCAGAAGCCGCCAGAGATGTGCAATAGTAACGCTGAAAGTTGCACTCGACCGAAATCAGTTGAAGTTCCCTCTTGAGCCGTGACGGTGAAGAACGTATCACGTTTTGTAGTCCGAACCGCAATCCCAGCGTTACAGGGGAGGCTGATGTTGGTCAGCGCAAAGTGTCCCGCGAACCTTAACTGGTGCGGGAAATTTGGGTGGTACCACGGAATGCTTAAGTGCCTTCCGTCCCATTGTGGACGGAAGGTTTTTTGTTTGTTTGCGGAGGCGAAAGTCTTTGCGAAGCATCCCTGTGGGCCAGACTCTGGCAATTCCAACGTCGGGAGACGTTGACTCCAGTTATCCTGGTTGGAGGTACAAATGCTTGACAAACTGCATGAGATCGAAAAGACCGCGCTGGATTCCTTGGATGCGGTACAGGATCCGGACGCGCTGGAAGCCTGGCGCGTTGCCAACGTTGGCCGAAGCTCTCCGTTGATGCAGGTCTTTGCGGAATTGGGGAGGCTTTCCAAGGAGGAGCGACCTGCTGTCGGCGCGGCCGCGAACCGCGTTAAAGTGGCGCTTGAGTCCGCTCTGACGGAACGCGCCGAAGCGGTCAAAGCCGCAATGCTGGCGAAGACCCTGGAGGAAGACCAGCTCGATGTGACTCTGCCCGGACGTGGAGTCCACATGGGACGGCTGCATCCGTCTACGCAGCAGCTGCGGCGTGTGCTGGATATCCTGGCAGACATGGGTTTTCAGGTGTATACGTCGCGCGAAGTGGAAACAGATGAAGTTAACTTCCAATTGTTGAACTTCCCGCCGGATCATCCGGCGCGCGACATGCAGGATACCTTCTTCCTCGAAGCCGGTGAGCGCGGCGATAACCCGATCGTTCTGCGCACGCACACCTCGCCTGGACAGATCCACGCCATGAAGGAATTCGCGGCGATGGATCCCAAAAATCCACCGCCGATCCGCATTGCCCTGCCCGGGATGTGTTTCCGTTATGAGCAGATCACGGCGCGTTCCGAGATCCAGTTCAACCAGGTGGAAGGACTCGTGGTGGGTGAGAACATCACTTTCACCGACCTGAAAGGGACGCTGATCAACTTCGCCCGGCGTATGTTCGGTCAGAATGTGCGGACGCGCTTCCGCGCTTCATACTTCCCGTTCACCGAGCCCTCCGCGGAGATGGACGTGGAATGTTTTGTCTGCGGCGGCAAGGGTTGCCAGGTTTGCAAGAACTCAGGCTGGCTGGAGATCCTGGGATGCGGCATGGTACATCCTGTGGTACTGCAGAACGGCGGTTACGACCCGGAACGCTATTCTGGTTTCGCCTGGGGCATGGGACCCGAACGTCAGCTCATGCTGCGCTACAAGATCGACGATATTCGATACTTCTGGGGCAATGACCTCAGATTTTTGGAGCAGTTTTAGAGGAGAGAGCAGAGAGAAGAGAATGGAGAATAGTTTAAAGAGGCTGCGATGAGTATTGAAGGATTGAGCAGACTAAAGGTTTGGATGAGAGCAAAGGACTTCGCACTTCTCATTTACAAGAAAGTGCTGCCTTCACTTCCAGCCGAAGAAAAGTGGAACTTAAATCAGCAGCTAAGACGAGCCTCGCTCAGCATCTCTGCCAATATCGCCGAAGGATATGGAAGGTTTTACTATCAAGACAATGTTCGATTTTGTTACACTGCGCGCGGATCCCTGGATGAAGTTCTGAGTCATTTGACTTTTGCACATGAGATGAGCTTTATTTCGGGTGAACTCTACAGAGAACTGGCAAATGAAGGTGACGAAATTGATAAGATGCTGAACGGGTATATCTCTTACCTGAAGCAGAGCAAACAAGGCGCAAAGGAACCCGGAGCAAATCACTCTGTGCAGGAAGAATCAGTTCCTTACATCAACGAGGTTGAGGAAGACATCGCAAATAACGAAGATACTGTTCTCTAATCCTCAAATCTCTACTCTCTTAATGCGGAGCAAATTATGAAGCTACCAATATCATGGCTGAAAGATTACATTGACCTCGACGGTCTTTCTGTGGAAGAGCTCGCCCGCAAGCTGACTCTCGCCGGGTTGGAAGTGGAGGAGATCAAATACGCGGGTTTGCCGATGCCGAATAGCGGTGAGCGGCATGAGTTCAAGACCAGCGGCATTGGCTGGGACCGCGACAAGCTTGTCGTGGCAGAGATCCGCCAGGTGAATCCGCACCCGAACGCTGACCGGTTGACTCTGCTCGATCTGTATGATGGGCAACAGAATCAAACCGTCCTGACCGGCGCGCCGAACATCTTCCATTTGAAGGGCACGGGCAAGCTCGAGAGGCCGATCAAGGTGGCCTATGCCAAGGAAGGCTCGACGATTTACGACGGGCACGCCGACGGGCTCGTGCTGACGACGCTCAAGCGTGCCAAGATCCGCGGGGTGGAGTCGTATTCAATGGTCGCCTCTGAGAAGGAGCTTGGCATTTCGGAAGAACACGAAGGCATCATCCTCCTGGATGAGGATGCGCCTGTGGGCATGCCGCTCGCCGATTACATGGGCGATGCTGTGCTCGATATCAGCATCGCGCCCAATATGGCGCGCAACGCAAATGTCCTGGGTGTGGCGCGGGAGCTCTCTGCAATTACAGGACGTGAACTTAACAAGCCCAGGATCGAGTACAACACAGAGGGGCAGCCTGTGAATGAGCTCGTGTCCATCGAGATCACGGAGCCAGAGCTCAATCCGCGCTTTGTGATCGGGTTGATCCGCGAGGTGGAGATCAAGCCCAGCCCCTACCAGATCCAGCGCCGTCTGCGCCTGGCGGGGATCCGTCCGATCAACAATATCGTGGATGCGACCAATTACGCCATGCTGGATATCGGTGAGCCCTTACACGCGTTTGACTACGACATGTTGAAAAACCGTGCTGGCGAAAAAAATGTAAAGATCATTACCCGCCCGGCAAAGAACGGCGAAGCGCTGACCACACTGGATGGCAATCAGCGAAAGCTGACTTCCACCAATGTACTGGTCTGTGATGAGAGGGGTCCGGTTTCGCTGGCGGGTGTGATGGGTGGCGCAGAGACGGAGGTCTATGATGCCTCCAAAGAGGTCCTGGACGCGGTCGGGCCCGAGAATCAGCCGGGCGAAATGCAGCCTGGCAAAGCCAGCGTGCGCGGCACGAGCACAACGAACATTCTGCTGGAGGGCGCGGCCTGGAACTTTATCAATATCCGCAAGACCGCCAAGCAGCATAATCTTCCGTCGGAAGCCTCGTTCCGCTTCTCGCGCGGCGTCCATCCCGCACTGGCGGAACAGGGTGTGAGGCGCGGGCTCCAGCTCATGGCAGAGTGGTCGGGCGGCAAGATCGCGCCCGGGCTCGCGGACGAATATCCACTGCGGCCTCTCGACCCAATCATTACGGTCCGGCCGCAGGACGTGAAACGATGGATCGGCATCGATCTGACTGCCGAAGAAATCGCGGAGCTGCTGACGCGCCTGGAATTCAAATGCACCATCGAGAATGGCTGTGTGGATGCACAGACTCCGCCGCATCGTCTGGATATCGGTCAGGGCATCGTTGGTCTCGCGGATGTCATCGAAGAGGTGACGCGCAGTTACGGCTATGACCGCATCCCCGAAACGCGCATGGCAGATCCTCTCCCGCCGCAGATCGGCAATCCTGTCCATGAATGGGAAGAGCACGTCCGCAATATCCTTGTCAACCTGGGCTTACAGGAAGTCGTGAGCTATCGCCTGACGTCGCCTGAGCGCGAGAGTCGCCTTGTCGAATTCGGCGAGTATGCCACGCTTGCGAACCCGATCACGCCGGAGCGGCGCGTGCTGCGCAGAAGTTTGCTTGCATCCCTGCTGGAGGCGGCAGAGAAAAATGCCCGCGCCGAATCGATTACGATGTTCGAGCTGGGATCGATCTTCGAGCCTGTTAAAGGGGATCTCCCCAACGAGCCGCGCAGACTTGCGCTGTTGATGACAGGACTTCGCAACCCGACCGCCTGGGATGTGAAGGAATCCCCGCAACTGGACTTCTTCGATCTGAAGGGACGGATCGAACTGCTGTTGAGCGGGCTTCACTATACAAATGTCTCCTATGCTGCCATCGACGCCGTGAACTATCTCCACCCGGGCAAGGCCGCACAGGTCAAAGTGAATGGGCAGGTCGTGGGAGTTTTCGGCGAACTGCATCCGTTAACGAAGGAGAAATATGAGTTCGGCAGTGCGCCTGTCGTTGTGGCTGAGTTCGACCTGGACGCGTTACGCAAGGCAAACCCAACTTACGGCATTGTCCCGGTGGCGGATGTGCCGCCCGTGCTTGAGGATATTGCCGTGATCGTGGACGAGTCGGTGCCGGCGGAGCGGGTCGCCAGCCTCATCAAGCAGACAGGCGGAAAGACGGTCACGCAGGTGCGCCTGTTCGACGTGTATCGCGATGAAAAGATCGGCCGCGGGAAGAAGTCGCTGGCGTACAGCCTCACCTATCAATCGGACAAAACGATGACCGATGCCGAAGCTGCCGCGATCCGCAATAAGATCGTCAAGCGCCTGGAATATGAGGTTGGCGCGAAGCTTAGGAGTTGAGTGTGAATGATTTTGTTCATGTATACTACGCGTAAATTCATTCCGAGGAGATGAAAGCAATGAACAACAGGAATACTACTCTGATTGCCACAATTGTCGCGGTGGTTCTCTGTGGCTGCCCGGGGCTTTTTGGCTTATGTTTTGGTCTCACCTCCGTGTTCGCAAGTTTTGTTCCGAACGCGCAGATCGACGTATTCGGAAGCAGTGATCCACAATCTGCAACGGCGATGGGACTTGTGAGCTTGTGCCTGAGCGTGATCGCGCTTGCTGTCCCGGTTGGCGTCTGGTTCTTTATGCGCCGGAGAGAGACCGCAGCCATGTCGGACAACGAGCCACTGCCCCCGGCTGTCTGACACAGCTCCCCGGTTGGGGAAATAAAACAGCGGTGACGCACTGGCGCACCGCTGTTTTATTTGGATTGAAGTTATCTCACCACAATCGTGAGGTTCAGCGTGCAGAAGCTGTTGTCGCCTCTGCGCATGACCCAGGTGGTGCTGTAGGTGCCTGAGTCTTTAGGCGCCTGCATGTCCACGCCTATATCGATCGAGTCGCCGACTCTGACATTGGAATCCAGATCGTAGCCGGAGACCTTGTGGATCTTGGCGCCGCTCGAATAGACGATATCGATACTGTTGCGGTCCCAGTTTCGCTGTCCGATATTTCGAACCGTCCAGATCGCATCGAAATCGTCACGCGGATTGAAACCAGTTCCGTTAGCCGGTGATACTCTGGTGATCCGGCAGGCAAAGTTGTCGGAACTGGTCCCGCCCCCACTGCTGGTGAACGTTGGGATCACCAGAGGGGTGGGGCTGGAGAGGATAAAGATGAATGTGGCGGTCGCGGTCGGGATGGGCGTTTCTGTGCTTACCGTTGGCGTGATAGTGGGGGTTGGCGTCAGTGATGGGATCGCCGCGGCGGTCTGTGTGCTGGCGGCGTTAACGGTCAGCGCGATAAAGGTCCCGACCGCGCCGGGATCCACCGTGGGCACGGACGGAGTCACCAGCGATGGAGCGCACGCCATGATCAACGCAAGCGCCGTGATCCAGACCAACAACTTTGTTTTACGTGTTGCTGTCATAGTTTCCTCTTCCGCTTCTGATCGAAACCGGGATACACACTGCTGCGTTTATCTTTCAACGATGATGGCTACGTAGGGATAGCACAGACCGCCTTCCACAAGGAACGTCATAATATATGTGCCTTCCCTGGTGGGCGCGACCGCATCGAAGTCCACGGCAAACTGTTCCCCGGGCTTGAGCTCAGGGAGTTCCACCCGCGTCCGGTTCGTCATTTGCGTGCCGCTGTTGTATTTGAGATCGAGCCCGGCAACCATGGTCTTGGTACCGGTGTTGACGATGGTCCATTTGATGTCGAAGGTGTCGCCTGGACGGAAGCTCGTATTATCGAAGGGGCGGCGGCGGATGGTGTCGCAGGCGTATTCAGGTTTGGTTGTCGTTCCCCCTCCACCGCCGCCGGAATTGGAAGTCGGCAGCACAACTACAGTGGGCGTTGGCAGAAGGAGAGTAGGAGTGGGAGGAGCAGACTCCGTCTGTGTTGGCAATGTGGTGTTTGTGGCTACCGGAGTGGGCGAGACCGCGGCCTGGGTTTGGGCATTCTGCGCGGCAACGGTCAGCGCCACACTGGTCGCGACCTGATTTTCCACATCAATTGCATTTTGAGTTGGTTGTGGTGGTGCAGGCTGGCACGCAGAGAGCAGAACAAACACTGCCATGGCACTCAGCAGAATATTTTTCTTCGAGGCACTCATAGTTCTCCTTAGTTCTTGTCTATCTCCTTGTTGAATTTGGGGGCGCCGTTGTAGGCGTTGTCCCTTTGTTTTCTTCAAACGAGCTGAAGACTTTCATATTATTTGAATACTTGGCGGCACGATGGACTCCATGCTCCTATAAGACGAAGGAAGGCTTGTTCCAGTTCCAGGATGTAAATCATCCTGGTTGCGCTTCCCGCGAGCCAGCCGCCTATAAGACTATTTTACCAAGTTATTACGATGTTCCCATGACTTTCGTATAGGTACAAATAAAACCAAAAACGCCAGTCGAGGTATTGGCGCCTTTGGTTTTATGTAAATAAGATCGCGCTGATGTTTCTTCTGCGGGGCGGATGATTTGCTTTAAGGCGGGGGAGGGTTGTTGGAGAGGAATGTCTCGCTTCGGTCCTTCTTGCGAATTTTCAGCCAGTTGCCTGCAAAGGGTCCGCTCCTGATCTTGCCCCAGATTAATTCATCCTGATCGGCAGCGTCCTTTTCTAGGACCAGCGTTGATCCAAATGCAAGCAGGGCAACCTGAACAGCAGCCAGCCCGGGTGCCTGCCGCACCTCCACACCGGCGCGGCTCACCACATGCCAGACCACGACCCCCGACGCTGCCGGGATGACCTCCCGAGCTTTGAGATTTCTTGTGGAGATGACCGGTCCCGCCTGCACATGTTTGCGAAGCCACTCACGCGGATCGGTGTAATGATCCGTGACCAGTTTCTTGACACGATTATGTGCTGGTGCTGGCCAGTGACCGGGCTCGGTGAGTAACTTGTCTGTTGTGGAAATGTCGAAATGGAGATGGTAGTCTTCGAATAGTCCAAAGCCATCTCCTACCTGAGCAATCGGGTCGCCCATAAAAATGGGCTGGTTCACTTTGACAAGGTCAAAGTTGATGTTTTCGACATGGGCATAGCGGCTGAACAGTCGTGTTCCATCCACCGTTCCATGATCGATCACGATGATGTTCCCCCAATATTTGTGATCGTGCCAGCGCTCTGCATATGTAACAATGCCGTCGCCAATCGCGTATACGGGCGTGTGCGCGTCCGCGTTCCAGCGGGGTGTGTTCCAATTTAGGTCTGCGCCAGTATGGATTCCATAAGGGTAACTGGGAGCCTTTGCATTGAGAAACCCGGTGGCATCTGTCCAACCCTTCGGCCATATTTCGCCGGAAATACGCGCTTCCTCGGTTCCAATAGGTGCTTTAAATAACATTTTGCTCTCCTTCCTGAATGTTTTTAGCACCATTCTTCCTTCCATTATAGTGACTGCTTCAAAAACTGCAATTTTGAGATTTTCTTCACAACATCTCTTGCCGCCTGGCGGAGCAGCAAACGAAATGATCGTCCCGGTGGGGGGACGATCATTTCGTTTGGAATGGCAGTTCGCCTGCGGAAACTATGGCAGGTGTCCCAAGGACTTGGATCACCTGATGTATTCAGCTAGGTTACAATAATTGAGATGCTGGGAAAACACAAGCCTCCCTCCACAACCCAGAACATCTCATGCAGACCAGCTTTCGTAGGGGCCGTAGCCCCCAGATTGATTTCGAAGGTATCCCTGGGGTTCATCACCTTGTTGATCTCCTTCACTGTGACAGTAGTCATCTGTGTTCCGCCGCGGAATTTCACATCCAGACCGGCGGGCCAAGTGCGTGTGCCGGTATTGATGATGACCCACTTGATATCAAAATTGTCTCCGGCCCTGATCTCAGCCTTATACCCTGGCTTGTGCAGGACAACACCACAGGAATACAACGCAGGCGTTCGGGTCACAGTTGGTGTGTCAGAGGGTGGAGAAGTATTGCTTGGCACGGGCGTGTCGGAAGGCACTGGTGTATCAGGTTCCAGGAGCAGCAGCATAGGGGTAGGTGTGCCACTTGACAGCGCATCAGGCGTGGGTGTAAATGCAGCTGTCGGCGTGGAGACCGGAACCTGCGCTGCGACCGTTTGTGCTACATACTGGTCAACCAGCTCCCGGACTGCCATGGTTTGTGCAATCGCCGTGTCGACCGGGCCCTGGATATCGACGGGCACCTGACTCGGAGCACAACTGGCTGCGAGAGCAGCAAGCATTACCACGGTGATCAATTTTTGTTGCATTTTCTCCTCCTTGTCACGCTATATGCAGTCTGAGTGTTTCCTCGCCTGCTTTAGCCTTTATCTCCCGAGCCGATGCCGAGAGGCTTCCACTTCTTTTCGTCTTTTAGCCGGTGCTGAATACCCTGACGATCATGCGTCTCATCGAACCCTTCCGGCTTGATGAACATCTGCTCGCCCTCCAGCAAGCCTGAGATCCCGCTCTGACCCGGCTCAGGCTGTTTTTCACCCTTGAACTTTGCCGCTTCGCTGGGAAGATAGTCGGTCGGCTCCTCGTACATGGCCACATAACCTTCGTAATTGCGCAGGATCACTTTATGGTCAGACATGCTTAACAAGTAATTGGGCATGACGGGGATCTTACCGCCGCCGCCCGGGGCATCCACGATGTATTGCGGGACCGCATAGCCGGAGGTGTGCCCGCGCAGGCCTTCCATGATCTCGATGCCTTTTGCCACCGGTGTGCGGAAGTGTCCCGCGCCCTCCACCAGGTCGCATTGATAGAGATAGTAGGGGCGGACACGAATGCGGACAAGGTCCTGCACGAGCTTGCGCTGGATGTGCACATTGTCGTTCACACCAGCCAGCAGCACAGACTGGTTCCCAAGCGGAATGCCTGCTCTTGTAAGACGGTCACAGGCTTGTTCGAGTTCCAGCGAAATTTCATTGGAATGGTTGACATGAATGTTCACCCACAAGGGGTGGTACTTTGCCAGGGTGTCACACAGCTCCTGCGTAATACGCATAGGCATGAATACAGGTACGCGGGTGCCGATGCGGACAATTTCGATATGGGGAATTGCGCGTAAGCGACTGAGGATCTCTTCCAGAATTTTAGGCGCCAGCACAAGGGGATCGCCGCCGGAAAGCAGAACGTCACGCACCTGCGGGGTACGCTTGAGATACTCGATCTGCAGCTCGAACTCCTGGCGCGAGAAGGTCTGCCCGGGATCGCCGACGATGCGCGAGCGCGTGCAGTAACGGCAATATGAGGCGCACTGGGTCGTGACCAGCATCAGGACCCTGTCTGGATAGCGGTGGACGAGACCGGGTACTGGCGAATGCCGGTCTTCCGCGAGGGAGTCTTCCATCATGGCGGTAAAGGACTGCATCTCCTCCGAGAGGGGGATGACCTGCTTGCGGATGGGGTCGTCGGGATCATCCGGGTCGATCAACGAGATGAAATACGGGGTGATGTCGACGCGGAACAAGCCGCTGGTGTTCAGCGCTTTGCGCTCAGACTCGTTAAGCGGGAGTACTTTCTCGATATCTTCCACTGTATTCAGACGATGGCTTAACTGCCAGCGCCAGTCGTTCCACTTTTCGTCGGGAACGTCTGCATAGATAGGTGCACGTTTGGAAACAAACGGGGTAGGCATAATTTTATTCCTCCGAATATTATCAATACTTCATAAAAATTCAAATCTTGATGGGGTTGTGATCTGTTGATCACAACCCCAATCAGTACGTATATTCTGCGGAGGGTCATGGTCTGGCCGGAAAAAGCCAGCATACTGTAAGAACATATTGGTATTGTAAGAGCAAACAAAAGGGGGGTCAATGACGATATTAGCGGCGGCTTTAACGGTGCTGCCCTGCTCCATGAGCAGGGCAGTTTCATTTATCAATCCTGAACTTCTGTTGAGAATTGGCAGCCGGGATGCAGGGATCCATGGATGGGAACCATTTTTCTGCTACAGGTGTATATTCAGAAGAATGAAGGACCTCTCCGGAGAGGCAAAGTGGACGAATCCACGTTAGTTCGCCACGCTGCAAATGGCGACGCGGCGGCCTGGGAACCACTGGTGCTTGCGCACCAGGAGGCTGTGTTCCGGCTGTCGTACCTGCTCCTTGGCGACCCCGACGACGCCGACGATGTTGCCCAGGAAACCTTTCTGCGCGCCTGGAACCATCTCAAGCGCTTCGACGTTACGCGCCCTCTCCGTCCCTGGCTGTTGAGTATCGCCTCGAACCTCGCCAGCAATCGCCGCCGTTCTGCGGGCCGGTATTTTGCAGCATTGACGCGTGCTTTCCGAAACGAACCAACTTTCTCGGCCAGCTCGGAGGAGAGAAGCGCGCGGCACATGGAAGCTGGCGAGCTCTGGAAGGCGGTTCAGACCCTGAGTGTGCCCGACCAGCAGATCATCTATCTGCGTTATTTTCTGGATCTGCCGGTGACAGAAACAGCGGATGTATTGCAGGTGGCAGAGGGCACCGTCAAATCACGGTTGAGCCGTGCGCTCGACCGCTTGCGTGGAATTATTCAACAGGATTTTCCTGTCCTGGCCGAAGGGCACGAAGGACACGAGCTATGACCGAGTTGCAACAGGAACTCTTCGAAAAACAACTGGTTTCGATCGCCAGGGAAATGGACTATCCACGCACGCCGGATATCGCCGGATCGGTGGTGAGGCGGCTCTCTGCGAAGGGGATGGGGGGCAGGGGACAGGGGCGATTCATTTCGCGCCGCCTGGCCTGGTCACTGACCGTGATCCTGATCGTGCTTTCCAGCCTGATGCTCATCCCGCCCGCGCGCGCGGCGATCCTTGAGTTCATTCAGATCGGCATCGTGCGTATCTTCCGTACCGAAGCTACTCCGGTAACGCCACCACAGCAGGAATTCCCCGCTACCATGCTTCCGGTGACTGCCACACCCGTACCAACCTCAGAACCACTGATTCCCATCCTGGAGCGGCTGGCTGGCGAACGCTCCCTCGAAGGCGCGCAGGGGCTCGTCGAATATCCAATTCTTCTTCCTTCTTACCCGCCTGATCTTGGCGTGCCAGATCGGGTCTTTGTCCAGGATGCTGACGGGGATATGACGATTCTGATCTGGATAGACCCTGAAGATCCAATGCAGGTGCTGATGAGCTTGCATCTGATCCCCTCTGGAAGCTGGGCCGTGGACAAGATGAACCCGGCGCTCGTTCAGGAGACGACCGTGAATGGGCAGAGCGCCATCTGGGCTGTGGGTCCGTATCCCGTGCGGTTTTCGAATGGGGACCTCGACTTTGTGCGTCTGGTGGACGGCCACGTGCTGCTCTGGACGGATGGCGATATCACCTATCGCCTGGAAACCAAAATGGAACTGGAGGAAGCGATCAGGGTTGCACAGTCGCTAGAGCCTTTCCGCTAATCCATCAGGAACCTGACCTCTGTAAACGGTGTATGAGTATATCGAAGGAGGCACGAATGTTTACCCGTACCCGAATCGCGTCAGGGTTTGCCTTAGCAGCGCTCCTCATTACGTCCGTGAGTGCCTTTGCCAAAGGTGCTTTTGATTTCATCACGGTCACAGGCCCAAATCTAAAACAAGCTGTGCGGATCACTGATACCAGCCTGACTACTGACTTCTTTACTTTCGCAAATTTCTACGAAAATAAGACGAAGGCGCCAGAAGGTCCCGGTGAAAGCTATGAGATTACACGCTACTATAAGCAAGGCGTGAGCGATGTCATTATTGATCGCCTGCACTACTATCCGGAAAGCGGCTTTGTTTTCTATGACGGGATCGAAAACGGTGATTCAGAGTATGACGGTGAATGGTATACAGCAAACCCTGCGATAAAGCCGGCTTTTGAGGCCGCTCTGTCGGTTCAGGCCGGGCCGGCTGCCTCGAGTTCCACGGCTCTGATCATCCTGGTTATTGTTCTTATGACCGGACTGGCTGCCTTCTTTTTCCTTGACTTTTGGCGGCGCAAGTCGTCCATCCATTAATTGGTTCCAATTCCTTTCCCCGGAGGTAGATATGTCTTCAAAATTTCGTTTTGCGCTCGGCTTTGCATTTTTGCTGTCCCTTGCCTTTGTCATACCAGCCCTGGCTGGAGGCTGGGCAGTCATCACCCTGGATGAATTACCAACAGATGTCGTGGCAGGGGAATCTCTAATGATCGGCTTTACCGTCCGGCAGCATGGCATCACACCGATGAATGGACTTGACCCAACTGTCACAGCCACACTGCCTAATGGCGATCGGTTCGTCGTCAATGCAGAGCCAGATGACGGTCCCGGACATTACACGGCGACTCTGACCTTCCCAATGGAAGGGAATTGGGAATGGTCCATTCAGGCATTCAGTATGGATCAGCCAATGCCGGCCCTGAATGTTGCTGCCTCAAAAGCTATCGCTGCAAATCCACCTGTATCAAAGATCGAGTCAAAATCTGTCTCGATGGACCTGTTGCTGGTATTGCGCGCTCTAGTCTTCGGGATTGCGCTGGTCGGCCTGGTCCTCGCCTTTCAGCGCAAGAGCCGCATGGCAGGCGCGTTCGCAGCGCTTTGTCTCGTCGTTGGGATCAGCACGTTTATGGTGGGAGCCGCTACCCCGGCCGTAGAGGCGCAGGGCAAAGAAGTCTCGGAAGCAGCCATGGAGTCATCGCCGTCACAGGTAGAACTGGGACGACAACTCTTCCTCGCCAAGGGCTGCATCACATGTCACTACAACAGCCGGGCGGCAGACAGGGATGCATACTGGACAATTGAGAGTGGGGCGCCGGATCTCTCCAATTATTCTTCCCACCCGGAGATCCTTTTCATACGGTTGAAAGATCCTGCGGCGGCGAAGTCTGATACCAAAATGCCTAACCTCGGTCTAAAAGAAACGGAGATCGAAGCGCTGATTGCCTTTATCAATTCAAAGTAAGAAGCCGCGTGTCCTGACAGACGAACAGTGACCCCTCACTGTTCGTTTTTGTTTACCGCCTTTCTCGTTAGATAAGTTAACCCAAGTTGCCACTCAAGTTGAAATGATATGTCACCCTGAGCAAAGCGAAGGGTCTCGCATAAACTTGAGCCTTTTTCGGCTCAGGTTTATGGGGATTCTTCACTCCCTTCGGTCGTTCAGAATGACATACGTCCTCTTAGAAGAAAAGATAGCAACTTGAGTTAAGTTAACTCTTGATCTCGTTCACAGGTTGAAATTCCAGTGCTCATTTTGTACATGAACCCAGCACTCTGTAAGTGGATTGCATGCGATACAATATCTTCTACACTATTGCCAGGTACAAGGAGCGTGTATGGACCCTGAATCCACTCATGGACTTTGGGCTGATCTATCACAAACAGATTTCACACCCGCCGACTCGGATTTTTCCGTGCTCGGCGTTCCTTACGACGGAGCCGCCTGTGCACGGAAAGGTGCTGCGCTTGGCCCCGAACGGATCCGTTTCTGGTCGACACATTTGACGCCGTTCAGCGAGGATCGTACACGGCTGGGCGATATACGCATCTCGGACCTGGGTGATATCTCTATTCGTGATCAGGAGCGGGACTTTGAAGGAGTCCGTGAAAAAGTGGCGGCGCTCCCCAATGTACCGATTGTGTTGGGCGGGGACCACTCCATCAGTATTCCTGTTTTCCAGGCGCAGCGCGAACGCTACAGGGATCAGCGTCTTGGCGTGCTGTGGGTGGACGCGCATCCCGATCTGTGTGATGTCTTCACCGGATCCAGACTCTCGCACGCCTGCGTGTTGCGCCGGGCCCTTGAGTTCGGGATCGAACCGCAGGATGTCTGTCTCGTGGGTCTGCGCTCGTGGGAGGAGCAGGAAATTGACCTGATCGAAAACGGCGGTCTCAATGTCTATGCGGCGGCATTGATTGCGGAGCGCGGCATGAAAAGCATCGCCTCCAGCATATATAGTCAGTTAAGCAGGTGCGATGCAGTCCATATTTCGCTGGACATTGATTGTCTCGACCCGGCATTCGCGCCTGGCACTGGCATTCCAGAGGCGGGTGGGTTGACCTCACGGGAAGTAATTACGCTGATCAAGTCTATGCAGGGTCTGCCGCTGGTGGGTCTGGATCTCGTGGAGGTTGCACCACCGCTGGATCCGTCGGAAGCGACGATCTTCGCCGCCCTTAAGATCATCATGGAATACATCGCATTATTCGCTCGCGAAAAATAGAAATAACAGAGAGGATGATTTCATGCCGGTGGATCTTGATAAACTGGAAATTACCCATAACCAGGCAAATCATACGTTTGAAGTGCTGATCGATGGGCAGCTCTCCAAGTTGGATTACATCCAGGATGGGAAGAATTTTGTGATCACGCATGTCGGTGTGTATCCCGGGCATCGCGGTCAGGGCGTTGCGGCAAAAATCGTGGAAGCTGGTCTGCAATATGCGAGAGAAAACTCCCTGCGCGTAATACCGATGTGCTCTTATGCCGCGGGTTACATCCGTCGTAATCCGCAATATATGGAGCTGACCGATCAGGAACGGAGTGAATGAGGTCTGGGGACTTGCTCTTTCGCCTGGCGACCCGTGAAGACCTTCCTTCCATTGTGCGGCTGCTGGCGGACGATGATTTAGGAAGCCAGCGCGAGCGTTACGAAAATCCATTACCTGAGCCTTATTACTCTGCCTTTGAAGAGATCCGTAACGATCCGAAGCATGAGCTGATCGTTGCCGAACGGGATGGGGAAGTGATCGGTACCCTTCATCTCATATTCCTGCCGTCGATCAGTTTTCAGGGTGGATTGCGGGCGCAAGTCGAATCTGTGCGAGTGGATAGGCGCTTCCAGAGCCAGGGGATCGGCAGCGAGATGATGAAATCGACCATGGAACGCGCCAAAGAACGCGGCGCACATGTCGTCCAATTGACGACCCACAGGACTCGCGTGGATGCGCATCGTTTCTATGAGAGGTTGGGGTTTAAGGGGTCACATTTGGGTATGAAACTTAACCTGAAATGAAGCCGGAGTCCAAAGTCTCCAGACTTTGGGCTTTCAACGACTGGAGTCGTTGACTCCGCTCGCAAACAATAACAAAAACGCGCTCCTTTGGCAGGAACGCGTTTCGTGTGGCGGGGAGGACAGGATTCGAACCTGCGACCGAGGATTTCGCCCCGGTAACCGCTTAGCAGGCGGCCCCATTCGACCACTCTGGCACCTCCCCAATTTGATGTGTAGTCACTTTTTTTTGGACGACTAAAGTCGTCACTACTGGTTGGATGGCGGAGGGAGTGGGATTCGAACCCACGTTGGTGTGACCCAAACATGTTTTCAAGACATGCGCCTTCAGCCGCTCGGCCATCCCTCCACAAAGCCCCGGCATGCATTTGGGGCGGAGGCGATTTTACCATAACATTGAACGTAGATGCCTCATCCCGAGCCTGGTTCTCTGGGAATTGCCGTGAAACGCCCCAAGATATGGCAGCAGTGCAACCGCGGGCGAAACTTTTCTGTCAAAAGCCCGGGGCTCCCCGGCTTTTTACGTTTTGCTAATAGTATTGTGCTACACTTTATTGCTTCTGAAAGAAAAACGCAGGTGCTGCATTTATTGAACAGACAGTATAATCTTTTTCCGACAAGGTAAAAAATGCTGAAAAACTTCGTAAAAATATTTGGTGGAGACCCCAACAAAAAAACCATTGAGCAATTCCGTGGCATTGCCCAGCAGATCAATACGCTTGAGCCGCAATTCGAGGTGTTGAGCGATGAAGCGCTGCGCGCCAAAACGGATGAATTCCGAACGCGGATTGCGGACTCCGTTGGGAACGTGGAAGGGCTGGAAGAGAAGGAGCAGTTCAAAATATATCAGGATGCATTGGATGAGCTCCTTCCCGAGGCATTTGCTGTGGTCCGGGAGGCCTCCAAACGGACGATTGGCCTGCGTCATTTTGACGTGCAGATGATCGGTGGGATCGCCCTGCATCGCGGTTCCATTGCCGAGATGCGCACGGGGGAAGGGAAAACCCTCGTCGCTACGCTTCCGGTTTATCTGAACGCATTGATTGGCAAAGGAATCCATCTTGTGACCGTCAACGATTACCTGGCGCGGCGTGATGCGCGCTGGATGGCGCCCATCTATCACATGCTGGGATTGTCTGTCGGCGTGCTGCAAATGGCGGCCGTGACAGAGAACGGAAAGAAAGCATTTATCGTCGATTTCGAACGCGAGTCGCCGCACGAAGACCAGCGCCATTTGCGCATGGTCGATCGGCGATTGGCTTACGAAGCCGACGTGACCTTCGGCACCAATGCCGAGTTTGGTTTTGATTACCTGCGCGACAATATGACGATGCGTCTGAGCGACCGCGTGCAGCGTGGGCACAATTATGCGATCGTCGACGAGGTCGATAATGTATTGATCGACGAAGCCCGCACGCCGCTCATTATCTCCGGTCCCGCCTCCGGCGACCTGGAATGGTACGGCAAGATGGCACAGGTGGTCAAACAGCTGCGCGCCGAGGATTACGAGCTCAACGAGAAGGATCGCAACGTTTCAATTACGGAAGTGGGCCTGGCGCGCGTCGAACAGATGCTGGGCATGCCTCTCATGGACCCCGATCGTCCCGAAGACGTGACGCCCGAGCAGGCGCGCTTGCGCGGTCATCTGGAGCAGGCTCTGCGCGCCCAATTCGTTTTCCAGCGTAATAAAGATTATCTGGTCCAGGGCGGCAAGGTCGTCATTGTAGATGAGTTCACAGGACGCCTGATGCCGGGCCGCCGCTGGAGCGACGGGCTACACCAGGCGGTGGAAGCCAAGGAAGGCGCTAAGATCGAGCCTGAGAATGTGACCTACGCGACCATCACGTTACAGAATTATTTCCGCATGTATAAGAAGCTGGTGGGCATGACCGGTACGGCGCTGACCGAAGCCGAGGAATTCAGCAAGATCTACAATCTGGAAGTGGTGCCGATCCCGGCAAACCTGGAATATCAGGCGTTTGGCAATAATGCCGCGCTTGCAGAAGTCAAAGCAAAAGATGAAGATGGATATACATACACCTACTTTGCGAAGCGGGAGGATCGGGACCAGGCTCCCCTTTTCTATCGTCGCAAGGATTATCCAGATATCATCTATAAGACATTCGAAGCAAAACTGCGTTCTATCGTGATGGAGATCGTTCGTGAACATGTGCGCGGGCGGCCGATGCTTGTGGGGACGACCTCAGTGGAATCCTCAGAGTTGCTCTCGAACCGGCTCAAGGCAGAACCTGTCCGTCGCTTGATGCAGGTTGCCCTGGTCCGGCACGTGTGGATGCAGGCAAATAACCGTGAAGAGGATGGTCGGCTCATCCCTGAGCTGCAGCCCTTCAACGAGCCGCTCGAAAAGGTGACGCCGGACTCGCTGCGAAAATTCATTCAGCCCTTTGGCATTACCAATATTAATCCGGAGGATGCATCCAACCTGCAGGTTGTGCTTGATATCCTGCGTCTTGAAGAACGGGATGTAGAACGCCTCAAAAAGGTGTTGCAGGGTGGTGTGTCTCATCAGGTGTTGAATGCCCGCAAACACACAGAGGAATCCCAGATCATCGCTGGCGCGGGCGCGTTCGGCGCGGTGACCATCGCGACGAACATGGCCGGGCGCGGTGTGGATATCAAGCTGGGCGGCGAGCTGGCGGAAGAAGTGATCGCCGCCGTCAATCGTGTGCTTGGCAGAGCAGGGCATGAGAATCCATTTGATATGACCCAGGAAGAACGGCGTGAGGCGTTAAAGAAAGTTGATGCTTCGAACTATGGTATTTATGATGCCGAGGTCAAGCTCTTCCTGCAGTACTTCGAAGACATGGAGCGTGTGAAGGAGCTCGGCGGCCTGCATGTGATTGGTTCAGAGCGGCATGAGGCGCGCCGCATCGATAACCAGCTGCGCGGTCGTGCAGCTCGTCAAGGAGATCCGGGTTCCTCGCGTTTTTACCTGTCGCTCCAGGATGACCTGATGCGTTTGCAAGGCGGCTCCCAGGTCAGTGGCCTGATGGAACGCCTGCGCGTGGACGACTCACTGCCCCTCGAAGTACGGCTGGTCGGGAACATCATCGAACAATCCCAGCACCGCATCGAGGGCGCGAATTTCGATGTGCGCAAACATCTGCTGGAATACGACGATGTGCTCAACAAGCAACGCGCCCAGATCTATGGTCAGCGTGACCGCATTTTTGTGAAAGAGGATCTGAGCGACAATATTGCGGAAATGCTGGAAGAGGAAGTACGACAGCGCGTCGAAACGGGCCTTGCCGACGAAGAAGGTCCCTGGAAGCTGATCGCCTGGCTTGAGCAGGTCCAGCCTCCCTTCATGAGCGGCGAGCGACTCTTCCCCAGCTTTGGATTGTCTCTTCTGCTAAAAGAATTAAATCAATCGTCTGACTCTTCGACAGGCGCAGAGCAGGCCCTTCGACAATCGACTCTGGACTTGATCGCGCGTGCCATCGACGCGGAGAATGCCCATCACTTTCGCGCGGTCGAGAATCTGATCGAGACCACGGAACAAAGTTTCGAGGTTCAACTCTCCAGTCGTGAAGATAGTCTGGATGCCTACTTCGAGGGTCTGCGCGACATGGACGACACGGAACGTCCGCGCCCACAAAAAATGCTGGAGGAGATTAACAGCCTGACCGGCATGCAGTTGAAACTCAACGGAGATCAATTGCGCAGGCTCGGCGAGGAGCCAGAGGATTTGAAGGAAGATATCCGTAATCTGGTCTCTGCGCATTTGACCGTTGTTTATGCCTCGCGTGTCATTTCCGCTGTACAGAACCGGTTTGGGGAGGCGCTGGCGGAAAAGTTCGAGATCTCCAACTGGGAGGACGCGGCGGAGAAGATCACGGAAGCCGCGGAAACTGCGTTGAAGCGGCGCCGCGAACGTTTGGTTGGTGAGAATGGTCAGATCAGGAACGACATTCATAACCTAATGCCGCGCGAGCTCAACGACACCACCAAGCTTCAGTTCTTGCTCTCACTTTCGCAGGGCGCCCGCACCGATTTTGACCAGAAGACTCACCGTCAGATCAAGCGAGTGTTCAGCCGTTTCAGCTATGTCTTCCTGATTGCCCAACTGCTGGAAGGGCAGCCGTCAGACCAGGTTGTCGAGGATTTGCTAACTCACCTGGAGGAGGCGGAGGAAGCCTTACGTTTTGCCTGGGGCCAGCGTGAGTATGCCCGTCTCTCTGCCAATGCCCAGCGGCTTGCAGACTTTGGGCTGGCGGCGAAGATGGCGTTCGGGGAGGACAGGCTGAATGAATCCGTGGCAGATCTCGGGGAGTCTGACCGGGAAGCGTTGGTCGAGTCTGTGGGAAGGTATGCGCTGAACGAGGTTCACCGGCAGTTGTTGCTCAGCGCAACCACCGAGTTATGGGTAGATTATCTGACACGCATCGAGGCTTTGCGAGTTTCCATCGGTCTGGAGGCTTACGCACAACGTGACCCGCTGGTACAATATAAAGCGAAAGCCTCCGAAATGTTCGCACAGCTGGTGGAAGACATTCGAGGATTGGTCATTAGTCGTGTCTTTGCCTACCAACCCCGACCCGTTGAGATCACACCTGTTGAGATCTCAAGTGCGCCATCGGCTGCCACACAGACGGCACCAACTCAAACAGATCACGGTAAGAAAAAGAAACGGCGGCGACACTAATTTAAGTAAAGTAGTTCGCGCTCTTTTACATTGGAGCACCTTCTACGCTTTTTAGAAGTATGTCTACAGCGGAACGCGTCACGGCTTCTCTCAATACGTATCGAGCTCTCCCCAAGGTGGAGTTGCATCGTCACCTGGAAGGCTCGCTGCGGTTGGACACCATGGTGGATATCGCTCGCCAGCATGGTATTACGATCCCCGCAGACATTCTACGTTTGAGCACCCTGGTTCAAATTCAGGAAGAAGATAAGTTTACCTTTCAAAATTTCCTGGCGAAATTCAATACCTTACGATTATTCTATCGTTCGCCGGATGCCATTCATCGCATCACGCGGGAAGCCATCGAAGACGCCGCCAAAGACAATGTCCGGTATTTGGAGTTGCGCTTCACGCCGGTAGCACTCAGCCGTGCCGAACGGTTTCCTCTGCACGATGTTGTGGATTGGGTGATCAGCAGTGCCAAAGACGCTTCAGAGAAGCACGGCGTGATCGTCCGCCTGATCGCCTCGGTGAATCGCCATGAAAGCACGGAGCTGGCCGAGCAGGTGGCGTGGCTGGCGGTGGAGCATCTTGAGGATGGTATGGTCGCCATGGATTTGGCAGGGAATGAAGCCGAGTTCAAAACAGAACCTTTCTATGGCCTGATCAAGGAAGCTCGTCAGTCCGGTCTGCATGTGACCATCCATGCCGGCGAGTGGGGGCCGGCGACTAATGTCAAGGAAGCGATTGAAAAGCTGGGGGCCGAGCGCGTCGGTCACGGCGTGCGGGTGCTGGAGGATGAAAATATTGTAGCGCTGGCGCGCGAGCGCGGGACAGCTTTTGAGGTCTGCGTGACGAGCAATTATCAATCGGGCGTGATCGGTTCGCTGGATACGCATCCCTTGATGAAAATGCTTGAGGAAGGTTTGAATGTCACCATCAACACCGATGACCCCAGCATCTCGCGCATCACCTTGAGCCATGAGTATCATACCGCCTGTGAAGATCTGCGCATGACTCAAACGACCCTCCGGCAGCGGATTGTGGCTGCGGCAAAAGCCTGCTTCCTGCCTGAGAATGAAAAAGAGGAGCTTGCCACCAGGCTTTACAAAGACTTGAAATTGTAAACATCACCACAAAAATCAAGGATATCAAAGGCGCTCCTTTGTGTTCTTCGGATTGTGGTGTGAGAATAGGGTTGGCGCAACCCTAAAAGTTTTCACACACCAAAGGAGACACTATGAATGATTTTTTCAATGCACGTGCCGTAATAAAAGTTGGGGAAAAGGAATACGTTATCTATCGCCTCGATGCCCTGGAGAAAGCAGGCCTGACGAACCTCAAGCAGCTCCCGTTTTCCATTCGGATTGTCCTCGAGGCGGCGCTTCGCCAGTGTAATGATAAAGAGATCACGCAGACCGACGTGAAAAACATCGCGGCATGGACGCCAAAGGGCTTGCGCCCGGGCATCCCATTTTTGCCGGCGCGCGTGTTGATGCAGGATTTCACCGGTGTTCCTGCAGTGGTCGACCTTGCCGCCATGCGCTCTGCGGTCGCGCGCCTCGGAAGTGACCCGAAGAAGATTAACCCGCTGGTGCCTGTGGACCTGGTCATCGATCATTCCGTCCAGGTGGACTTTTTCGCCACGGCAGACGCGCTGCGCCGCAACACCGAGGTGGAATTCCAGCGCAACCGCGAGCGCTACGAATTCCTCAAATGGGGCCAGAAAGCCTTCAGAAATTTCCGGGTCGTCCCGCCGATGACGGGAATCGTTCACCAGGTTAATCTTGAGTATCTTGCCGATGTGGTCATGACCAAGCAGGACGGTGAGGAAACCCTTGCCTTCCCTGACACGCTTGTCGGCACAGATTCACACACGACCATGATCAACGGTCTTGGTGTTTTGGGATGGGGAGTCGGCGGCATTGAAGCCGAAGCAGTCATGCTCGGCCAGCCCATGGATATGCTGTTGCCCGATGTCATCGGTTTCAAGGTGTATGGCAAACTGCGCGATGGCGTGACAGCGACAGATCTGGTCCTGACAGTTACACAAATGCTCCGCCAGAAGGGTGTGGTCGATAAATTTGTCGAGTTCTTTGGTGAGGGACTCAATAGCATGTCCCTGACCGATCGCGCCACAATTGGCAATATGGCTCCAGAATATGGTGCCACCATCGGTTACTTCCCTGTGGATGAGGAAACGCTGCGATACATGCGCTTGACGGGGCGTCCGGAAGAAGTGGTCGCGCGCACGGAGTCTTATATGCGCGCCCAGGGGCTTTTCCGTGATGCTTCTGACCCTGAGCCTGAGTTCACTGATACCCTGGAACTGGACCTCGCCTCCGTGGTTCCTTCCCTGGCCGGACCCAAGCGCCCGCAGGATCGCGTCGCCCTCTCGGACATGAAAACCGTGTTCGAGAACGCCCTGACCGCGCCCGTGAAAGAACGCGGCTACGAGCTTTCTCCCGAAGCGCTGACTCGTGAAGCGACATTTGGTACCAATGGCGGCACGCAGAAGATGAAGCACGGCGCGGTGGTGATCGCTGCGATCACATCCTGCACCAATACGTCTAATCCCTCCGTGCTGCTTGCTGCGGGTTTGGTCGCAAAGAAAGCCCTCGAAAAAGGACTGAACGTCAAGCCGTATGTCAAGACATCGCTTGCGCCAGGCTCGCGCGTGGTGACAGAATATCTGCAGCAGGCGGGGTTGATCGATCCCCTTGCCGAGCTTGGATTCAACGTCATCGCTTATGGGTGTACTACTTGTATCGGAAATTCTGGTCCGCTGCCGGGTGAGGTTGCCAAAGCAGTCACCGGCTCGGACCTGGTGGCCGCGGCGGTCATCTCCGGGAACCGCAACTTCGAGGGACGCGTCCATCCGTTGGTTAAGGCAAATTACCTTGCGTCACCTCCGCTGGTTGTGGCGTATGCCCTGGCGGGTACCGTCGATATCGATCTCAACCACGAATCCCTGGGTATTGGTTCCGATGGTCAGCCTGTTTATCTGAAGGACTTA
>Ga0114129_10001021_pt1 | contig 36552 bp, 28 predicted proteins | sample RhiMetdeltSRZDD1_FD_80071 | JGI IMG/M metagenome (GOLD analysis project Ga0114129, IMG submission 80071) | Populus rhizosphere microbial communities from Tennessee, USA - Rhizosphere MetaG P. deltoides SRZDD1 (version 2) (version 2) | ecosystem: Host-associated > Plants > Roots > Rhizosphere >...
ACCGCGCGCTGGCCGGGATGCGGGCGACGTGCGCGAGCACGCCCGCCACCGCGGCTCCACAGAAGACCAGCGCGAGTCCCGCGAGCAGGAAGGGCAGCGCATCGAGCGCGCCGCGCGCTGCGGTGCGGAAGCGGCTCCTCTCGGAGACGGCTGCTCCCCATGCGTCGCGCAGCGAGGCCATCCGCGGCGGACCGGTCCGGAACTCGGGAAGCTCCCACTGGGGCCGCCGCGACCACGCCGCCGACAACGCACGATGTTCCTCTTCGCTCGCGCCGGCGCGCAGGCTGCGGGAGGAGAGCTCGCGCAACACCGCCAGGTCGAAGTCGAGGTACGCCGCGGCCGGCGCCTGAACGGGATCGTCGCCGGCGCCGCGCTCGAAGCTCGCGAGAAAGAGCGCGAGCAGCAGCAGGCCCGCGAACGCCACCGCGCAGGCAGAAACCCAGCGGAGCGCGGACGCGACGCCCCTCGCCGCCATGGCGCTTCGCGCGAGGACGGCAATGTCGTCCGTTCGCGACGGCGCATCGGCGCGAGAGGCGTGCGGCGCGGCAAGATCCATCACCGCGCCTCCTCGCCGCACTCGCCCTGCTGCGCCACCGCGCATCCGAGCTGCTGCTCGAGCGCGGCGCGCAAGGCGCCCAGCTCGGGGCAGTGCCCGACCCAGGCAGCGGCGTTGAGCGTCCAGGAGCCGCGATCGAGGGACGGGGAGGAAGATCCCCTGAGCTGCAGGTCCCACTGGTCGAATCGGTCGAGCGTAGCGGACCTGGCGCGTGCGAGCTCTCCACAGCGAACGAAGGGAGCGACCGTGGCGCTCGGGGCGGGTTCCGCCGTCGCCACGGGCGCCGCAGCCGCCGGTGGCGTGAGGTCGCCCAGCAGGGCGGCGTCGTCGAGCGGAGCGGTGCGATCGAACGCGCGCGGCCATCGCGCGTCGCCGAAGCCGAACGCCCCGGGCGAGAGGCCGCCGGCGAGCGGGAACGATGCGCCCTCCACGTCGGGCTCGCCCGCCGCGCTCACCGGCAAGAGCCACCACTCGCAGAGGTTGCTCCGATCGAGCGCGGCACGAGCGTCGGTGCCTGCGGCGGCGGGCGCCGGCCAGCCTCGTTCGGCTGGCCAGCAGACCACGGCGAGCCGCAGCGACGAAGGCTGCGGCCTGGCCGGCTGCGGCTGCTCTCCCTTGCGTCGCTGCGGCGCACGCGGCCAGCCGCGCACTGCGAGCTCCGGTTGGACGCGCTCGAGCAGCGCGGCCGCCGGTGGCGCGCTCGCGATGCGGATCGCGGCCAGCTCGACCGCGGCGGATGCTCCGAGCAGACCCTTGGCAAAGGTCGCCGGCACGGCGCAATCGGGATCGGCCCTCGAGCGCAGAAGCTTCAGGCGCCCTGGCGCGGGCCAGCGTCCCTGGGCGTATTGCTCGAGCGGCTGCATCTGCGCGCCCCTGCGCACTTCGCAGAGGTCGTCGGGCTCTCCCTTGCATTCGGAGCAACCGCGCAGCGCGACGCTGGCGCGGGAGGTGTACTGGACGGCGCGGAACCAATCGGACCCGTCGGTCGCACGCGCCCCGCCGCTCGAGAGCGCGGCGACCACGACGAGAGGCACCAGCTGCCGCCTCATGGCTCCGCGCTCCACGCTTGCAGGACCTGGGCGAAGTACCAGCGGCCGTGAGCGGGCTCGGCCTGCGCTTCGGGGATGACCAGCGTCCCCGGCCGCAGGAAGGCGAGCGGGTAGATCGGGGCCGGACCGTTCTTCGCGACGTCCTCCTCGAGCCTCCGCAAGCTCTCCGCTCGAGTCGGCGGCGCCGCTCCCGCGGGGCCGAGCCACGAGGGCGGGGGAAAGACGATGGAGGACTCGTACGCGGTGAGAAGCTCGCGCCCCGGGACCTCGCTGATCGCCTGCCCGCCGCTCAGGTTCTGATTGCCGGCCGGATGGAGCAGCGGCACCAACGTGGGATACGTCCGGTTGTAGTAGTTGCTCGCCACGGTGAGCAGGACGTCCCAGCTCCCCAGCGAGCCCCGATGCACCTCGCTCGCCTTGATGCCCGAGACGGCGACTGCGACTCCCTGGCTGGAGCCGATCGCCGCGATCCGAGCGGCCGCGCCCGCCCAGGGCTCTTCCTGTACGTAGACCAGCGTGATCGGGCGGCAGCTCTTCTCGGCCACCTCGCCGAACGGCGGCGCGGCAGGCGCTTCGGGACAGCCACCGCCTTCCTCGCTGCGCGGCACGAGCCCGGTGACGGACCGCGATCGCGGATCGCACGCCGCGCGGTTCTCGCCCGCGCCGATCGGCTCGCGCAGGTCCCTCTGCAGCTCGAGCATGCGGTCGGTGGAGGCGGTCGCCAGCGCGTTGAACAGACGCCGCACGCAGCGCGTGTTCGCGTCGCGCCGCGCGAAGAGCGCCACCAGCGACTCGAAGCCGTCGTCGCCGGAACGGGCCTCGAGCGCGGGTTTCGATCCGGCGCTGCCCGCTACGCGCCACAACCCGCGGAAGAGGCAGATCCCCGGCTGCTGCTGGCACTGCAGTCGCTTGTCCGCGACCGACTCGGGCCACAGCGGCTGGTATCGGATCATCAGCCGCGAGCGGGCGCCCTTGGACTTCTGCACCTCGGCGGAGCTCTCCAGCGAGACGTGCAACGAATCGTAGTCGGCGAGATGGAACGTCCCCGAGGCGCCGACGTGGTACGGAATCTCGTCGGCCGCGAGGTTCCCCAGGCCCGGCTCGAGCTTGCCGAGCGAAGAGCGGAGCTGGGCGGCGATGCGCTCGCGCTTCATCCTGCACGGCTTCTCTCCCGGCAGGTCGCAACGGCCGAACACCGCCGCCATCGCCTCCTCGTCGAACGACGCCCGCTGCAGCGCGCGCAGCAGCGGCGTTGCGCGCTTCGACGACCGCGGATCGGCCGGCGCGAACACCGGGAACGCGAGGCTCTGCGCGGCCATCTCGGCGTCGCGCGGACGCTCGACGTCGATTCCGCGCAGGTAGAGGCAGAGGCCGCGCGGATGGCGATCGAAGAACGCCCGTAGCTCGTTCGCCGTCTCCAGGCTCCCTCCCGAAGAGAGCGTCGCGGCGTTCCACGGCTGCGCGTCGGCGAAGCGCGACACGGTGGTGGCAGTCACCGCCTCGCTGACCAGCGTGCTCAAGTGGATGCTCATCGGCACCGCGCCGCAGGCGGCGGGCGCGATCGACGCGGGCGCCTTCGCCTGCGCGAGCGCCTGGTAGTAGTAGAGGCTCGTCGCGACGTCGTCGGGACGGATGTCCCCGGTCTGACCCTGGAAGCAGGCACCCTCCGCGCAGGTGCGGACCACGCCGCAGTAGATGACCGCGCTCGCCGCTTTGCTGATCGCGCAATTGGCTTCTCCCGCGCCGCAGTTGTCGAGCTTCCCCGGTTGCAGCACGGCCGCCGGCGCCTCGCTCGTCGCCGGCGCATCCGCCGTCCTTTGCGAAAGCCTCAGGGCGGGCAGGAAGAGCGCATGGTGCAGCTGCTGCTCGGTGAGCGTCGCGTACTGCCCGGGGCAGAGCGGCGTGACGCGCCCGCTGACCTCGTAGACGAGCAGATCGCCGACTTCGTCCACCGCCTGCGTCTCGCAGCCGGGTGGCGTTCCGCCCGTCGCGTACCCGAGGAACGCGTCCGTCAGATCGCCGCTCTGCAACGCGCACTTGAGCAGGACGGGGCCCGTCGCCTCGCGCACCTTGAAGAGCGCGTGCTCGCCGCGCAGCGCAAACGTCGCCTGCTTGCGCACCCCTGCCGGGAGCGTGCGCTCGATGCGGAGCGCGCCGAGGCGCTCCGCCAGCGACCAGTCGGAAGCGGGGCGGATGCGGCCGTTGCCGCGCACGTAAACGGCGCCGGAGGCAGTGACGCCTGCCATCGCGAGCACCGTGGCGAGGATGGTGCGCACGACTCAGTAGTCCCGCCGTCGAAGGCTGAAGAAGTAGAAGACCTGGTTCTCGACCGTCGGGGTGAGCGCGACGTCGAACTCGCCTTCTCCGCGGCGCGAGACGTCGCCGGCGTCGGACAGATCGGCGACGCGCTCGTAGATCCGGCCGAGCTGCGGATGCTTGCCTTGCCGGCTGACGCTCTCGCTGCCGTAGCGGAACTGGTGCGAGCTGGCGATCGCCACCAGCGTGCCTGCCTGCGGCTTGCGCCGCAGCGTCACGCGGACGCTCACGTTCGGGTCGCAGCTCGTCAGCGTCACGCTGCTGGGCGCCTCGGGGCGATCGAGCGTGATCTCCTGCGGCTCCTCGACGCCTTCGCTGCGTGGAGCGCAAACGGGTCCCTCGAACTGTCCCGCCGGCGCTTCGCTGCGCAGCCGCTCGAGCGCCTCGCAGGCGTCGCGCGCGCAGCGGCCCAGCTTCTGCACCCACTCCGCGCTGAAGCCGAAGGGCGGAGGGAAATCCAGCGCGCGCGTCTCCGCCGGAGCGGGCGCGGCGAGCTCGCGGTGCGGCAGCGAGAACAGCTTGCGCACCGAGGCGGCGATGTCCTCCGGGCACTTGCCGGCGCGTACCGGGCAGAGCCGGTTCGCGATGCCGTGCCGATCGAGGGCGGCGCGGTACGCCTCGCGCAGGCGCTGGCGGATCTCGCCCGGCGTGATCCTCTCGCCGCCGCAGGTCAGCGGCCTGGGCGCGAAGTCGAGGACGTGGATGCCGCCCTCGAGGAAGATCTTGTATCCGGTGACCGACTTCACGCGCCGCTCGAGGTTTTCCGGAGCGAAGAGCTTGCAGAGCAGCTCGCCGGTCCGGGCCGAGACGGCGCGCGCGATCTCGTCCCGTGCGGGCTGCCGCTCCAGCTCGGTGTAGATCGCTTCCAGCCGCTCCGAGACGAAGCCCAGCTCCTTGTCGTCGAGCCCGGCGAAGAGCTCGCCGACGTCGGCGGCGGCGGGCTCGCAGAGCAGCTCGCGCGAGCGCCGCAGCCGGCCGCGCATCGAGGAGATCAGCTCGCGGCTCGTCTGCAATGGCCGGCCGCCCTCCGCGGCGAGCATGGCGGCCACCGTGCGCGCCTCCTCGTCGGGATCGCGCACCGGCGCGGCGCCGAGCCGCCCGATGCAGCGGCGTCCTTCGAGGGGCGCGGCCCATTCCCGCACGCGGAGCACCGCCGGGCGGGAAAGGCCGGGCACGCGGACCGAAGCGTCGGGCCGCGGATTCACCCAATCGAGGCGCGCCTCGGCGTCGGCGAGGTCGCGGATGCGCGGGAGCGCAGCCTTGCGGCGGTCGAGCGCAGCCCGGTCCGGTGCCAGGGCGAGCGAAAGCCATTGCGCCGCGATCGGCTTGTCCTCCGCCGGGAGCGCAGCGACCTGCGCCGCCAGGTCGAGGTGGAGCGCGCTCGCTCGTGCCCGTCCGGCGGAGCGCGGCCGCAACGACGCGGGCCAACCCGCCTCGCGCGCCACGGCCGCTGCGATCGGCAGCGCATCGAGGGCGGCAGTGGCGGCATCCCACGAGCGCAGCACGGCCGCGGCATCGGGCAGCCGCGGCGTCTCGCCCGCGTAGAAGGTCGCGTGCGCCGCGTCGACCTGCTCGATCGCGGCGAGGACCGCGAAGAGACCGGGGCCCATCGGCGCTCCGCAGCGATTCGATTCGGCCGCGAGATCTTCCGCGAGCTGGCGCAGGGCCGGGCTGGGGTGCTCGGCGCGCTCCTGCGCCTGCCGGCGGAAGGCACGATCTACGGAGGCGAGCTCGTCCGTCGCGCGCACGAAGAACGTCTGCAGCCCTTCGCGCGCGTTGAAGAGCGCGGTCAGCTCGACGTCCACGCGGCACGCCGAGCAGGACCGCCGCGGCCAATCCCTCGGCGCTCCCGATGGACGTCCGAATACGATCGTCAGGTCGCGCTGGCCAGGGGCGGGGGAGACCTCGACTACGCGATCGAACTCGGGAGCGCGGTCAGCCTCGAGCTCGAGCGTGCTGGCGAAGCGAGGCCGCCGGACGAGCACGCGGAGCTTCCCCGCGATCTCCGGCAATTCCGCGATGGTCAGGCGCAGATCGCCGATGTTCCCGGCGGGTGGGACCTGGAGCTCTTGCGAGACGAGCAGCGTCTCGCACCGCGCCCCCTTCGATGGCAGGGGCGACAGCGCCGATCGCAGGATGGACTGCCGCGGCGCGGACGCGCATCCACTGCTCGCGAAGAGCAGCAGCAGGATCACCGCGGCGGCGACGACGTACAGCGGCCCGCGCCGGCGCAGCCGCCAGGCCGGTCTCCACGGGTGCTGATCCGGCTCGACGGCGATCCGCCACAGGGTGCGCGCCCACGGGACGGGGACGAGCTCGTCCCCGGCGCTCTTGTCGATGGGGACGGCCACCACCAGCCGCCGGTTCTGCACGGAGGATGGCTTCGGGAGCATCGCCGTCACCCCGCTTCCTGCGGCCCGAGCAGCTCGCTCGCTTCGAACAGCCGCTGCAGGTCGCCGGAAAGGAGCGGCGCGATCGCGTCTGCCCGCCGTGCGAAGGCGGGCGTGCAGGGACTCGCGCTCTCCGGGAAGGCGCGCGCCGACCGGCGCGCTTCGACGGTGCGCGCGGAGAACCAGGTGCGCTCCTCCTCCGCGCGGCGGCGGTTGTGCGCGCGCTCCACCGCCGAGTAGATCGCGAGCGGGTGCGCCTGCGGATGGAGCGCCGACAGGCCCTCCAGGTCAGCCGCCACGGCGCCTTCTTCGTCTCGCGCCCCGACCAGATCGTCGAGCATCGCCGCCTCTGCCGCGGGGAGCTGCAGGTCGAAGAGCCGGGTCTGGCTGGGGTCGAGCGCCGAGCGAAACGCCGCGCGCTCGGCGGGATTCGCGAGCTGCGCGAGCGCGACGAGGAGGCCGACGTCGAACTCGCGGATGGCCCACAGCTCGCTCCCGCCGGACACGAGCGGGATGCGCAGCCGCGACAACGCGTCGAGGTATTCGCGGCGCCGTTCGGGCCGGAGCCGGCCCGCGGGAGCCAGGATGAGGACGGGGCGCGGCGCGTCGCGCCAGCCTTCCGGCATCGCTTCGCGTGCCCGCGGGGTCAGATCGACGAACACCTCGCCGGAGACAGGCTTGGCGAGCAGGAGGTGCCGCACGAGCAAGAGCGGCTCCGCGTGCTCCGACAGCCACGGCTCGAGCACCTCGCGCTCGCACCGCTTCACGCCCTCGAAGTCGAAGATGCCCAGCCAGGGTCCGTCGATCCAGCTCAGCGCCTCCTTGCCGCGGACGCGCGTGGAGGGGCCGGGAGCGCCGACCGCCGCGGCGGCGCCAGCCGTGACGGAGAGAATCCTGGTCCAGGTCGCTGCGACGTCGAGGGGCACCATGGCTGCCTCGCTGGGTGGTCTAGCCCCTGAAGCAAAAAATCCGCGCGTCACGGCAGCAGCTCGAGCAGCCGCCGGAAACCGGCCATTCCCGCGTACTTCCTCGCCGTTTCGGACAGTTCCTCCAGCTCCTCCGGGCCGGCGGGGCCCGTCGCGCGCACTTCGATGACCGCCAGGCCGCCGCCGCGTCCTTCGGAAGTGATCGAACCCGCAATCCGGTTGCACAGACGCACTGCGTCGGCGAGACCGAGCCGCGCCTCGCCGGCGACCTCCACGAAATCGGGTGCGCTGTGCGCGGCCACTTCCCACGCCGGCGGCAGTGCACGGCAGAGCCGGTCGAGCGCCGCTCCGCGCAGGTCGCTCGGACGCGCGCCGAAGAAGCGGAGCGCGGACCTGCGGGCCTCGGCGGGGACGGTCATCCAGTCCACGCTGAGCGTCCGCAGCACCAGCGAGACCGCGACTTCCGGCGTCAGGAGCGCGCAAGCGGGCGCAGTGGAATGGAGCAGGCCGAACCACGCCGCTTCCGGCACGCGGGAAAGGCTTGGCGCCGCCGCGAGCGCGCTCGACAACCGCGGCCGCAAGCGCACCTCGACGCAGTGGAAGGCGAGCGCGAACGCCGCGTCCGCAAACAGCGCTTCCCTCTCGCAAGCAGCTCGCTCCGGCGACTGGCACTCCGCCTCCGCGAGATGCGGGGACACCATACGCAATTCGTGCCGGACGGCGCCGGGAACGGCGCTTGGCGAATCATGGATGGTGTCCCCGGATTCGAGGGTGGTGGCGATTGCGGAGATGGCGAACGGGGGCAGCTCTTCGAATTCCCGCAGCCAGCGCGCCAGGTCCTGCCAGAGCGTGCGCTCGATGACGAGGGGAGACTGTCCGTCGAGTTTCGCCAGAAGCTTCACGCGCCGCTCGCCGAGCATCTCGCCGACCCACGCGCGCAGGCGCGGCGTCTTCTCCAGCAGCGACTCCCATCGCTCGAGCAGCTCGGCGCTCTCCGGACAGGCGGCAGCCTCCGGAAAGCCCGCTCCTCCGTGACCGAAGCTGAGCGGGCGGGTCAATCGATCTCCAAAAGCTCGCGGCCGTTCTCTTCCAGCCAGCCGAGCAGGTCGGGGAGCCGGGACCGCGCCCGGTCGAGCATTGCCTCCGCGTCGCCCTGCGCCAGGTCGACTCCCAGGCGCTGCAAGGTCAGGGCGACGCCGTCCGCGCGCCGGGCCGACGAGAGCGTGGCGCGCAGAAGCACGGAGAGCGCATCGAGGAGCTCGCCCCGCGGCACGCCGCCGTCGGCTCCGGCGGCCAGAAGGCGGACGGCGAGATCGTCGGCGCGATCCGGTAGCCATTCGCCCGCGCCGAATCCCGCTTCCGCGAACGGAGACGGGAGCCCGCGCGAGGGCCCGCCGCGGGCGCGGCGCTCGCCGGCAGCGTGCGTGAGGAGCACGAAAAAGCAGAATCCGGCGACCTCCGGCGAGACGGCGGCGCTGCCTTGCGGCAGCAACCGCCCCGCTGCGTCGGACCAGGGCCACAGCCGCGCTCCCTGACCCGACGCGAAGCGCGCGAGGAGCGCGTGCGCGTGTCGGCGCGTGCGGCCTGCCTCGGCGTTGCGGCGCAGTCGGCGCCGACCGTTGCCCGAAGCTGCCTGCACGAGGCTCGGCAGGTACGGGCCGATCGCGCGGGCGCCGGACCCGCCGCGATCGCCGGTCGGGTAGGGCGCCCAGAGGCGATCCTGCACCGCGGCCCAGGCGACCTCGTGAGGGAGGCCGGCATGCCGGAACGCGCCGTAGACCGCCTGGCCGATCTTCAGGACGCGGACGAACAACGCGGCGAACGGCTCGACTCGCAGGCCGCGCGGGTCGACACCGTGGAGGACCTGGCGCACCACGGAGCGCGGCGTCCGCGCGCCGAGCAACCGCTGCGCGACCTCCTCCAGCTCCGAGACGGCGCGGAGCAGCGACCACATGAGGTCGAAACCTTCGCCTCTTCCCAGCGAGAGCGCCGCCTCGCCGAGCCATTCGCGCGTCGCGAGCGGGACCGCCGGAAGAGGGCTCGCGCACCGGCGGTACGTCGCCGGATCCATGGCGACGGTGATCGCGCCGCCTCCCGCAGGGCCCAGGCGCGCCCGAACCGCGGGGGGAAACAGCACTTCCGGGTCGAGGTCGGAGCGCCTGCGGCCGCGCGTCGGCGCGCGGACGAAGTAGGAGGAGAGCAGGATGCCGGAGGGATGATCCTGGCCGGCGCGCGTCTCGAAGGACAGGCGCAGGCACGACTCCAGCTGCGGCATCGGTTCCATGCTGTGCGAAGCCCCGGGTGTCTCTTTTTTGCGGTGACCGCCCGCATCTGTGGCCGGTCACCAGCAGGCGCCGTTCCTTTGGACGATCCGCCCGCCGGGATCTTTCATCGCATGCCATTCCGGACTCGATCCAGCGGCGGCACTTGGCCGTGCCCGCCCGGTGGAGTTAGGAATTGCCGCGGTGTCTCTGCAGATCCGCCTCGAAGGGACGTTGCCCCTCGCCTCCAATCCGGAGGCGTCCGACGTCGCTTGCAGCGGATTCCAGGTCGTTTTCGACGGTGGCGCGCCTTCGATCCGCTTCGTTCCGGGCGGGCGGCGGCTCTCGCACTTCCTGACCGCTGCCGTGCTGCGGGGGCTGTCGGACGCGCCCGCGCTGTTCGAAGAGGCGCTGCGCGTCAACGGCCCCCCGCGCCCGTACGATGTCGTGGAAGTGACACTTGCGCCCGGCGAGCTGACCCACGGCGAGGCGTCGCGCGGTGGATCGGGCTGCATCCGCTTGCGGCTGGGAGAGAAGGCGTCCGGCGAAGGCGCGGCGGCCGTCGCCCGGCACGAGGCGCTGCACCTCCTGCTCGCCTCGTGCCTGCGCGGGGGCGATCGCTGGACCGACCCGGAGCTGGCGTTCGCCGACTGGATCGTGCGCGGCATCGAGAGTTGCCGCGAGCCCGGCGTGCCTCGCTTCCAGCCGCCGTGGCCGCGGCTGCTCGAGGCACCCGCGAGGTCGCGCCTCGAGGTCCAGCAGCAACTCGCCGCGGTATCCGGTTCGCCGGGCGTCGCGCGGAAGTACTTCGGCGAGCCGCTCTTCGCGGAGCTGCAGCGGCTCGAGTCGCAGTCCGATCGCGAGGTGATCGAGCAGCGGCAGCTCTGGCTCGTGGAATCCGCGCTCGGCGCCCACTACCTCGAGACGGCGGCACGGGTGGGCGACGGCGAGGAGTTGATCCCGATCGTGCTCGACGACTGGCTCGCCGACTACGAGGAATACTCGCGCGCCGTCGGCAGCCCTCCTTCGGGCGCCGGCAACCTGTGGCGCCTGTCCGACCCGGGCTGGAGCCGCGATCCCCTCGTCAGGCTGTCGGTGGCCGCGCAAGCGCTCCAGGCGGACGACCATTGCTGGTTCGAGGCGCTCGCGCCCGCCGGAGACCCGCTCATCTGGAAGAACCGCGGCCGGATCCGTTTGCCGTTGCGGACCGGCGAACGGCGCTCGCGGCCTGCGCCGATCCATGGCTTTCGCGCCGTGCTCCGCGGGACGGACGCGCCGCGGGCGACCGCGGCCGTCGAGCAGGCGGCGCGGGGCGGGGCGCATCTCTTCGAGGCGCGCGCACTCTGGCCGCGCATCCTCTCGCGGCTCCTCACGGCGGAGCTGCCGGAGGCGCCGGCGCACGTGGCGGCAGCGCTCGTGCAGATCGTGGACGCCGGCGACCGCGCGGCTGCGCAGAGCGCGTTCGAAGAATGGTCGGCCGCGGCGGCGTCGCTGCGAGCGCTGCTGGGCCGCAACGCGGCGCATGTTCCTCGCGTCGCGGAGCCGCAAGACGCGCCCATGCTCGCGCACCTGCCGCCGCTGCCGGCCGCGATGCAACTGGTCTATGGCGCTCCGCCCGCGGCGGGCGATCTCCTCGCCGCGCGAACGCTGGCCGCACGGCGGCCGGTGCGCGGAGCGCTGTTCCGCGAGCACCTGGACGCGGGCAAGCCGTACGAGCGCGTTCCCGACCTCGACGCTCCACTCGACCCGCGCTACCGCGACGGGACGTGGCGGAGCGCCTCGCGAGCGCCGGCGAGCCTCGACGAGCTGATCGCATTCGTCGATGACGACACCAAAGACGGCCGCCTGACCACGCCCGTTTCGCACCTCCTCGCGACCCTCGCGTTCGGCCTCGAGGAGTGCCACTACCCGCGGCCGCGCTGAGCCGCCGCGGCCGCGCGCTGCCGCGTCTCGTTCAGGATGCGGCTGAACCGCACCGCGTACGCCGCGCTGGACGCCGGAATCGCCACTTCGCGCAGATCCGCCGCGCGCGCGAACTGCAGCGGAGCCCGGCCCCAGTTGTAGGCGAGCGCGGCGAAGCTCTCGCGATCGAGCAGGTGGCCGCGCCAGCCGGCCGCCCGCAGCGCGCGGTTTGCTCCCGCCTTCGCAAACCGCGGGTTCCACCGCGCCCAGGCCGCCTTGTAGATCCGTGCGGCGGCGATGGCGTTGATGCGCGGGTCCCACAGCAGCGCGGCGGAGTCGAGCTGGAAGACCTGCGCCCAGCCGGGCATGATCTGGAACGGACCGATCTCGCACGCGCGGCCCACCATCGGCCGCAGCTCGGTCTCGACCATCCCCAGCGCCTCCAGCGCGATCGGATCGACGCCTTCCTTGCGGGCCACTTCGTGCGTCAAGCGCCGCAGCCACTCGCGCAGCCGCGGGTCGTCCGGCGCCTGCGCGCCGCTGAGCGCCGCGCAGTCGGCCTGCGCGGCGGCAGCGAGTGTCCCGGCCCACGCGACCGCTCCGGCGAGCACGATCGCGTACGCCGTCATCGATACGGGTCCGACGCCGGGACCGATCGCCGCGAAGACGCCGTCGCGACCTGCGCGACCGGCGAGGGCAGCGAGCGCGGCGATCCCTGTCCGTCCTGCTGCGTGGCGACGTCGGTCGCGAGCCGCGCGGCCGCGCGCTGCGTGACGGCCGCCATGACGCGGGCGCGGAGCGCGAGCAGGCTCGCCTTGCGGCGCAGCGAATACACGCTCAAGCCGCCGTCCGGTCCGCCCGCGACCAGCGTGCCGTTGAGAAGCGCCGAGATCTCGTCCTGCAATGCCTTGTCCGCTGGATCGCTCTGCTGGCACGTCTCCGGCGAGAGGAAGCAAGCCGAGTTCGTCAGTCGGTCGTCGCGGTCGGCGGCGCGGATCTGGTCTTCCGCCTCGCGCGCCAGGCCGCCGGTGGCCGTGTCGCTGCCCGCGCTTCCGTTTCCGCCGGACTCTCCGTCGAGCGCATCCATGTCGCGCAGCACGCCCTCGTAGATCGAGCGCGCCTGGTCCAGGTCCTTCTTGTAGGCGGCGAGGAACCGCGCGTGCGCCGTCTGCGCGGCGCGGCTGCCCTGGCCGCTCCTCGACACTTCCGCCTTCCACGCCTGGTGGAGGCGGTGCGTCGCCTCGCTCCGCTCGACTCCCGCCGCCTGGCCGAGCTTCACCCAGGCGCGGCTCACGCGCAGCGCAGGACTGTCCTCCGTCTCGGACCATTTGCCCGTGTCCGGCACGGCGGGGAAGGGAACCGGGGGCAACGGGTAGGTCACCGATTCGGACGCCTTGATGGGCGCGAACTGCTCCGCGCGCACCGCGGATCCGACGAGCGCTGCAGCAGCGACGACGAGGAAGTGCTTGTTGTCCATGGGAAGCTCCTGTCAGGGCCGGCCGTCGCGGTCGCCGCGCAGCACGGGAGCGAGCATCTGGAGGATCTGTTCCTGGTCCGACGGCGGGGGCGGCTGCTGTGCGCGCTGCAGCGCGGCGATGTGGGCGCGCGCTTCCGACAGCTGCTTCTGCAGGTCGTCGATCTGCTTCCGGTAGGTCGCCGCCTGCTTCTGCGCTCCCTTGGTCCGCGCGAGCTCGCGGTCCAGCTCGGTCTTCGCCACCATCGCCAGCTTGCCCGCGGCGGTCACCGCGCTGCCGAGCACGTTCGGGCTCTCCGGCGGCTTGGCTTGCGCGGCCTTGTCGGCTTCGGTCTTCGCAAATGCGGGCTTGGCCGCGTCCGCGACCGGCGCCGGCTTCTCGGTCTTCGGCGGGAGGTTGGCGAGCGCGACGCGCGGAGTCGCCGCGCTGGCGACGTTGCGCTGGACGAGCCAGACGGCGGCGGCGACGACGGCGACTCCAGCGAGGGCGTACGGCCAGGCGCGCCGCGCCGGAGCAACTTCGACGGGACGGAATTCGGGACGGTCGGTCGACATGGGGGTCTCCTCGAAGGTTCAGGGGTTTTGCGCGACGCCGCGGATCGCCTGCACGCCGCGCAGGAACCCCTCGTTGATCGCCTCCGCGGTCGCGGGCGCGGTCTCGCCGGCGAGGAACGTGGTGGGCGGCGCGTCGTTGGCGTGCAGGACCCAGACGATGAGGAACCCGCGCGAGCTGGGATCGACGGGCGTGCGCAGCGGCGCAGTCATCTTCGCGCAGCGGTCGCGCAGCAGCCGGACGGCTTCGGCGGCGAGGCGGCCGGCTTCGCTTCCCTTCTCTGCGGCGAGAAGCGAATAGGCCTCGCGCAGCTTCTGCTGCCCTTCGCCGCAGGCGTCCGACGAGGTCCTTCCGGCAGTCAATGCGCCGCACGCTTGCAGCACGGCGTCGACGTTGCCGGCGGTGCGAAGCGCCGAGTGCGTCACGCGCCGGGCGGCGACGCAGCCTTTGTCGATCAGCCGCGGCTGGCCGAGGTAGACGCCGGCCTTGAAGAGGGGCAGGGCGAGCGCCGAGGCCAGCACCTGGCTCGAGGCGGTCACGATCTCGTCGAGCTGCGCGGCGGTGACCTTGGAGCCGAGCGCGCGCTCGCGCTCGCGGCGGCGGACCAGATCGTAGGCGCCCTGATCGGACTCGAGCGGACCCAGGGGAGCGATCTGCGTCCCGAGATTGCCGTCCAGGCCTTGCGACCAGTCGCGCTCGGCCGGGGGCGCGACCTCTTCGTGCGCGCAGCCGGCCACGAGCGACGCGGCGAGCGCGAGGAGCAACGGGGGCTTGCACATGGCGTGGTCCTCCTGGGTCCGGAGAAGCAAAAAAGCGGTCAGCGAAGCTCCATTGCGGGGAGAGGGCGGCCGACGACGGCGTCGAGCAGGGGGCCGCTGCCCGCGGGCCGGTAGACGGGCCAGGCGACCTCGAGCACCGACCCGATGCGGCGCTGCCAGGCCTCGTCGACGTCGTCGAGGAACTTCTCGGCGCGCGCGAGCGCGTCGGAGCGCCCGGCCGGGACGCGCGCGGCTCGCGCCGTGGCCTCGAGGCGCAAGGGCGAACGGAACCAACCGCCGCCGAGCCGGAGCGTCGGGACGCCTCGGGACCTGGCGTCCTCGAGGCGATAGCCGGCGACGCCGGGGGGATCGAGCGAGGTGACCGGGCGATCGTACTCGGCGCAGACGGCGACGATCGGACCGCCGTCCTTGGGCAGGAGCGCGCCGTCGTCCTCCCGCAACGACACGTTGCTGATGAGGAGCGTCAGCGAGTACAGCTCGGACGACCACCCGAGCGCGCACGCCTTGGCGGGGTGCACGCGCAGCGGCAGGGACACGGCGGGAGCGGAGCCGGCCGACAGGGCCGCGCCCTCGATCGCCGCAAGCAGAGCCGCCGCGCCCCCGCCCTCGATGGGCGGCAGCCCGAGCAGCGCGAAGGTGCGGTCGAGCGCGTCGCCGTCGGCCGGGAACCGCAGGATGGCCTTGCCCTCGACCTCGTCCACGACGAGCCCCGCGGCGCGGAGGCGCGAGATCGCGTTCCATTGGGATTGCAGGTGGAGCGGCACCAGCGGCAGTTGCTGCTGGAGCGCGCAGAGCCACGCCGAGAGGCCTTCGGTCGAGGCAGCGAGCGGCCCGCGCGCTCTCTGGTGCCGCAGGACGGCCTCGATCGCTTCGCCGCTCATGCCGCGCTCCTTCGCGAGAGCAGCGCCGCGGTCTGCTCGAGCAGCGCGTGCGTGCGCGCCGCGTCCAGCTGCGCGCGCGCGGACTGCGCCTCGCTCACCGCCAGCAGGCTCTTCAGCGTGTGCAGCAGGATCTCCTCGGGCTCGCCGCCGCGCGCGTCGTGGCCGTCTTCGTCGAGGCGCCGCGCCGCCAGGACGATGACGGGGCCGAGCAGCATCGGGAAGGTGCCGCCGACCATGAGGAAGTACGCGTAGCTGATCTCGCGATACGCCTGCGCCATGGTGGAGGCGAGCGCGTCCGCGGCGGCCTGCGTACCCATCGCGTCGCCCAGGGCGCCCATGCCGAGCGCGCCGAGCAGCGTGCTCATGCCCAGGCCGAGCCCGGGTCCGAGCAGCATCATGGTGAGCGCCATCGGCCGGACGTGCTTCTGCCAGACCTCGGCGCGGCGCGCGGCGCGAATCCGGCGCGCGTCGGCGGAGAGCCCCGGAGCATTGCGCTCGGCCCGCGCGCGCATCCCTTGGGCGATCACCCAGGCGAGCAACGTCAGCTGGACGAGCGTCACGGCGAGGAGCAGGGGCGCGCCGCCATACGTATCCACCGAGTAGCGCCAGAATCTCGACAGGAAGCTCATCGCGTTCTCCGCGGCGTCACGGGCGGTCAAGCAAAAAAACCGGCGGGGCAGGGCAGCGCGGCGGGTTTTTTGCTCGCGGCTCGTGCGCACGATCCTGGTAGCGGCGGCGCTGTCCCTCCTTTTCCCGGTTCGCCAGGGCGCGCAGGCGCGAGTAGCCCGCACGCCGTGGCTCCTCTTCCCGCTCGACGTGACGAGATTCGATCGCGTCTCGTCGAAGTTCGGCGTGCGAAGGATGCAGGGACGCACTGCCCTGCACCGCGGCGTCGATCTGGTCGCGCCGCGCGGCTCGCTCGTCGTCGCGGCGCGCGAGGGGCGGGTGGCGGACACCGGCCGGGCGCGCGCCTGCGGCTGGTACGTGACGGTCGAGCACGAGAACTCCTGGCGGACCGTCTACTGCCACTTGCGCGCCGACCCGCGGCGCCTGGGGATCGTGGAGGGTCTCTTCGTGCCCGCCATGGGCGTGGTCGGCGAGGTCGGCAGCACTGGCCACTCCACCGGGCCGCACCTTCATTTCACCCTGCTGGACGATCGCGGCCAGGCCCACGACCCGCTGCTCGCCCTGTTCACGCCGGCGGAGACGCTCGAGGTCCTCAAGCGGATGGGGCTCGTGCAATGATCGCGCTCGGGCGTGCCTGGGCGAGCGCGCCGATCTGGGGACGCTCCGCCGCGGCAGCGTTGGCCGGCGCGGCGGCGGCCGCCGCCGTGGCGGGGTTCTTCTCGCCGCTGTCGCTCTCGGGAGAGAAGGCGCATCGGGCGGCGGCCCTCTTCCGCGACGACCTCGAGCGATACCGCGCCGCGGCGCCGGAGGTGCGCGGCTTGCCGCTCGTCTCCGCCGCGGCGGCGGCTTACGAGGACCGCGCGGCTTTCACCCGGCCGCGGTGGGTTCCGCCGGTCAGCCCGAGCGGCTTCGCGCGCGCCGTCGTGCGCAACCTGCGCGGGATTCCCGAGGGCGGATCGACGATCCCGCAGCAGCTCGCGAAGGTCTACTTGCGCGAAGGGCGGCGCGCGTCCGTCGCCGACAAGCTGAGCGAAGCTGCGTTCGCGACGTGGCTGGTGCGGCAAGCGCCCGCCGACGAGATCATCGGCCTGTACCTGAACCTGAGCGCGGGCGCGACGCTGGGAGGCGAGCGCCGGCCCACGGACGGCCTCGGCCGTCTCTCGCTCGCCCTCTTCGGCCTCCCGCTGCGGCGCCTGTCGCGCGAGGACCAGCTCGTCCTCGGTGCGGTGCCCCGCGGAGTGCCGTGGCTGCGCGCGCATCCGACGCTTTCGGCGCTGCGCCTTTCCTCGGCGCGCGAGTGGCTGGTGGAGCAAGGGCTCTGGGACGACAAGGCGCGCTCGTACCTCGACGCAGACCTCGACTCCTCCTCGACCTTTGGTTTCGTGGAGGGCTGGACGGAGCGCGTGGCGAGCGGCGCCAGCGCCTCGGCCGACCTCGATCTGGTCGCGGCCATCGATCGATTTCGCGACGGGCTCTCCGAGGCGCTCTGGCGCGACTTCCCCGGCACCGGTGTCCGCGCAGCCTTCGCCGCGCTCGGTCCGGATGGCGCCGTGCTCGCGCGATCGGGCGCGGAATCGGCGCTGATGCCGGTGAACTACGGATCGATCGCCAAGCTCGAGGCGCTCGACCTCGCCGTCGAGGCGTTCGGGCCCCGCACCGTGCGCGAGCGGCTCCTGCCGCCGGCGCCTTGCGTCCGCTGGATCTGGGCGACGAAATCGCAACGCGGGTCGAGCCCGGCGAGCTACTGCCCCGCTGACGTGACGCCCGCGACTCGTGCGATGTCCATGGACGAGGCGGTCGCGCGCTCGATCAACTCGATGACCGTGCGGCACGCGGTCCTCCTCCCGGCGCTGCTCTCGCAATCGCGGCCCGACATGCTGCACGACATCGCCTCCCAGATGCCGCCGTGCGAATTGGCCGCGCTCGATTCGCCGGCCGACCGCGCGCTGGCGAGCGGCCTCTTCGCGCAGCTCGGCGAGACCGTCGCGCCCGACCAGGTGGCGCCGGAGCTTTCCTACAGCGCGGCGGGCGTGGCGTTGTTCAGGCACCTCCGGGCCCGCCGGGAGCTGGCCGGTCTTCCCGCGGCGCGGCTTCCCGACGATCCGACCTCGCTGCTGGGCAATTCCTCGCGTGCGACGGCGGAGCAGATCGGTGGATACCTGCACCGCAAGCTGCTCGCCGCGGATGGATCGTGCACGCTGAGCGACACCGGTGCGCTGCTCGCGCTACACCGGCGCGTGGGCACGTTGCGGTGGCTCGCGTGGCGCTGGCCGAAGCTGATCTTCGCCGGGAAGACGGGCTCGTCGCCCCACGACGACTCGGCGGTCGCGGGCATCGCGCTTTGCGTCGATGCGCGGCCGGTGGTGCTCGTGGCTGCGCTGCGGCCGCTGCAGGCCCCGCTGCCCGACGGCCTGCACGGCTCGGTGCTGCTGCGCGGGCTCGATGCGTACTTGCGGGACCTGCGCCGGCTCGACCGCCGCGTCACCTCGCTCGCGCTGCCCGCCTGGGCCGAGGAGATCGTCGCGCCGCAGTCGGTCTCCGTCGCCGCCACGCCGCTGGAGGAGGAGCGATGACCAATCGATCCGGACGGTCCGGCGGGTTCGAGGAGATGGAAGCGCTCATCTACCGCCTCTTCGCCGAGAAGCAGTTCGCCCTGGCGCTGCTCGCGCTGGTGATGGTCGCGCAGCTCCTCTCTGCGCAGTTCCTCCTGCTCCGGCTCAAGCCGCCGGCGCAGCAGGCGATCGCGGCACCCAGCAGCAAGCAGCGCCTCGACGTCCGCTGCGCCGAGGGAGGGGCGCGCACGCTCGCCGGCGAGGCGACCAGCGGCGAGGCCGCGCGCGGAAAGATCGTGGTCGTCCATCTCGGCGCACCGCAGGAAGCGTGCCTTTTGGAGATGGCCGCCGGCGCCGCAGAGCTGGTCGTCGGGATGAGCGTCGATGCGCAACCCGGACGACGCTGAGCTCGCCGCTCCGCCGCGTCTGTGGCGTTCGGTGTGTCTCCAGATGGTGGTCCTGGCAGGGGTTGCCGTCGTCGCAGCGCTTCCCTGGGCTCCCCCTGCGACGGAGCCAATACCGTCGCCGCCCGAGCCGCCGCGCCCCGAGGTGCGCATCCGCGTGGTCAAGCTTCCGCCGCCGGCCCCGCCGGCGCGCAGCGAGCCGCGTCCCGCGCCCTCCGCTCGAGCCGAGGTCGCGCGATCCGCGGCGCCCGCGACGCGCGCGGCTCCGAAGAGCACCCCCGAGCCGCGCACCAGGCTCGCGGTGGATGCCCAGGCCGTGCAGGGCATCCGATTGCGCGTGCTGGTGCCGCGCACTCCCCGCGATCTCGCCTCCCACCTGAGGAACTCGGGAGGCTGCATGGTGGTGTCGCGCTTGAGCGGCGGCAGCGCCGAGGTGATCTCGGTGCTCGGACTCGAAAGCGGGCGCGCCGTGGAGGTACCGGGCGCGCCTTGCGCCGGCGTGCCACGGCTCTTGCGCGACGGAGGCCTCAACGCGGCGCTCGGCGATCCGCTCGGCCGCGCCCGCGCTGCACTGCCTCCGGCGGAGCGTGCCGACGAGCTGGGCCTGCAGGTCCTGCTCGCGCCGGGGCTGAACGCGGTGGCGCAATCGACGCTCCTCGCGCGCTTCGGTCCGATCCCCGAGGAGCAGATGGCGCGCCGCGCGGCGGAGACCGGGTACGAGCTGACCTGCTTCGCCGAGCCGACGGGCTCGTTGCGCTGCCAGTGACGCGCGCCGCGGCCTCATGGTTTGTGCTCGGTGAGTAGCCGCTCGAAACGGCGATCGGGCACGAGCCAGACGAGCACGATGGCCGCGTACAAGCCGAGCGAGATGCGCGCGTCCAGGAACGCGCTGACGATCGCGACCATGTAGGCGAGGACGGAGATCTTTCCCTTGAAGTCGCTGCCGAGCGCCTTCGCCAGCAGGGAATCCTTCTCGTGCATGGCGAGAAGGACGCGCGTCAGGATGAAGTACGCGATGCCGGCGCCGAGCAGCACTACGCCATACGCGGCGACGGTCAGCCCGGTGAAGTGGTTCTCGTTCATCCAGCCCGTCGCGAAGGGCACGAGCGACAACCAGAAGAGGAGATGCAGGTTCGCCCAGAGGGAGCCGCCGGTGACGTGCTGGACGGCGTGGAACATGTGGTGGTGGTTGTTCCAGTAGATGGCGACGATCAAGAAGCTCAGCACGTAGCTGAGGAAGACGGGCACGAGCGGCGCCAGCGCGTTGGTGTCGGCGCCGTGCGGCGCCTTCATCTCGAGCACCAGGATGGTGATGATTACGGCGATGACGCCGTCGCTGAACGCTTCGAGGCGGCCCTTGCTCATGGGAATCAGACCTCGTCGGTAACCAAAAACGCAAGCGATCCGGAGCGGAAAGCCGCGCGCGGAGGCGATGGTAGATCGAATCGCGTCGCGCGGCGTTGGAACGGGAGACCATTTCCATTCCGGAGAGGTTCCCATGACACGGACCCGCCTTCCCGCCCTGTTCGCTGCCTCGTTTCTCTGCGTTCCGCTCGTCGCCGCATCCGGCCCCGACGCCGTCGCCCTGATGGCGCGCGAGCGGCAGCATCGCGATCCGGCGCCGGCCGGCCGCACCGAGCCCGATCTGGATCGGCCGCTCGCGTGGCTCGTCGCCGCGCAGAATCCCGACGGGAGCTGGGGAGAGGAAGCGCACTCGCAAAATCCCGACGTCGCCACCACGTCGATCGCCGGGATTGCGCTGCTGCGCACCGGCCACGGTGGCCCACGCGGCGACTTGCGCGCGAACGTCCAGCGCGCGGTCGACTACGTCGCCGCCGCCGTGGAGCGTGCGCCCAAGGATGAGATCGCGGTGCAGGGGCCGGGCACGCTCGCGCAGCGGAAGCTGGGACGGAACATCGACACCTACGTGGCCGCGCAATTCCTCTCCGAGGCGCTGCCGACCTTGCCGCGCGACATGCGCGGCCGCGCAGAGGCGGCGCTGGGCAACTGCGTGCGCCGGATCGAGCGCGCCCAGGCCGCGGACGGCAGCTTCGCCAAGGACGGCTGGGCCCCTCTGCTCTCCAGCGCGTTCGCCGCGAACGGCCTGCACGCGGCCGCGGCGGTCGGCGCTGCCGTCGACGCGAAGAAGCTCGCGCGCGCGGATGCGAATCTGATGGGCAAGTACGACGAGCGCGCCGGACGGTTCGACAGCCGCGACAGCGCCGGAGTGGATCTCTACTCCGCCGCGGCGAGCGTCGTCGCGGCGGCCCGCGTCAAGGAAGCGTCGCCGGGCACGCCGCTCGCCGACCACGCGCTGCAAGAGAAGGCGGAGGCGGTGGAGAAGGGCGCGAGCCCGCAGCTCTCGAACGAGCGGCTGCTGCGTGGATTCGGCACCTATGGCGGCGAGGAACACGTCTCTTACATGCTGGTCGCCGAGGCGAAAGCGGTCACCGGCGGCGAGGAATTCGCCGCGTGGAGCAAGCAGATGCGCGCGCGGCTGGCCAGCATCCAGCGCGAGAACGGCACCTGGCGCGGGGACCACTGCATCACCAGCACGACCTTCTGCACGGCGGCTTCCCTCATCACGCTGGCCGTCCGGCCCCACGGGAGCGCGAGGCCGTCCTAGCGATCAGGTCGTTCGCGGAGAGGCAGGCGTCCTCAGCTTCGACCAGTCGACGCGAAACGCACGGCCCATCGGGATCCAGACCAGCGGCCGCCGCTTCTCCGGCGGCGTACCGAGGGCGAGGTGGTACAGGTCGTCGACGCGCGAGTGGAACCCGCGGGTGTGAGGCGTCTCGGCGAAGCCGAGCGCCTCGCGGTCGAGGTGGTGGCAGAACTCGTGCAGCAGCGTGTGCAGGAGCCCTCGATAGGAAGTGACCTTCCCGAGCACGGCGGTGCGCATCCAGACGCGGATCCGTTTCTTCTCGAAGTCGTAATCGCCGAACAGCTCGAAGTGCCCGCCCTCCCAGACCTGCCGCGGGCGCGCTCCCAGCACGCGCAGCTCGGGCCGCTCGACGGCATAAGTCCGGGCGAGCAGCTCCAGGATCGAGTCGCCGTGGACTCGTACGCTGCTCCGGTCGGCATCGGCGAGCGCCGTTCCCAACAGCGCCGCGCGCAGCTGGAGCTCGCGCGCGTCGGGAAGCGTCGCGAGCGTCGTCAGCGCATCGCTCTTCTCGAACTCGCGCTTCGCCTTGGTCCCTCGCGGAGGTCGGTCCGTGACCACGCGGCCAATCTAACTCGATTTTTTCGATGCGAACGGGGCTGCCGCCGGAATCGGGAAGCCTCCGCGTCGAGGTCGGCATCTGAAGCATCATGCCGGGGCCTGACGCCTTGCGTGCACCCTGGATTGGCAACGCCGCGCGAACCGCTGGATGGGTAGCGGTGGCGAGCGCTTTCGGCGCGTGGATCGGGCTCACGCGCGGCGGCCACGCCGCGGGAGAGTACTTCGCGGCGTACGTCGTCGAGATGTCGTTGTCGATCGACAACGTGTTCGTCTTCGCCGTGATCTTCGGCCAGCTGCACATCCCCCCTGCGCACCAGCGGCGGGTGCTCGCCGCCGGGATCGCCGGAGCGTTCGTCTTGCGCGGGATCGCCATCGTCGCCGGGATCACGCTCATCGAGCGCTTTCACTGGGTCGTCTATCCGTTCGCGGCGCTGATCGTCGTGGGCGCGGTGCGATTGCTGTTCGGCGAGCAGCGGCAGCGCCAGGTCGTCGAGCAGGCCTGCGACGTTTGCGGCACGTGGATCGCGCGGTACGTCCCGGTCACCCCGGCGCTGCACGGGAGCCGCTTCTGGTGGCGCGAGCGTGGACGCCTGGTCGCGACGCCGCTCTTCGTCGCGCTCGTCGTCGTCGAGACGACCGACATCGTGTTCGCCCTGGATTCGGTGCCGGCGGTGCTTTCCATCACGCGCGATCCCCTGCTGGCGTACGGTTCGAACGTGATGGCCATGCTCGCCTTGCGTTCGCTGTTCTTCGTCCTCTCCGAGGCGCTCCATCGGCTGCGCTACCTGCGCCAGGGGCTCGCGGTCATCCTCTTCTTCACCGGCGTGAAGCTGCTCTCGAGCGACTGGATCCAGATCGGCCCGGTCACCTCGATCGCGGTCGTCCTCTTCGTCCTCGCGGTGACGGCGGTGGCGTCGCTGTCCGCGCCGCGGACAGCGGTGTAGCGATGAAGCAGGCTGCGCTGGGCATCAAGTCGCACACCGGCTGGGCCGCCGTCGTCGCGCTCGCCGGACCGGTCGCAGCGGCCGAAGTGGTTGCGAAGCGCCGCATCGACGTGGCGACCTCGTTCGAGGTGGGCGCCGTCTACCACAAGGGCAAAGAGCTACCCTTCGAGCGGGCCGACGCCCTCGTCCGATCCTCCGAGGAAAAATTCGAGCGGCTCGCCCGGGAAGCGCTGGCGGAGCTCACCGCCGATCTCCGGGCAGCGGACTGCGAGGCGGTCGCCAGCGGCATCGTCGCCGGCGACGGCAAGCCGCTCCCGCCGCTCGCGTCGATCCTCAAGTCGCACGCTCTGGTGCATGCGGCGGAGGGCGATCTCTACCGGCGCGTCTTTGCTCGAGCCAGCGAGGCGTGCCGGATTCCCGTCGTCTCGATCCCCGCGAAGGAGCTCGAGCGGCGGACCGCAGGCGCGCTCCGCATCGCGCCGGCGGAGCTCGCGACGCGCGTGGTAGCGCTCGGCAAAGCGTACGGGCCGCCATGGGCCCGCGATCAGAAGGAAGCGGCGATGGCCGCGTGGATCGCGCTGGCGACGCGCTGACCGCGCGCGTGGTCAGGGGTGCTGTGCGTGAGGCGCGGAGTAGTGCCGCGGCGGCTTCTCGCCCGGGAGCGCCTCGACGCCGTCGATGGTGATCTCGTCGGGGTAGCAGTACGCCCAGTCCGCGTCCGGCTCGAACGCTTGGATGACCGGGTGCTGGGTGCGGTGGAAGTGCTTGGTCGCGTGCTTGTTGGGCGAGGAATCGCAGCAGCCGACGTGCCCGCACGACATGCACAGCCGCAGTTGGACCCATTCGCCTCCGGCTTCGAGGCATTCCTTGCAGCCCCGGCCGCTCGGGGTGACTGGCTTTCGTCCTGGTTCGTCGAGCGGTTCGAGGTGAGCGCAGATCTCGGCCATGGCGACCTCCTCGGCGTTACCATTCGTCGCCCGCCGTGCGCGCGCAAGCGAAATATTGCCGGCGGCGAATCCGTGTTTTGGGTGGGGTGGACCGTGCTCAAGCGCATCGCATGGTGGTTCGGGGGCCTCGTCGCGCTCGGTTTGCTCGTCGCGCTCATTGCGTACTGGAGGTCCGACAATGCTTGTTCCGACCCCAAGCGGCCCGTCCAGGGCGGCATGATGAAGGCGGCTGTCTATTGCGAATACGGTCCGCCGGACGTCGTGAAAGTGGACGACGTCGAGAAGCCCACGCCGGGCGACGACCAGGTGCTGGTCAGGGTCCGCGCTGCTTCCGTCAATCCGCTCGACTGGCACTACATGCGAGGCACGCCGTATTTCATGCGGCTCGACGCCGGGCTTCGCGTGCCCAAGGTCACTCGACTGGGCGTCGACTTCGCGGGCACCGTCGAGGCGGTCGGCAACAAGGTGACGCGATTCAAGCGGGGTGACGAGGTGTTTGGCGGCAGGACGGGAGCGTTTGCGCAGTATTTGTTGGTTCGCGAGGATCGCGCCATTTCGCTCAAGCCGCCGAACGTGAGCTTCGAGCAGGCCGCTACCGTCGCCGTCGCCGCGCTCACCGCACTGCAGGGGCTGCGCGACCAGGGGAAGATCCAGCCGGGGCAGAAGGTGCTGATCAACGGCGCGTCCGGAGGGGTGGGCACATTCGCGGTGCAGATCGCGAAGTCGTTTGGCGCGGAAGTGACCGGCGTGTGCAGCACGCGCAACGTGGACCTGGTCCGTTCGATCGGCGCGGACCACGTCATCGATTACACCAAGGAGGACTTCACCCAGGGCGCGCAACGTTACGATCTGATCCTCGACAACGTCGGGAACCATTCGTTGTCGGAATCGAAGCGTGCGCTGACCCCGAAAGGAACCTACGTCATCGTCGGCGGACCCGCTGGCCGCTGGCTCGATCCTCTGCCTCGCGCGGTGGGCGCCATGGTGCTGTCGCGATTCGGGAGCCAGCCCATGCGCATGTTCCTGGCGAATCTGAACCAGCAGGACCTGGGCGTGATGCGCGACCTGCTCCAGTCCGGCAAGGTGAAGCCCGTCATCGACCGGCAGTACGAGCTGAGCCAGGCCGGCGAAGCGATCGGTTACGTCGAGCGAGGACACGCGCGCGGCAAGGTCGTCATCGCGGTGAAATAGGGGACGACGCCCCGACAGGCGTCAGCCGTGCGTGGCAGTCCGCTCCGCCGCTGCCTGACCCACGGCTCGCGCGAGAATCTCGTCGAACGCCGGAAGAGGAACCGGCTTGGTGAGATGCTCGTTGAATCCTGCCTCCACGGCACGCTGCCGATCCTCGACCTGGCCGTAGCCAGAGACCGCGACGAGCACGATTCCGTTGCCCAAGGCCGCGCGGACCTGGTGCGCCACCGCGTAACCGTCGAGCTGAGGGAGGCCGATGTCGACGAGCGCTACGTCGGGCCGGTGCTCGAGGATCGCAGCAAGACCGGCAGGTCCGTCGGAGGCGGTCTGCACGTCGTGTCCGAGCGATTCCAGATAGTCGGACAAGGACTCGCGGATGTCGGCATTGTCTTCGATGACGACGACGCGCAGGGGCGGTTGGGGCGCGCTCGGCTGCCGGGATGCTTCGGCAACGGTGGCGGGCCGGGCAGCGAGCGGCAGGCGCACGACGAACTCGCTCCCGCGGTTCCGCCCCTCGCTGTGCGCGACCACCGTGCCGCCATGCAGCTCGACCAGCCGTTTCACCAACGTCAACCCGATGCCCATGCCGCCTTGCGATCGATCGAGCGACGATTCCTCCTGCACGAACAACTCGAAGATGCGATCGATCAGGTCGGGAGGAATGCCGATGCCGTTGTCGAGGACGCGGACGACCGCGGCTCCGTTCTCGGACGAGGTGGACACCTCGACCGACGATCTCGCCGGCGAGTACTTGATGGCGTTGATGAGCAGGTTGCTGAAGACTTGCTCGAGGCGGACGGAGTCGGCCTCCATGGTCAGCACCTCCGCCGACGGCCGGAACGCGATCTCCACGGACTTGGCGCGGGCGGCGACTTCGACCCCTTGCACGCACCGGCGCAGGACTTCCTGGAGATCGAGCGAAACGCGCTGGAGCGTCACCTTCCCGGCCGTCACGCGCGACACGTCGAGCAGATCGTCGACCAGCCTGGCGAGGTGGCGCGACTGCCGATCGATGACGCCCCGCTGCTTCTTGCCTTTCTCGCCGCCGATGTGGTTGAGCATCTCCATCGCCAGCATGATGGCTCCGAGCGGGTTGCGCAGCTCGTGCCCGAGCATGGCGAGGAACTGGTCGCGCAGTCGGATGGCGTCTTCGGCGTCGTACTGCCGGCGGCGGGTGCGCAGGGCGGAGCGCACCGCGGTGACCAACGTCTGGATGCGCACGGGGCGATCGAGCCGGGCGACGTTGCCGAGGGCGTCCAGGCCATTGCAGGCTTTCACGCAGAAGACGACGAAGGGAAAATCGGACCAGGGTGGCTGCGCTGCGAGCCGTCGCACCAGGACTTCCTTCGCGGCGACGGTCAACGTTTCTTCGGCGACGATCGCGCAGCCCGCTCCCTCTTCCATGCCGGCGACCAGATCCCCGACGGTCTCGCAACGCTGCGCCTGATGGCCGTCCTTCTCGAGGACCCGGATGGTGAGATCGGCGTCGCGCCTTTGCGCGATCCAGACGAGCACGCGTTCGGAGCGACTCGATGCCGGCATTTTCAGCGCTCGATCAGCTTTCCGAGCTCGCCGGCGAACTGCGGCACCCCAGTGAGAACGCCGGTGAATTCTTTCAGGACGGCGCCGACGCGCAGTCCTTCGCGGCCGAGCACGAACTCGCGGATCGTATCTTCGTGGAGGCCGCTCCGCTTCTTGACCACCGAGATGGCCTTGCGGATGCGTCCGCCCGCCTCGAAGTAACGCACCATGATGACGGTGTCGGCGAGGTAGCTGATTTCGACCGGCGACTCCATCGCCCCGACCATCCCGTGGAGCGCCAGCACCAGGATGGTCGCCACGCCCTGCTGCCCGAGGTAGCTCAAGAGCTCGTGCATCTGCATGTTGAGCAACCGGTACTCCGGCATGGCGTTCAGATACCCGTTGAGGGTATCGATCACCAGGACGCGGGCGTGCTTCTCTTCGACGAGCGCCCGCACGTGCCAGGTGAATTCGCCGGGGCTCATCTCGGCCGGGTCGACGCGTCGGATGGACACACGGCCGGACTTCACCTGCTCGGGAAGGTCCATGCCCAACGCCTTGGCGCGGGTGAACAGCGTCGCCAACCCTTCGTCGAAGGAGAAGATGCCGACGCATTCGCCGCGCCTCGCCGACGCCATCGCGTACTGGAGCGCCAGTGCGGACTTGCCCGTGCCGGGGGGACCCATGATGAGCGTGCTCGTGCCGCGATCGAGCCCGCCGCCGAGGAGCTGATCGAGCGGAGCGAGCTCGCTGGAGATGGTCTCCGGCTCGAAATCGAACTGGTGCTCGGCGGCGACGAGCCGCGGAAACACCGTGAGGCCGCCGGTGCGGATGACGAAATCGTGATACCCGCCGCGAAACCTCCGGGCCCGCATCTTGACGATGCGCAGCCGGCGCCGATCCTCGCCATGGAGCGGGGCAATCTGTTCCATCGAGATGACGCCGTGGGCCAGGCTCTCGAGCTGGGGGTCGCCTGACTCGGAGGTGCGGTCGTCGAGCAAGAGCACCGTGCTGTTGCGCCCGACGAAGTACTGCTTGAGCGCGAGTAGCTGCCGGCGGTACCGGAGCGAGCTCTGCGAGAGCAGCCGGATCTCGGAGAGCGAGTCGAAGACGACCCGCTGCGGCTTCACCTGCTCGATGTGCGAGAGCAGCGACCGGGTGGTGTCTTGCAGCTCGACCTCGGACGGCTCGAAGATCGTGGTCTCGTGCTCGAGGCTGAGCGTCTGTTCCATCGCCGAGAGCTCGAAGAGCGAGACGCCGGCGAGCGACCAGCCGTGCGACTGCGCCACCGCCTCGATCTCTTCCTTGGTCTCGGAGAGCGAGATGAACAGGACGGTCTCGCCACGCGCAGCGCCCGCCAGCAGGAACTGGAGGCCCAAGGTGGTCTTTCCCGCCCCCGGATCGCCTTGCACGAGGTGCAGGCGGTGGCGCGGCAGCCCTCCGCCGAGCACGTCGTCGAGCCCTTCGATTCCGGTCTGTGCGAGGGAAGTGTCCATGCATTGCTTCGGGGCGGGCGAGTGCAAGACGCGTCGATTCGCTCGGATGGCTACAGCGAGACTGAGTTCTTTGCAACCCGTGAAGTCGGGTCCTACCCGCCGTCATCGCGACGAGGGAGCATGAGGAGCCTTTTCGCTACCTTTCCGCCGTCGCTGCGACGCTTCCCTACTGCAATCCTACACACGCTCCGTTGCTGCGCGCGCTCTCCGATTTCTAGAGTGAAAGTTGCGCTCGCCCGAGGCGAGCCGCGGGGCTGCCGCCATGCTCTTGCCGCTGTCTCTTGCCGTCGCGATCGTCGCGCCGCTTCGGCTGGAGGCGACTCCTTCGCGGCTGGTCCTGGGCGACGAGGCAGCGCGAGCGACGCTGACGATCACCTCGGCGTCGAAGCCTTTGCTCTCGGCGAACGTCGGCGAAATCCGGAACCTGCGGCGCGACGGTCCGGAAAGCTGGCTCGCCGAGTACGTTCCACCGGACGACCTCTTCCCGCAGGTCGCGATTCTCGCCGCCGCCGTCGCGGACGAGGTCGCCTGGACCGCGCTGCCGCTCTGCGGGCGCGGCGTCGCCGAGGTCCGCACGCGGGCGCGCGCACGAATCTCCGTGAAGATCGGCGGCGAGACGTTCGGACCTATGCAGGCCGACGCGCATGGCGAGGCGCACGTTCCGGTGATCGTGCCTCCGGGCGTTCACGAAGCCTGGCAGGGACGCCAGCGCATCGAGCTCGACGTTCCCGCGACCCCGCGGCTTCACGTCCTGACCCTGCGGGATCGCGTGCACGCCGACCGGATCGAGCAGCTCGCGGTCGTGGTGCTCGCCACCCGCGAGGACGGCAGCCCCCTCGACGGCGCGCGGCTGAATCTCGCTCCCGCCCGCGGTGAGGCATCTGCCGTTGAACGGCGCGCGCCGGGCGAATACCGCGCGCGGTGGACCCTGCCTCCGGGTCCAGCCGGAACGGTCCGTCTCGTCGCCGGGATCGCAGACGGCAGCGCTCCTTCGGCCGCGGCGGAGATCGCCGTCGATCCCGGGCCTGCTGAAGCGATCGATCTGACGGCGGACCGCGAGAGCGTCTCGGCCGGCTCCGGCGACGAGGTAGTCCTGCGCGCGCGGGCCCGCGATGCGACGGGCAATCCGGCCGCCGAGGCGCTCGAGCTGACGGGTATCGACGGATCGGGCGCGCTGACCCAGACGGGTCCGCTCGAGTGGCGGCTCCGTCCCTCAGATTCGTTCGGCGGCCGCCAGTTCCTGGAAATCGCAGCTCACCCGCGCGGACGCGACGCGCCCCGAGCATCGCTGACGCTCCGCCTGGTCCCCGCCGAACCGGCGTTCGCCTCCGTCGACCCTGCCACCGCGATCGCGCGCGTCGGTGGAGCGCCCCTCCAGCTTCGCGTCCGGCAAACCGATCGCTTTGGCAACGCCGTGGGCGGCGCCGCGCCGTCCGCGGCCGCCGAGGAGGGCCGCGTGACGGCGGTCGATCCTCTCCCGGACGGCGGATTCGTCGCGACGTACGTCCCGCCGGATCGCTGGGACCGCGACCACGCCGCCCTCGAGATGCGCTGGCCCGGCACGTCCGCGCGCGCCGAGGTCATGCTGCTCCCGCAGCTCGCCCGGTGGACCATCAGCCCGAAGGTCGGCGCCCTGAGCAACTTCGGCCGCCTGCATTCACCCGTTGCTGCCGTCGAGGCCGCGTTCCGCACGGCTCGCTTCGGCCCCGAGCTGGGCATCGCGACGGAGATCGCCTGGTACTTCGTCTCGCAGGAGCAGAGCGCGGGGCAGCTCGGAACCGCTCGGGCCCGCGACGATTTCGCCACGCTCTCCGCCGTGGTGTCGCTGCGGCGAAGCATCGGCGCGCGCACTGCCCTCTGGGCGAGCGCCGGTCCGTCGCTCGAATTCGTCGCGAGCAGGCTGCAGATCGGCAGCGACCCGCGCATCGCCGAGACGGGAGTGGTTCCCGGGATGGTTCTTGCCATCGGCGCCGAGCGGCGGTTCGCGCGCGTCCTGCCCTTCGCGGAGCTGCGCTGGTCATGGCACCGCGATCCCGCGTTTTCCACGCTGACCGGTGCCATCAGCGCCTTCTCGCTGCTCCTGGGGAACCGTTTTGAGCTGCTCTAGGAGACAGGCGGCATTGGTGGCGCTGCTCGTGTCCGCCTGCGGCGGGCGCGAGGTGCCTCCTTCCTTTACGCCGCAGCCGTCGCGCATGGATCCGCCGGGTGGACCGACGAGCGCCGACTCCGCGGTGACGATCTTCGGCACACGATTCTACGCGCGCGGAGTCCAGTCGCTGTCGGCCAGCGGCGGCATCTCGATCGACGGCAGCTACAGCGCAGCGCTCGACGGCGTGCCACTGCTCGACGTCGAGCGAGTCAGCGATACCGAGTTGCGCGCGGTCGTGCCGCACGGCCTTCCCGCCGGCCCTCACGCGTTGACCGTGACCGGGCCGTATGGCCTGTCGGGCACCATCGCCCAAGGATGGTTCGCGTCCGATCTGCCACCCGCGCAGCTCGCCGCGTCCGCCGAGGCGCCGCTGCAGGTCAGCACGGGACAGACCTTCACGTTGTTGGTCACGGTCAGCAACGCGGGTGGGGTGACGGCGCGAGGGGTCTCGCCGTCCATCGTGCTGGGCGGCACCGCCGCTGCGACGCTCGCGGCGTTGCCGCCCACGCAAGACGTGCCGGGCGGCGAGTCGCGGACTTTCGCCTGGTCGGTGCTGGCGACGCAGCCGGGCACGCTCACCGTGAACGGCGGCGTGCAGGGGCTCGACGAAGTCTCGCAACGGCCGGTCGCCTCGGTGCCGGCGCCCGTGCAAACGCTCGTCCAGCAGCACAGCGCGCTCGAGGTCGCGCCGGCGTGGCCAGCTCAGCTTTCGTTCAGCGTGGGGCAGACGGTCTCCTTGACGCTGGTCGTGACGAACGCCGGCGCAGCAACTGCCCTGGGCGTCTCCTTCGGGGAACCGGCCGGCACGCATCCAGCGCTGCAACTGGTCTCGTCTCCGCCAGCGCAGGACATCCCGGGTGGCATGACCAGCCGCAACTTCACGTGGGTGTACCAAGCAGCGCAGCCAGGCCAGACGGCTCCCATCGACAGTGGCGGCGCGGGAACGGACGAGAACGATCAGCTTTCCGTGTACTGCGGTTCCGCCTCCTGGCCGGCAGTGACGATCGAAACGCCCGCGCAGATCGCCGGGGCCGCAACCGCCGCACCGGCTCAGGTCACGGTGCAGCAGACATTTTCCGTCGCGCTGCGGGCCACGAACGTCGGCCAGGCCACGGCAGTCGCCGTCACTCCCACGCTCCGGCAGAGCGGCACCGGCGCCGCATCCGTCTCGCTGGCGCCGGTCCCCGCCGACATTCCGGGAGGCGCTTCGGCCGATTTCGTCTGGACGATGACGGCGACCGCAGCTGGATCGATCGCGTTCTCGCTCGACGCTTCGGCCGTGGACGTGAACAGCGGCACGACCGTCCAGATGACCACCGTCGGCACCGCGCCGGTGATCGTCCAGACACCGCCGTCGCTGTCGGCGATTGCATCCGCGACGCCCGCGCAGGCGAGCACCGGACAACCGATTCAGCTCGAGCTCGCCGTGACGAACGCCGGACAAGCCACCGCGGCCGGGCTCGTTCCCACCGATCCCGTCGTCAACGGCTCCTACGCGCGACTCTTGACCGGTCCCGCGCCTCAGGACGTGCCCGGCGGCGCGACGCGCAGCTTCTTGTGGACCTATGCCGTGGACACGGCCGGCAGCGTCGATTTCTCCGTTTCCGCGTCGGGCAGGGACCAGAACAACGGTGCGGCAGTGCAGGTGCCGACGACCAGCTCCAATCCCGTCACCGTCAAGACGGCCGCGTTCCTCGAGGCGAGCGCCGCGGTGGTTCCGCTCCAGGTCAGCACCGGACAGGAGGTAACCGTGCGGGCCGACGTCACGAACGTCGGCGAAGCGGATGCGTTGGCCGTCTCCGCCACGGCGACGCCTTCGGGTACGGCTACGGCGACGGTCGTCGGCTCGCCCGTCGCGCAGGACATCCCGGCGCACGCGACGCGGACCTTCTCCTGGACGTTCCAGACTACATCCGCGGGAACGCTGGGGTTCGACACGAGCGCGAGGGGCACCGACGCGTTGAGCGGCACGCCGGTCGCGGTGAGCGCGAGCACGGCGCCCGCGACGGTGCAGGCTCCCGCGGCTCTCACGGCACTGGCCCAGCTCACGCCGGCGCAAGCGAGCACCGGTCAGACGCTGACCCTGCGCCTGGACGTCACGAACGGCGGCCAGGCAACTGCCGCGGGCGTGACGGCGACGGCGAGCGGCGGAGCAGGCATCGCGACGCAGACCGCGGCGCCGCAGCCGCAAGACATCCCCGGCGGCGCGACGCGGAGCTTCCTGTGGACCTACCAGGCGACCGCCTCGGGAACGCTGCAGTTGTCCGCCTCGGCATCGGGTGCCGACGCGAACAGCGGAGCCCCCGTGTCTGCCGCTCCGAGTTCCGCGAGCTCGACCATCCAGACGCGGGCAAACCTCGGCGGCGTGTTGCGGTTGTCGCAGGCGAAGGTGAGCGTCGGTCAGAATCCGCAGCTTCTGCTCGACGTCACCAACTCCGGGCAAGCGGCCGCGTTGCAATTCACGCCGGCGACGCCCTCGCCGAACGCTCCAGGGACGAACATCGTCGCCTCTCCTGCTCCAGCCGACGTTCCGGGGGGAGCCACGGTCACGTTCGCCTGGACGCTCTCGGCGGCCGCGGCGGGCACTGTGCTCTTCACGGTCGGCGGCTCGGCGACCGATGCGAACAGCTCCGCGGCGGTCCCTCTGGCGGCCGTCACGAGCCCGCAACTTCTCATCCAGACGCCGGCGCGTCTGACCGCCGTTGCGCGCCTCTCGGCCACGCAAGTCGATCTCGGACAGACGTTCCAGTTGCTCGCCGACGTGACGAATACGGGACAGGCGGATGCCGCGGTCGATCCCGGCAAAGTGAACTTGTCCGGCCCCGGTCATGCCGCCATCGCCGCCGCGCCTCCGCCGCAAACCGTTCCGGGAGGAACGACCAGGACGTTCACGTGGACGCTTTCTCCCGACGTCACCGGAGCTACGACCTTCACCGTGCACTTTGGCGGAACTGACGTGAACTCGAACGCAGCGGCGGATTCGCCCCCTTCCACCACTCCGACGCTGCTCATCCAGAAGCCCGCCGCGCTCACCGCGAGCATCGCGGCCAGTCCGGCGGCTGCGAACACCGGCCAGCCACTGACCGTCACCGTCACGGCCAAGAACGCCGGCGAGGCTACCGCGCAGGGCGTTGCGCCGGCGTTGTCGATCGGCGGCGCCGGCGCCACGGTCGTGTCGGGGCCGACTCCCTCGAGCGCGTCCATCACGGGCGGGAGCTCGCAGGCGTTCACCTGGTCGCTGCACGGCGACGTCGTCGGCACCGTGACCTTCTCCAGCACGCTGTCGGGTACCGACGTGAACACGGCGCAGACGGTGTCCGCGTCTACTCCGACGCCCGCGAACGTCGCGGTGCAGACGCCGGCGAGCTTGTCGAGCGCGTTTGCGTCGCTCCCTGCATTGGTCAACGTCGGGCAAACCTTCCAGCTCACGCTGACGGTCACGAACTCCGGGGACTCGGCGGCGAACGCTGTCGCACCCGCGGTGGTCCTCTCGGGAAGCGGCAGCGCGACCCTGTCGAGCGGCCCTGCTCCTGCCTCGGCCACCATCGCCGGTCACACGAGCCAGGCGTTCGCGTTCACGTATACGGGCAGCGCCGCCGGACCGATTGGCTTCAAGGGCTCGGCGAGCGGAACGGATGCCACCGACGGCAAGACCGTCACTTCGCCGAGTGCGGCGTCGTCCACCGTCACCGTCCAGACGCCGTCGGCGATCTCGGCGAAGCTCTCCATGCCGATGACCATTCCTCTCGGGGACACGTTCGCGGTCGCCTTCACGGTGAGCAATTCGGGAGGCGCCTCGGTCAACCTGGCAGTGCCCGGGAATCCCACCAGCGTGCCCGGCGGCACAGGCAACGCCACCTTGGTCTCGGGGCCGTCGCCCGCGACCGCGACGGCTCTCGCGGGCCTTTCGGAGCAGACGTTCACGTGGTCGTACAAGGCGACGGCAGAAGGAGCGCTGCAGCTCCAGGCGCAGGTTTCCGGGACCGACGCCAACGACGGCACTTCGCGAGCGGCGTCGGCGTCCTCGGCGGTGGCGCCAATCGGCGAAGTCGTCGCCATCGCGACCAATCCGTTCGGCGACGGTTCTACGTTCTCGTACCTGGCCGACTTCTCCGGTCAGCTCTGGCTGGGACCGAACGCGAGCGGGACGGGCGCGGTGCGGATGAACGCCGACGGCAGCGGCGCGCAATCCGTCCAGTGGCAGCTCGAGCACAGCACGGCAGTGAGCAACACCTTCTACAAGAACGCGGTGGCGCACACGATCGGGTCCAAGGGATGCACCTCCAATACCGCTGGCTGCGGACCGGACAACGAGAGCGGGCGGGCCCTCTTCTTCCGCGGAATGGTCAAGGGAACCGAATGGCTCGGGGTTTCCGGGGCGCACGTCAACACTGGCTCCGACTACGCGCGGTTCGTGTACTTCACGAACGGCGGGTTCCCCCTCGCGTCCGGGGGCTACACCGATTTCGCTTACTCCGATCTCTCGGGCGCGATCGCTTCGAGCGCGACGGGCCTTTCTTCCGCGGCCGTCTTCCACGATCGCGTCTATCTCGGGTTCCTCGATCCGGGCCAGGCGCCGTCGCTCGAGCAGCTCTCCACCATGCCTTCGCTACCCGGTTCCGGCCCCTCCGCGTCGGTGACGGACATGGGCGCCACGCTCATGCCCGGAATCGGCGGCGGCGCGATGATCGACAGCATGGCCGTGTTCGGCCCCGCGTCGAGCGACGGCCTCTATCTCGCCAACGCCAAAGTATTCACCCGGACTACTTCGCCCACTCCGGGCGTCTGCCAGATCGTGCTTCTGCTTCTGCTCGACTGCGGCGACTGGACCGAGGTGACGCCGAGCGCGCTCGCATACACCGCCAAAGTGGCGCTCGGCACGACGAAGACGTCCGATCTCGAGCCGGCCGACCGCGCCGTCCCGGCGTTCGCCACGTTCGGCGGGCGGCTCTATGCGGCGCGCAACACCACCACGGGGCCGCAAATCTGGTCGTGCGATCCGGGACGGACCGGATCCGCGACGCAGTGCGATTCCGGCGATTGGGCGCTGGTCGCACCGAACACGTCCGGCGATGCTCAGGCGACGCAGTTCAACGATCCGAACAACGCGTCGGTCACGTTGCTCGCGGCAACCTCGCAGCATCTCTATGTCGGGTTCAACAACTCCGTGCGCGGCGTCGTGGTCTACCGGACGGCGAACGGCGCCGCTGCGAGCGCGGCAGACTTCACAGGCAGGTTCGGCTGCAGCGCGAGCAGCAGCGGCTGCGCCGGCCTGGGCGGTGACGGCCTCGCCTCCGGGCTCACGCGGCTCTACGACGCGCGTGCGCTGACGCTCGGTGGCACCGAGTACCTGTATCTCGCGGCGGGGACCGGAGCTTCGCCGGTGCGGATCTATCGCACGGTTCCCTGAATGCGTTTCGAGGTCTTCCGGCGAGGAGAGGGGCGGGAAGGCTCGTGGTCGTCGATCGGCGTGGCGAGCTCCCGTTCGACGTCGTCGATGAGGTCGAACAGCTCGCCGGCCTCCCAGGCGCGGTTCCGCTTTGCCAGCGTGATCGCGTGCAGGACACCCTTCTCGGCAAGGGCGCCGACGGCCTCGTTCACCGCTTGCTTCGACCGGCCGAGGAACTTCTGCGCAGTGGCAACCGTAACGATGGGGTAGGCCGGCAACTCCACGATGAGCGCCTCGGCGCTGGAGTGGCGGCGCGGTCGTCCTGCACGCTCTCGCCACTTCTCCTGGAGCTCGGCAAGGCGGATCACGAGCTCGCTGGCTTTCGCCGCGGCTCGCTCGATCGCCTGCGCGAAAAGGAGGATCCAGTCGGAGGCGCGTTCCTCTCGAAACGCGGTCAGGCCGCCGACGTACGCCCTCGCGTCAGCGGCGAGGATGAGACTCACGGGCGGGACGTAGTCCAGAGCGAGGCCCCGGCGGCGCAGGACGACGTGGATGAGCGCACGGCCGACCCGGCCGTTGCCGTCCGCGAACGGGTGGATGGTCTCGAACTGTGCGTGAGCGATTGCCGCCTGGACGAGCGGGGAGAGGTCCGTCCGGTTGATGAACGCGACCAGATCGTCCATCAGTCCCCTCACGTATTCGGGTGGGGGCGGTACGAAGTCGGCGCGGCCGGGGTTGTACGCATTCCCCCCGATCCAGTTTTGACGATCGCGTAGCTCGCCGGCGGATTGCGGGGTCGTCGTCGCCAGCATCAGCCGGCGATGGATCTCGAGAACGTCCTTGAGCCGGAGTCGCTTCGCGCCGGCGCCGAGCCGGATGGCGTGTTCCATCGCGATGACGTTGCCGAGCACGGAGCGGGCCGTCTCGTCGCGAGTGTCCGCCTGCTCCGCCTCGGCGCGCGCGAGGCGGCGCTGGGACAGCACGAGGCCCTCGATCCGAGACGAAGCAACGGACTCGGCTCG
>Ga0114129_10001022_pt1 | contig 36520 bp, 33 predicted proteins | sample RhiMetdeltSRZDD1_FD_80071 | JGI IMG/M metagenome (GOLD analysis project Ga0114129, IMG submission 80071) | Populus rhizosphere microbial communities from Tennessee, USA - Rhizosphere MetaG P. deltoides SRZDD1 (version 2) (version 2) | ecosystem: Host-associated > Plants > Roots > Rhizosphere >...
CCAGGAAGGCGCCAAATGCTCCCAACAGCACAAGCGATGGGCGGTCGCGCAAGCCGAGATAGATATTTTTGGTCCAGCCCTCCCACATCTCGGGGAGGGAGGTATACATCCGCGTGCGCGCGACCGAATAGCCATTGGCGACGACCAGGCGATATCCATTCCATTTGACCTGCTCTGAAAGGGCTTTGTCCTCGACAATCTGGTCTTTGACGCTTTCATGCCCACCAATGGCATCATAAACCGCGCGCCGAATCAGGATGAACTGTCCGTTCGCAATGGCGTCCTTGTTTTTTGGGTCATTGACCTTGCGCGGGGAAAACCCCACGGAGAGTGCCGTCATCACGATCGGCATCACCGCCTTCTCCCAGAACGAGCCGAGGATCTGAAAGGTCATGATGGTAAACATGTCTGCTTTGGTCTCGATCGCTTTTGCATAACAGGCGGAGAGTGCATTTGGGGAAAGGAACGTATCGGCGTCCACAAAGCACAACCATTCGCCCTGCGCTGCGGAGGCAGCCTGAAACAGCGCATGAGGCTTTCCTGCCCAACCGATGGGAAGTTCCGCGCCGGGGATGCTCTTCAGCCTTTTGCCTTGAACTGCAAGCTCGCGCAAAATCTGCGGGGTTGAGTCATGGGAGCGATCCTCCAACACGATGACTTCGAAGTTTGGGAAATCCTGCGCGAGAATCGCGTCGACGCAGAGGCGGATATTTCGTTCCTCATTGCGGGCGGGAACACAGACGGAAATAAGAGGCGCGCTTGGCGGGGGAGGCGTTGGCTCCACGACGATATCGAGACGATACTGGTTATGAAGCCAGTACACGATGATGATCCCGCCAATAAAAACTATGGTGGAGATATAGAAGTAGATCATGATCTCTGGATGTCGGTGCGAGGAGGGGGTTTTCCCCAACGACTGCGAAGCACTCCGCCCCGAGATTCAAATTACCCGGACTGACGAGCCGTTCTCGGTCTTTTCCACCTCGATTCGGGTGGGGAAGGCGTCTTTCAATTCATCGAGATGTGTGATCACCAGGATCTTGGCGAAATCATTCTTCACCAGATTAATCGCTTCGATCAACCTCTGGCGTCCCTGTGTATCCTGGGAGCCAAAGCCTTCATCGATCACCAGTGTTTGCAGACGGGCGCCTTTTCGCTGGGCCAGGATCTTGGAAAGCGCCAGCCGGATGGCAAAATTGACTCGAAACGCTTCGCCGCCGGAATACATTTCGTAGTTGCGGATACCCGCCGCATCGCTGATTTGAATATCGAGGGTTTCGCGCAGGTCATCCCGCCGCTTGTCTTTGTACTCGATCTGAGTCGCAAAGCGGATCGACATTTGCCCATCCGATAACCGATCGAGCAGCTCATTCGCCTTGTCCTCGATCTGGGGCAATGCCTGCTCGATCAACAGAGCAGGAACACCGTCTTTACCGAAGGCGCGCTCGAGCGTGCGGTGCCGTCCGATCTGCTTTTGCAGTTCGTCGCACTTCTTTTCATAGCTGCCTTTGCGCTCTCGCAGAGTCTCCAATACGTCTACCCGTTGCTGGGCGCCCCCCAGTTCGCTGCGCGTCTTGTTCTCCGCTTCGCGCAGGCGGAAGAGTTCGCGTTCGGCATCGTCCGGGTCGGGAGCTCCTGCCTGTGCCGCCTGCAGATTGGCTTGCGCGACCTGATATTCCATCTGCAGGGTTTCCATCTCCGCCTCGCGATTTTTGATCTCAGACTTTAGATTGGCAATCTCGCCCTCGATCTGCTTGCTCACTTCCCTGGCAGATTTCAAATTGGCATACTCTTCCTCGACAGCACGCAATTCCAGCTCCGCCTCACGGGCATTCTCATGGGCGGAAACGTCATAGCCAAGTTTCTCCAGTCGCTTGTCCAGCTTCGCCAATTGCTTTTGCTCGTCCACTGCATACTTGCCGGTTTCCAGAACCTTTTCCACTTCTTTGAGGCGTTTGCTGCCGGTGGTTTCCCACTCCCTGGCAAAACGCTGCAGGGTTTCCATCCGCTCGGTGAGCAGGGAAACTTCACTTGCAAATTGGACTCGTTCGTTTTCGGCGGATGTAAGCCTGGTGATCTGCGACTCGTAATTGGTAATCTGTTTGGCAAGCTCGGCCGCCTGTGCTTGATTGGCGCGGAAGCGGTCACCTTCGTGCTTGCCTTCGCTTTCCAGCTGTATGAGCGTTGCTTCTCGATGTTCCGTGCTGAGTTCCTGCCCGCATAAGGGACAGCTTGCGCCCTCAGCGGCTTTGAGCGAGACGATGCGCTCCTTGAGCTCGTTCATGTCCGCTTTGAGAGCTTCGTTTTCCGCCTTCAACTCCGCCTGGCGCTCGCGGGCTGTATTGCGTTCCGCTTCCAGTTGAAGACGGTTCTCTACCTTCGCTTCTGCCTCCTTCAGCGAGGTCTCCGCCTGTTCGATTTCCTTTTGGAGTTCCTCGATCGCCAACTTCTGATCGCGGATCGTCTCTTCTTCGACCAGGAGGGAACGCTGCTCTTCCTCCAGTTTTACCCTCTCGACAGCAATGACTTCCACGAGAGGGGCACGATCCTTTTCAAACTCACGGAATTGGATAGCGATCGTATCCCATTCCTCCAATTCCTTGCGGGATTTTTGCCACGCCTTGTACGTCGACTCGACTTCCCTGGAGCGATGAACGAGATCGGCATACGACTCGCGGTCCGCTTGTTTCGCGGCAAGACGCTCCTCGAGTCCTCCGCGAGCCGAACGCTCGCGTTCGAGCCGCTCGGAGAGCATAACCGTCATCTTGCGCTGTTCGCCGATCAGGGCGGCATTGCGCTTGATGTTTTCCAGGACGGATTCCTGAGCGGTACGCTGGGTGGTCAATTGTTGAAGGCTGGTTTCGAGTTCTGCCAGACGCGCTTTGCGCAGATCCTCTTCGGCAAGCTCGGCATCGATCTCGCGGATGCGCCCATCGATCTCGTCCACTTCCCGCTCGAGGGATTTCCGTTTTTCGGCCGTCTTGTTTTTGTATTCCTCCCACATTTCCAGACCGAGAATGTTGCTCAGCACTTCCTTGCGCCGGGTTGCATTCTGCTGCGTGAACTGGTCGGCTTTACCCTGCAAAAAGAAGGAGGCGTTGACGAACGTCTCGAAATCGAGACGCAATGTTTGTTCGATGCGCGCCTGGGTCTCGCGCGTGGTTTTTTCAGAGAGCGGCTTCCATCCATTCTGCGTGCGCACCTGGAATTCGAGAATTGTGTTTTTATTACGCGGCAGGGTGCGCTGGACACGATAGGTGTTTTCCTCATGCTGAAAGGTCAGAACAACTTCCGCGGCTTTGACATCCTGGCGCAGGTTGATGACATCACTACTCTTGCCGCGCGCTTCCCCAAACAGACTCCAAGTGATGGCATCTAGCAGGGAGGATTTACCTGCACCGTTATGCCCGGAGATACAGGCAAGGTCGATACTCGTGAAATCGAGATCTACTGCATCGTGATAGGAGAGAAACCCTGAAATACGTATGTGAAGAGGGATCATATATTAAATTGTACCCTTTATTGCACATTTGTTCTGTGAATGTGATAGATTATAATCGAACCATTATGTTCGAAGCCTCTGATGCAGTAGCGCGGCGCCGGCTTGCATTGCTCGCCATCACTCTAGCGACCATCCCCTGTTATTGCCTCGGCTGGATCGCCATCGCCCTCGCACCGGGTGCATCTGATTTGACCCCCTCCGTGACTGCCACAATTACCGCGACAGAAACACTTGCTTCTCCCACGTTCAGCCCGACCATCACCGTTGTGACCGGCACTGTCTCCATTACACCCACGTTCACCGCCACACCGACCACCACCCCAACCAATACGATCACGTTAACTCCTTTCGTGCCCGCCTCGTTTACACCCTCGTTTACATTGACGTCCTCGTTGACTCCAACGATGACCTCGTCGGTCACGCCTTCTCTAACACCGAGCGTGACAAATACCCCGTCCATTACACCCACACCGAGCAATACCCCCACTCCCTCGCCAACAGCCTTCCCTCCATAAATGACTGACATTCTTCCATTTCTGAAGTCCCTGATCTCCGTTTCAGGCCTGTCGGGCTATGAAAGACCCGTTGCCAGCCTCGTTACGGAGAAGTGGCGTCCGCTTGTGGATGAGATCCGTCTCAGCCGCGTCGGTTCGGTGCACGGGCTGAAACGGGGGACCGGCAAATCCCCGCGCCCCTCACTGATGATCGCCACCCATATGGACGCGATCGGGATGCGCGTCTCAAAGATCGTGGATGGCTTTCTCCACATGACCAATGTCGGCGGGATCGACGTGCGCGTTTTGCCAGGCGCGGAAGTCACGGTCCACGCCTCGCGGAGCGGGGAGGAGTTGCCGGGTGTGATCGCGATGCGTCCGGCCCGATTTTTGCCCGAATCTGTCGGTGACAGAGTTCACACGATCGAGCACCTACTGGTCGATACCGGGCTCCTGCCGCGTGAGGTCCTAAAAAAGGTTTGCGTGGGTGACCTGGTTTCATTTGCAAATGAGCCGCTGGAGTTGGCTGGCGATGTGATCTCTGGTCATACGGTCGACAACCGCGCTTCGATCGCGGCGCTGACCATCTGCCTGGAAGAGCTGCAAAACAAACCACACGTCTGGGATCTATGGGCGGCGACAACCGTGCAGGAGGAAACGAGTTTTCTGGGAGCGTACAGTTCGGCATTTGAATTGCGTCCACACATAGCAATCGTGGTAGATGGAACCTTTGCCAAGGGTCCGGGAGCAGGTGGATGGCAGACCTTCACGCTGGGGAAAGGTGTGGGGCTCTGTATTGGACCGAATATGCACCCCTTCCTGCACAGGAAGCTCAAGGAACTGGCAGAGCGACTGGAGATCCCCTGGTTCCTGGATGTGACGCCGCTGGATTCCGGCACCGACGCGTTCGCGATCCAGGTCACGGCAGAGGGAATCCCCACAGCGCTGGTGGAATTCCCGATTCGCTATATGCATACACCGGTTGAAGCGGTCTCGCTGAAAGACATCCAGCGGGCAGGGCGACTGCTCGCAGAGTTTGTTGCTTCTCTGGAAGCCGATTTTGTCGATACGATTGTCTGGGACGATTAACCGCTGCTTTCGAGAAAACTTTAAACAGATCTCTATTCTCTACTCTCTGATTCATATGCCAACTTTTGGGACACCTCAACTCAAACTTCTCGAGAGGCTCTGTAATGTCATCGCGGTCTCGGGGGACGAGAGCGAGGTTCGCAAAATCGTGCTCGAGGAAGTGAAGCCTTACGCCGACGACGTGAAGGTGGATGCGCTGGGCAGTGTGCTGGTCACCAAAGCCGGGCGAGGGCGGAAGCGCACGCGCGTGATGCTCGACGCGCATATGGATGAAGTCGGCTTCATAATCGTGGACGATGAAGGTGAGGGACTCTACCGCTTCGAAGCGGTCGGTGGGATCGATGCCCGGCATCTGGTGGGGAAGCAGGTGTTTGTGGGAAGAGAGCGGACCCCGGCAGTGATCGGCGCCAAGCCCATTCATTTGATGGACGGGGATGAGTACACAAGAAAAGTTCCCCTGGATTCCCTGCGCATCGACCTCGGTCCTGGCGGCAAGGCGAAGGTGGGCGACCGGGCGGGTTTTGCCACGAAGTTCCGGCGCGTGGGACCCTCCATCCTGGCAAAGTCGATTGATGACCGCATCGGTATCGCAACCCTGATCGAATTACTCAAGCACGCGCCGCCCAACATCGACCTGTGCGCGGCGTTCTCCGTCCAGGAGGAGATCGGGCTGCGCGGCGCCAAGGTGGCAGCCCAATATTTCAACCCCGACCTTGCCATCGCCATCGACTCGACTCCCGCCAACGACCTGCCGATGCACGATGGCAGCGAAAACATAAGCTACAACACGAAACTGGGTCTGGGGCCCGCGATCTACGTGGCAGACGGCTCGACCCTTCACGACCCGCGGCTCGTCCGCTTTTTACGCGAGATCGCGGAAGCTGAGAAAATTCCCTATCAGATCCGCCAGCCCGGAGGCGGGGGCACGGATTCGGGCGCGATCCAGCGCTCGCTTGCAGGCATCCCAACCGTTTCTGTCTCCGTGCCGCATCGCTACACTCATTCCCCCGTCAGCCTCGCCCGTGTGGACGATTGGAAGCACACGCTCAATCTTTTACACGCCGCGCTGGGATGTATCACACCAGAATTAATTGCTGTTCGTTAAGTACATTAACTTGTGTACCTGTCTACTTATTTTCTTTTATTTATAGGTGACCTATGAATGGATTAATCAACCTCGTTGGCTCCGGTGAATATCTGCCGGTGATGAAAGAGATCGATCGCCATCTGCTGGACAGCCTGAGTCTGAACGGACGCAAACCGCGCGTCGCATGTCTGCCGACGGCCGCTGGCAAGGAAGGCGACAGCAGCGTCAATCGCTGGTTGAACATGGGCGTCCAGCACTTCAGGGAGCTTGGCGCGGATGTGGAGCCGGTACGCATTATAGACCACGACTCCGCGAACGATCCGTGCTGGGAACCGATCCTTGAAACTGCCGACCTCATCTACTTCTCGGGCGGCGATCCCAGTTATTTGCACGAGACGATGAAGGGCAGCCGCGCCTGGAGCGCGGCGCAGCGTGCCTGGGAGCGTGGTGCGGTGTATGCAGGCTGTTCGGCGGGCGCGATGATTCTTGGTAAACGGATGCCGAGTTTCCGGCTTGCAGGAACGCAGGAAGCGTTCGGGATCGTCCCCGCCCTGTTTATCGTCCCACACTTCGATGCCATTCCCGGTGTGTGGAAGCCGATCGTCTTCGGGTTGCAGCAAAGCCTTAAGAAAGGTGAACGCATGATCGGCGTGGACGAGGACACGGCACTGATTGGCAAACTGAATGGGGAATGGATGGTCAAAGGGAAAAGCAAAGTGCATGTTTTTGCACGAGATGGCAAGGCAAGTTACTCCGATGGTCAAACACTGACACTCCCATAATTTCTCACGACTGCCCACAGAAGGAATCTTTGTGAAACAACTCCTCCAAACCCTCACGGAAACATTCGGACCCTCCGGTTATGAAGATGAAGTTCGCAAGATCGTGCGCAGCGAAGTCGAATCCCTGGCTGACGAGAGCCGGGTGGATGCGCTTGGCAATCTGATCGTACGCAAGCGCCCGACGAAAGCGACGCAGGATACAAAAAAGATCATGATCGCTGCCCACATGGATGAGATCGGTGTGATCGTCAGCCATGTGGATGAAAAGGGCTTCGTCCGTTTTTCACCGATCGGTGGTGTATTCAGGAGATATGTGTTGGGCGGGCGTGTACGATTTTTAGACGGGACGCAGGGCATTATCGGTTTCGACCGTCTGGAGAACGTCAACGAATTGCCGACCCTGGATAAGGTCTATATCGATGTCGGTGCGACCAGTCCCAAAGACTGCCCGGTCAAGATCGGGGATATCGCCGCGTTCGACCGCCAGTACAGCGATCTGGGGAATCGCCTGGTAGCAAAGTCCATGGATGACCGTGTGGGTGTCCTGGTGGCTATCGAAACCTTGCGAGCCATCAAATCCACACCCTTTGACCTCTATTTTGTGTTCACCACGCAGGAGGAGGTTGGCGTGCGCGGGGCGACGACGTCGGCATATGGTGTTGATCCGGATGTTGGGATCGCGCTGGACGTTACCCCTTCAGGGGATACACCCAACGCTCTCCGGATGGAGATGGCTCTTGGAAAAGGTCCCTGTATCAAGATCCAGGATGTGAGCATGATCGCGGATTCACGTGTGGTGCAGTGGATGATCCAGACTGCGGAGAAACACAAAATCCCCTACCAGCGCGAAGTGCTGCTGATCGGCGGCACAGACGCGAGAGCGATCCAACTGACGCGCGCGGGCGTACCGGCTGGCTGTATATCTATACCGGTGCGCTACGTCCATTCGCCATCTGAAATGGTAGATTACTCGGATGTGCAGAACTCTGTTAAGCTCCTGGCTGCTCTTTTACGCACGCCCATTGATTTGTGATGCTCACACGACTTCTTCGGATCGTGATTTCGCTTGGAATATTTTTCAGTGCAGGATGCGCCTCTCTTGAGCCGTTCCTCGCCTCGCTCACCCCACCTACGCCTGTTCCCACCAGTACCCCGCGCCAGACGCCCACTCCGCCTGCGCTTCCCACATCCACTGCCACGGCCGAGCCGGAGACTGCCAGCCTGCGCGTCTGGCTGCCGGCACAATTCAATCTGGCCGCGGAAACCCGTGCCGCAGAGTTGCTGACCCAAAGGTTGCAGGAATTCGAATCCCAGTATTCGGATCTTAAGATCGAAGTGCGCGTCAAAACAGCAGAGACGGACGGCGAGATCCTAAATGCTCTGTCGACTACCAGCGCGGCGGCGCCCAGCGTATTACCAGACCTAGTCTTGCTTTCACGCTCAGACCTCGAGATGGCGGCACAACTGGGATTGTTGCACCCGATTGACGGACTGTCCACATCACTGGATGACCCCAATTGGTATGACTATGCCCAGCAACTGGCGCACATTCAAAACACCGGCTACGGCTTGCCTTTCCTGGGCGATACTTTGGTTCTGATCTATTACCCTGAGCTTGGTCAGGTCGTGACCTGGGAGGATATCGTGGCAAGCGAAGGAGGTCTTGTTTTTCCAGCGGGTAACCCTCAGGCACTGGTTGGCTTATCGCTATACGTCTCTGCCGGTGGTGAAGTTTTGGATGCCCAGGGTTTGCCCATGCTTGATCAGGAAACCCTGGTCCGGGTGCTAACCCTGATGGAAGAGGGTGTTTCAAAGGAGATCACCTCACCTTCACTGGCAAACGTGACGAACGAAGCACAGACTCTGCAAATCTATCGATCTGGCAGCGCCAACAAGGCGATCGTCTGGTACCTGAGCTACCGTTCGGCTGAAGATGGGGCGATCACACCGCTGCCGAGTCTGGGTGAAACATCGTTCTCATATGCCACGGGTTGGGTGTGGGCGCTGGCGGGTTCTGACCCGGAAAAACAGCAACTGGCTGTGGAACTGGCTGAATTTCTGGTTGCAGAGGATTTTGTTGCCGAGTGGACGAATGTCACAGGGTATCTGCCCACCAGACCTTCGATCGTTGACGAGGGAGATCGAGCCTTGACGGCAATCATTGAGTCAGCCCACCCCCTCCCCTCGCGAGATGTCCTGGCGGTCCTGGGTCCGCTCATGCAGGAGGCGCTGACTCGCGTCTTGAACGGCGAGCAGCCTGAGGACGTAGCAGGCAGCATCATGGAAAAGCTTAGATAGCTATTTGCAGGAGGAGCATCGATGTCTGATTGGAAACGCCAGACGAAGGAAATCTCTCTTGAAAGCCTTCCCCCTGAAATCGCAAATGCCGTTCAGCGGCACATCGAGCGGTACAATCTCGGTGCGATCCTGGCAGACGCGTTGATGTGCATTCGTACAGATTCAGAAAAAACCAGGAAGGGACTGTTCGGCAAGGCAGAGACTGTGAAATTGGCTGCGATCGTGACCCCGCTTTGGCTGGTGTGGTCCGTCGAACAGCCAAACGCAAAGCCTGCCGTGTTATCCGCGCAATTGAGCCATGTCACGATACAGGATTATGCTCACACTCCGTTTGTAGAGATGATTCACGATTCTGGAATTCAGGTCACTGGTATGTTTACGGATGCTGGCGAAAGCGCCAGCGCCTTTATCGGCCTGGAAGAGGGTGATATAGGAAACAAGTTTAAGGAAATTGTCATCCGGGCCGCGCAGGCTGCAAAAAAATAAAAACAGGCTCCCGATGGGGAGCCTGTTCCACTTTCATCGCCTGTTACAGAACCCATGCCCAAAGCATCCAGAAGCCGATCATCACAAGCCCGATCAGAAATCTGGCTCCAAACGCCCAGCCCCAGCCGATCATGTAGGCTTTTGTCGAGTCGACTGCTGCATCGCGGTCTTTCAGCCTCCTGTTTTCGGCGATGAATAGCCCGACAGGTGCTGCGACCAGCCCGATCAGCGGCGTGAAGAAAAGGCTGGCGACCAGGCTGGCCCCAAATGCAAACAGGATGGAACTCCATGGTATGTATTTATCGCGCATCTTTTGCGCAATGATGAGATTGTCGGCAATACTGCCGAGGATCATCAGGAGGGTGATGATGCCGAAGATAAACCATTTCCAGCCTGTCATGTTGCCGGCCGCGTTCTGAAGAATGGCATAGACCAGTGTCCCCAGCCACATGATGACGAGACCGGGAAAGACGGGCACGACCAGTCCCAAAAGCCCAACGATCAGGGCAAAGAGCGTCAGCGTCTCAAGAATGACCTGCAGGAACAACTCAAACTCTGGTGTCATGTTCTCCTTGTAAAGGAGACCCTAAGGGTCTTTCATGCAAAACAGGCATTGAAGTTTACATGAAGTGACATTTGGGGCGTATCTTCAACCGCCACCGAGACCCTTAGGGTCTAACTTGTTCTTATTTGATTATATCCACACCGCCCATCCAGGGACGGAGCACTTCGGGCACCACGATCGAACCATCCGCCTGCTGATTGTTTTCCATGATGGCGATCAGGGTGCGTGGCATTCCAAGCCCGGAGCCGTTGAGGGTGTGCACGAAACGAGCCTTGCCGCCATCCGCCGGACGATACTTAATATTCGCACGACGCGCCTGGAAGTCGCGCACGTTCGAGACCGATGAGACCTCCAGCCACTCATTGCAGCCCGCCGCCCAGACTTCAAGATCATACGTAATGGCCGAGTTGAAACCGATATCGCCTGTGCAAAGCTGTTTGACACGGTAGGTGAAGCCCAGCGCGGCGCAGGTGGCTTCCGCATCTTCCCGCATCTTCTCAAGCAGAACGTCCGATTCTTCGGGCCTGGCATACATATACATTTCGACCTTGTCGAACTGGTGCCCGCGTTTGATGCCGCGTACATCGCGCCCGGCGCTCATCTTTTCGCGGCGGAAGCAGGGAGTATACGCCGTATAAAACAGCGGCAGTAGTGCTTCATCCAGGATCTCGTCCATGTGTAGACCCGTCAATGGGACCTCAGCCGTTGGCACAAAGTACAGATCCTCTTCGTGGTCCTTGTAGAGATTGTCGGCGAACTTGGGCAGTTGGCCGGCGCCAAACACCGTAGCCGTCCTGACCATGAACGGAAGATACTGCTCTGTGTAGCCCTGGCGGATATGGAGGTCGAGCATGAAGGCGATCAGAGCACGCTGGAGACGCGCGCCAGGTCCGTTCAATACATAAAAACGTGACCCGGTGATTTTTGCGCCGCGTTCGAAGTCCAGGATGCCAAGGGCAGGTCCTAACTCCCAGTGCGGCTTCGGCTCGAAGTCAAACTCAGGGAGCTGCCCTACGGTCCGGAGGACGACATTTTCATCCTCGCTTGCGCCGATGGGAGTCCGTTCGTCCGGAATGTTTGGGATGGCGGCGGAGATGCCATAAAGTTCCGTCTCGACCTCCGCAACTGCTTTATCGAGCGCGGCGATTTCCTCGCCCACTTCGCGCATGGCGGCGATCTTCGTCTCACGCTCGGCTGCGTCCTTCGATCTGCCGATCTCTTTGGAAACGGAATTACGCTCTGCTTTCAAGGCCTCCACCCGACTAAGCAGACTGCGGCGTTTTTCGTCCAGCCGTAGAATCTCGTCGACGGGAGAAGCGTCCGTCTGGCGATTTCTGAGCGCCGTGCGGACAAGATCAGGGTTTTCGCGAATCAGATTCAGATCTAACACGTTGCACCTCCGTTGTGCGGAATAGAATACGCCCCCGGTCCATTTGCAGGACGAGGGGGCGTCTCGTGGTGCCACCTGCTTTTGCAGTTGCGAAAGACTGAGTCGTCCGCAACTGCCTTAGGATCACGCTAACGGGTGAACCCGCCTCTCTTACGACCTGATGTACTTATTACATCCAAGCCCCTCCGAGAGGGACATCGGTGAAGTGGATTTCGCTTTCTACCTGACCATCTCGCACTGACCGATGGCTCTCTGCCTTTTACGGGTGGAATAGCTACTTGTCTTCACGCTGTCTAATTAGGCGTGATTATACACTCCCGTGGAAGCGTGTCAAGAAAAGGAACTCACATATAATTCGTCTATCAAAGTGAGACGGAGAGAAAACGATGAAACCCCAAATGCGCGAGTATCAAAAGCTTGAATCAAAGGATCTGCGAGTGCTCGTGAAACGAGTGGAAGACGGTCTGGAGAGCCAGCTGCTCGTCATGCAGACGCCGTTCGGCTACCGCCGCGTGGTCGAGATGGTTGGCCCGGAGGGCGGGGGATCCATGGCGGGAATTTTGTACGTTCACTGGTACGAGCCTGAGTCCATTACCTCGCACCGGACGCAATTTGAGGAGGAAGCCAAAGAGATGGCGCGCCTCGGGGCCATCTGCATTTCCATCGAGACGCTGTGGTCAGACCGGGACTTCTTCCTCAAGCGTACCCAGGAAGATGACATGCAGAACTCGCTGGAAGAGGTGGTCAACCTCCGTCGCGCCATGGATTTGCTTTTATCCCAGCCAAATGTCGACCCGCAGCGCTTTGCTTATGTGGGACATGATTTTGGCGGGATGTACGGCGTGCTGGCCGGCAGCCTGGACGGCCGACCAACTCATTACGTGTTGATGGCCTCCACCCCCCGATTCCCGGATTGGTATCTGTACCTGCCCAGACTGGAGGGCGATGCGCGCGCCGCGTTCATCGAGCAGATGGCAGAGATCGACCCGATCACGCACATCCCAAACCTTGCGCCGGCAAGTCTACTCTTCCAGTTCGCCACCGATGATTTCCACGTCCCGAAGGAACGTGCCGAGGAATTTTTCGCGGCCGCGAAAGATCCCAGGGAATTGAAATGGTATGAAGCAGGTCATGGACTTAACGAAGCCGCTACCATAGATCGAAAAGCCTGGTTGAAGCATGCGTTAGGGCTGGGATAAAGGTCGGAGAGGGGGGCAGCTTCCGGCTGAGTCCGTTTCGAATCTCCTTATCCAATGGGGGTTTTACCTAATATGCGTTTAACTCTACACGCAAGTTGTGGTATATTTTGGAGGGAGCAAATCATATGAATGAGCGTATTTTGATTATCGAAGACGATCAGCAAATTTTGAAACTGCTTCAGCGCGGCCTGGCGTACGAAGGCTACACCGTCGATACCGCAACCGATGGACGTATGGGATTGATTCTGGCGAGAGACCACACTCCGGACCTTGTGATCCTGGACTGGATGCTGCCGGGCATGGACGGTCTCGAAGTCTGTCACCGTTTGCGGACGGGCGGTTCGATTCCTATCCTCATGTTGACTGCAAAAGATACCGTGCAGGACCGCATTCAGGGTCTGGACGCGGGTGCCGATGATTACATGATCAAACCGTTCAACCTGGACGAGTTGCTGGCGCGCGTGCGCGCGTTGCTGCGACGCACCCAGCCCGAACGCGTCCCGGTTCTGAAATTCGCTGACCTCACGCTCGATACCGGCTCCCGGCAAGCCTCACGCGGTAGCCGTCAAATCTCTCTGACTGCAAAAGAATACGAACTGCTCGAGTTGTTCCTGCGTCATCCCAAACAGGTGTTGACCCGCGAAGTTATTTTTGACCGGGTCTGGGGGTACGATTTTGGCGGCGAGAGCAACGTGCTCGAGGTGTATATTCGCTATCTGCGCCAGAAGCTGGAGGGTGAGGAAGAGCCTCGCCTGATCCATACGGTGCGTGGCGTGGGTTACGTGCTCCGCGAAAATCCCTAAGTCGTTCACCGAAATTTGAATAACCGTGTCTCTTCGGCTCCGCCTGACTCTGCTGTATTCGACGCTCATGGGCGGCATCCTTCTCGTGATCAGCGCGGCAGTCATTATTGTCGTCACGGTGCTCTTGTTCAATACGACCGACAACCGGCTGGAGGCTGCCCAGGAAGTCATTCTTAAGAACGTCGGTATCGACGAGCTGGGCAAAGTTCAAATCCATGTGAAGCCCACGGATATCAGCCCTGATATTTACGTGCAGGTCTGGGGGCTGGATGGGGAATTACAGTCTGAATTCGGCCTTCCCCCCAATTTCGAGAATAAGCCATTTGATGAGAGTGCCTTACCTCTCGATTATCCGACATATAGCGAACCGAGCGGACCCGGCTGGCATATTCGGGTATTGAGCATCCCGCTGCAAAAGGATGACCACATCATCGCCGTTCTACAGGTTGCCTCAAGCCTCGAAGTGGTGGATGCCGCGCGTAAAGACCTGACAGACGTGCTTTCTGTAATCTGGGTTGTGGCGGTCTTGCTCTCCGGGATCGTGGTCTGGTTCACGCTGGGGCAGACTCTTAAGCCCTTGGGAGCCATCACCGAAACGGTCGAGCAGATCAACCGCGCCGATGACCTCTCCAGACGCATTCCCTATCAGGGACCCGAGAACGATGAGATCGGAAACCTGGTGGGCTCCTTTAACCAGACGCTGGAGAGGCTGGAAGCGCTCTTTACTTCCCAGCAGCGACTCCTCGCCGATGTCAGTCACGAGCTGCGGACACCTCTCACCGTCATCAAAGGCAACGTAGACCTCATGCGACGGATGAAGAGTCTGGACGAAGAGTCATTGACGAGCATTGATCAGGAGGCGGGACGGTTGACGCGGCTGGTTGGGGGACTCCTGCTCCTGGCGCAGGCGGAATCGGGCAAGCTGGCGCTCCATATGAAGCGCGTCGAGCTGGACCTGCTCGTGACCGAGGTCTTCCAGGAGATGACCATCCTTGCCGGGAATAAAGTCCATATCCGGCTGAATGAGATCGATCAAGCCTACGTCAACGGAGACCGCGACCGGCTTAAACAAGTGTTCATAAACCTCGTGGCGAATGCGGTGCAGTATACGCCGCCGGGTGGAGAGGTATTCCTCAGCCTGGAGAGGATCGGCGAGCAGGCGCGCATCATCTGTCGAGATACGGGACCTGGGATTCCCTCTGAAGATCTGCCTCATATTTTCGAGCGCTTCTACCGCGCCGAAAAATCACGGACGCGCCGAGAGACCACCGGGTTTGGGCTCGGACTCTCCATTGCCAACTGGATCGTGGAGCGACACGGGGGACGAATCGAGGTCAACTCGCAGGAGGGGAAAGGCACCACTTTCGCGATCTGGCTGCCCCTCTACAGTAATAATAAGCAGCCGGATACACAGAAAACACCCGGGACCACCGTCCCTTCGAAAAAATTAGGAACAGGCAGGTCAGGCTCACAGTCTGATAAATAATCTGGTTTGGACGCTTCGCACGCGACCTGCCTTGAGTCCAAAACATGATACAAGCCGCCAATTTTGGCGGCTTGTATTTGATCATAAATTTGGCTCAATCCTGCGAAGGCTTGCTCGATTATGGAATTCCCAATCTTTGTGCAGCCTGCCTGCAAAGACTTGCTCCATATTTTTGATACCACTCCGTGAGCGAGGCGCTTGACGTTGCGCCGTTACGCGCGTCTTCATAAATTGGCGCGCCATAGAGCACATAGCGCTTGGTTTCCGAGGGCCAGGCCCATTCACTGCGGGCGATCACACCGATCCCACCGTTGTAACCAGCCAGCGCCAGACGGGCATTTCCACCGCCCGCCTGCAGCGAGCGCGAAAGATAATTCAGACCACGCTGCGCATTGGTTTCCGGGTCGTATGGGTTTTCGCCAAACTTGAAATGGAATGGCATCACCTGGAACAGGCTCGTGGCTCCGGAACGCGAAGTCGCGCGCGGGTCGCCGCATGACTCGATCTGCATCACGGTGGCAGCGAGATTGGGATCCACGCCGGCGGCGTTCGCCCAGCGTACAATGTCATTCCGCCAGTGCTGGATCTCCTTTGTGAAGATTGGGGAGAGTCCACTGGAAGAGGCGGGGGCATTCCCATCCGGAGAACCCCAGATCGGTATCACTGCACCATCCGGAGCTGCGGAGTTCTGCAGTACCATGGTCGAATTATTGATGGGCAGCGCTGAGGGCGTGAGTGGTGATTTCAGAGCAATAAACGCCACAACAGCTGCGATGAACAGAGCCGCAAGAGGCGGCAGGACATAAAAAGACAGACAGCCGCTACCAGTGTCAGAGGCCACGGCTGTCTGCCAGTCTTCTTGATCTTGGAGGCGAGCACGGGACATAGTAGGGTTCCTCATTCTAGTTAAGGGACCCGAGCTCGAAACGAGTTCGGATATTTAGTTGTGTTCTGATTTCAGTAAATACGCTTAAGAATCTACGCGTCGTAAGATCGGTCGTTCGTGCGTTCCGGGTTGTTCTGACCATAGATATTATGATACGTGGGCTCCTGTCGAGTGAAGGAAGTTTGCTGTGGGTTGTTGTTCGTTTTCGGCGCCGGGCGGAACGTGTTTGTATTGCCCTGGGCGCTCTGTGCCGGTCGGCTCAACGTGGACGCCGGGCGGATGATGGGCTGTGATTGAACGGGGCGATAGGTCGGCTGCTGCGGCTGTGCCGGGCGCGGAGTATTATTGTAGGAATACGAACGACGGTCGGCAGTTGTGAACAAGCGGTCGCCTGCGAGTGAGAACGTGCCAATGATCATGACACGCACAAGGAGGATCATCGCAGCCACAAAGATCGGGACGATCTTCGTCATCGTCGCCGTGCTGACCACCGCGCCGCCAGACGCGCTGGCATGACTGACAATAGCAACCGACACACCCCACCAGGTGAGAATGGCATTGAAGGCCGCAGCCAGGAACCACGCGCCAAAGAGGTAATAGACTTCCTTGGGTTCATCCGCGCCCTGTTCGGGTGTGAAGATACGGGCAATCCCGGCAAAGTCAATCCCACAGAAGGCGATTGCCAGGATGGTGGCCCACCGCATCCCGGCAAACATCAGATCGCCAAGGACATCTCTCAACGCGAATTGTGTTGTACTGAAGTTGAAGATCTCGAACGCAAGCAATGCGCCGATGATCATCATACCCCAGGCTGCGCCACGATTGAAACGGCGCCCGCGGAACAGAGCCAGAAGCCCCGCCCCGGCACCTCTACGATATGTAGTCATTTCGACCTCCTTTGTCGAATAAGGGACAACGTAGGTCGATTATAGAACACTTGTTCTAGAACGTCAAGGTTTTGGGGTTTTTTAGCGAAAATATGCTTTCACGGCTTGAAATAAAAATCCTCCCAGCCTTGTCGATAGATGCACCTATGCCAGCTTTCGTTTCTCGGCGCTGCGCCAGGCGTGCGCGATCTGCGCCGCGAGCCGGGCGTTGTTCAATAACAATGATAGATTCGCCCGCATGGAACGTCCCTTGGTCAACTCACTGATACGTTGGAGCAGGAAGGGGGTCAGTTTTTGCCCGTGGACCTTCTGCGCCCGGGCTTCGTGGGACGCCTGTTCGATGATCGGATCCATCTACGACTTTGGGATGGAATCGGCACTCGCGACCGGATTGGCAACAAGGACGGCGCTTTGCATGCCTGTGCTCCAGTGCGCACGGGCAAAGTCGACGATTTCCTGCGGCGTATCGATCCGGACGCTCACATCCAGGCCACTTTCACGCGAGTAAAAGGCAGGGAATTCATCTGTGCCATAGCCCACTACAGGGACGCTCATGGTTTCCAGATATTCAAGCGTGGCAGGCAGGTCCAGAATGGCTTTTGCCCCCGCACAGACGACGAGCATCGGAATGCCAGCCAGCGCCTGCAGGTCCGCAGAAATATCGAATGCCATTTCACGATGCACGCCGCCAATCCCACCGGTGGCAAAGACTTTAATATTGGCATGTTTGCAGGCGAACATCGTCCCGGCAACGGTGGTGCCGCCACAGGCGTGTTGCGACATGACCGTTGCAAAATCGCGCGGACCTACCTTGTATACATTCCTTTCAGTGGCGAGTCTCTCAATTTCACTTTCACTCAATCCGACGTGCAGACTCCCATCGAGGAATGCGATGGTGGCAGGCGTTGCCCCTTCGGAGCGAACAGCATGTTCCATGTCGTGCGCCAACTGTAGGTTCTGCGGCCGCGGCAATCCGTGGGTGAGCACGGTTGACTCAAGCGCCACAATGGACAATGAAATTCCCATGGCCCGTTTTACTTCATTGGACTTGATAATAAGCTCTTCAAACCCTATTGTCATTTTATAGGAAGTGCCCAAACATGTTGTTGATGTGAGCAATCGCCTCTTCTATGCTTGGCGGAACGGCTTCCCCCTTGGCGCGCATGAACTCGGCGGCCTCGAGCAGCTGCTGGTGATACGCCAGCAGCATTAACCTCATTGCCTTTTTAGGCTCTTTCTCTTCCGCGATCGCTTTCAAATGAGCCGCGATCGGAACATCCTGGATCAACGTGATTGTCTTATGCAGGATTGCTTCATTTTCAAGGTTCCCCAGCACGTCGGGACTCTCACGATATAAATTGTCGTTGCTGAGCTTCCAGGCCTCCAGGTGTTTTTCCGGGACGATCTCAATGGGGGTCTTCCAGGTCCCCACACCGATCCAGTGCAGCTCCACACTATTGCTGTGAGCCTTCTTGGTGAAGTCCTCGGCAAACTGCGTAAACAGATTCGAGACCTTGTAACGCGGTTGAAACTCCGGCGGACTCCTCGGCTCTTTTGAGTCGGCAACATCCTGCTCGGTGGGGACGATCTTTTGAATTTCCTCAGAGATCCGTTCTTCGCGTCGTTGTATCTTTTCCAGTTCCGGGACGCCCGTGCTGGCCAGGTAGGCGGTCAGCTTATGCTTGCTCATGAATGTGCCAAGCTCACCACGGATCAAGCCAACCATCCGGTTGATCCAGGAGAATTCATAGGTGGACGGGTTGGGAAGCTCCGGGGTCACGCGCGACGTTGCCTGGTAGATGAGCTGTTCGATGGATTCCTTGCTGAATGGATATGGATTTTCCCCGGACGGCTTGATGCCTCCGCGGTAGACGCTGAACATGAGCCGCACATCGGTGGCTGTGATCGGAATGCCATCCAGACTGCGGCTTTTCACAGATTGCGATTTGGTGTCCTGATCGCGCAGCTCTACATATTGATCGCGCGTATCGATCGCCTGCCGGAACCGCTCAAAGCCATCCAGGGTTGCCCGGGCGCGCGGCTCTTTGGCGGTGGGCCCGATGATGTGCGGGGTCCCGTCCGGTTTCTCGAACATGGCAACCGAGTCGAGGTCAACGATCACCTTGCCGGGACCGCCGATCAAAAACGTGGGAGATTGCCGGGCTTCCTCTGAAATCCCACCCTGGCTCACGCGGATGGTCTCTTCACTTCCCGAGAGAGCGACGCTCCAGATAAAGCCCCTTGCAATTCTGACGTGCTCGAGCTCGAAGACATCGGCGAGATAGAGCGAAGCGGCTTGCAGTGCGATGAAAAACGGCGCCAGGAAGATGGGGAGGTATTGAAAGATGCGTGGGTCCGTAAAAACATGCCAGAAGAAGTTGCCAAAATTGATCAACGGGTTGCCGATGTAGATGGACGGATAGGCGGGATTCAGGTAATACAAAAAGATATCCCGAATGTATTTGGTCCACAAATCCAGCGGATAGAACCGCAGGCTCACTACGAACACGCCCATCACGAATAGCAGGATCAGGTAGCGCATGCGCCGGGCAGCCTTCTCCGGCCGCAGGTCGAAGATCCGGTTCAGGAGCGCATTGATCAGGCGGGCGAATAGTTCCTGGAAGAGCTGGGTTTCCTTCTCGAGGGGAGTTTCCGTGGTGTTGCCCAGGGGCGCAGAGGAGACGGAAGAAACGCTCATGTTCCACTCCCCTCGATCCAGCGGATAATGTTCTCCAGGTCCTGCTGCTCATCGGTCATGCGCTGGCGCAGCTGGTGATTGTTCATGATCCGCGTGCGTGTACGCAGGAGCAATGTTTTCAGCGTATCCTTGATCCCGACCGGCTTCTTCTGGGTCAGGTCTTTGCTGAGGAAATCCGCATATTGCCGAATGGCTTTTTCCTGCCCATTGGTTTCTACAAGGCTCCGTTTTCGTTCCACCTGTTCACTTTCGGTCCTGGCATTGATCAGCCACGAGGATGACCATCTCTGGATGATCGTATTCTCAATTTCCGGGTTGAAGAGCAGCCCGAAGATGCCCACACTGCGAACCTCCAGGCCGCGTTCCTGTAATAACTTGTATTCTATACTTGGAACCGTGCCCTGCCCGCGTACCCCATTGTCGTCAAAAACGTCCACTTCTTCCTGTGTCAGGCGCGCTTTGACCATCTCATTGATCACCTGCAAAGCTGTTTTCTTTTGCGGATCTCTTTTGGGACTCGCCTGTGCTCCAAAAGACGGAGGTGCAACATTCCGCCGGCCCTTGCCCTGTTTGTTTCCTTCCAGGAAGTTGATGGCTCTGGACATCATCAGGTTCATCTCCCGGACCATTCTCGCCATTCCATCCTGCATGCTGTCGCGATTGCCGCTGATCTGGAGCGGCTGGCTAAGCGGGTCGATTTCTTCCTCGGTAGGCTGCACGGGAACTGGTGGAGCTGGCGGAACGAGCTGTGTGGGCTCGAAGAGCTGGTCCAGCGTGAACTTGGCGGCATACTCGCGCCAGACGTCCACCGCCAGCGCCGCGGGCAGTTCATTCCAGGCGACGCGCCGCCGCGGCGAATCGGGCACCGCGTTGGGATTGATCCCTTCCGCCAGGATCGCGCGGCGGATGGCATCCTTATCCTTTTCTTCGCTCTGCCTGTCGCTTCTCCGAACGCCGGTCCTGTATCCGAAGCGCGAGCCTGGCTGTCGTTCCTTGGGAAACCCTGTGTTCACCCGGAACGAAATCGAAATGACGGGGATGACCTCGATGCCATCCCGTGTCAATGCACTGACCTGCTTGCGCCGGTCCTGGACCTGGTCCCATTCTTCCTGCGGCTGGTCGTCGCGCCTGGGTCCAAATGGTTTGTCAGACTCCTTGGGACCAATCACCTGGGATTGCATGTGAAGATCCACAGTTCCGGCAATGTATTCGCCTCGATTGATGAAATAGACGCCGGGGCCGATTGTCTGCTGGATGGATACAGCCGTGCGTGTGACCGCGGCACTGGCGGAGTCAAGCCAAAGGACGCCGGGCCCTTGTTTTAGACGTTCCCCCGAATGTTCCTTGATCTGGCCGTTTTCAATAAATAAGGCGGGTCCGTGTCCACCGAAGAGATACGTGAGCAGGCGGTCGAAGATTTTTTGGCGGTCGCGAAACGTGCGGACCGGCAGCACAAATTGCGCGAAGAATGCCATCCATACGAGAAGGAGAAGCGGGAAAACACAGGCTAAATCTACAAAAATCTCAAATAGATTCGCTCGAATTCCACCCATGCGAAGAATCTGCAAGCCATAGACAAGCAGCAAAATGAACAACCACCCTGCAATATAAAACCACGGTCGCTTATAGATTGGATCGTCGTCCATGGGAGAATTATAACCAGTTTTGGGAATAGACTGGGAAATAGGGTTTTCACCTCAAGGAACCGATTTGGTTACAAAGTATTAATCCTCATTTTGTCATATTTTTTTACTGACATCGTGCGCTTGACAGCCGAAATCGCAAAAGTATATACTACTTTAATAGTTGCGACTTCATTGCCGTTTTCTAGGAGGGCTAACATGTCCACTTTTTTGAAAGCAGATGAGGACCGAAACATACATGATCCGATTACACAATTAGATCATGACGTTTTGGGACGCCAAATTCTTGCAGAAGCAATCCTTGAACGATTGACTACATCCCGAATAAGTGCCTTGGGTATATACGGAGGATGGGGGACAGGTAAAACAAGTTTACTAAACTTATTGTGTGAACTTAACAAAAAGCAAGAATCTCAACATAGCCAAAAAGATTTGCATATAGAGATTATTGATGCTTGGAAATATGAATCGGGCGAAGGACTATTAGTTCCTGTGGTGGTTTCCTTTAAGAAAATGATAGGGAATCAAGATCTTTCAGATTCTTGGAAGGTGATTACAAAGCGTATTTTGGCAACAACAGCATTATCAGTAACCGATGCATTTCTAAAAAAATTTACTGAGATTGATAGGAAAAATATTAAGGAGAATTTCGAAGAAGTCGAATTGAGAGATAAGTACGAAGATCATACTTCTCTACTAGCAGCATGGGAGCAATGGACAGATGAAGTACACGATACCCAAGAAGCTTTTGAAAAGATAGTGAAATTAGCTTTAGAGAAAAAAGCGTGTAAAAGAATTGTTGTCTGTATTGACAACTTGGATCGTTGTTCACCGGAAAATGCTGTACGGTTGCTTGAGTCAGTAAAAATCTTCTTTTCGGTACCTAATTGCATTTGGGTTTTTGCTATGGATTCCGATGTAATTGCCAGCTATATCAATCATAAGTATGAAGGTACCCGAGTGGATGGCAACAGTTATTTGGATAAGATAATACCTGAACAGTATCACCTTTCTCTCTCTCCCAGTATAGATACAAATAACATCATTAAACTTCTCAGTGCTGCAATATCTGAGAAGGGGGATATTCCGATTTTGATTGATGAATGCAAAATTCCACAAATCCCTCGAGTTTTAGTACCTCGCAGACTTATTAAGGGGGCTAAGAAATTTTCTGATTTTTATCGAAAACCTCCTTCAGGAAATGTCTCCCCCGATACGGTCATTGCACTGTCATTGTTATATTACACGTGGCCAGATTTTTATCAGCGGCTGTCTTCTGCTTCAAAAGAGCATATTTGCGGGATCTTGGATAACTTTTCTCCAAAGAAGCAGGAAGAAGGTAAGAGTGCCTACGTAAACGCCGCGTTAGTTCCCATTGATCAAAAATATTCTGAGGAAAAAGAATTGGCTTATTTTATACAGATGGCCTTTAGTAGCTACTACAAAGATAGACGTGGGGGCTACGTGCTTGAAATCTTGGATGGCATCAGAGGGCTTCGGGAAACTGGACTACCATGATAAAAATCGATAACGAACCCTTTTACAGTAAAGCCTTGTTTAGGCGAAACCTAATTATTGTTGCTATTCTTCTGTTATTTCTCGTTTTATTTTTTGATCAATTTTCGGAAAGTATTCGGAATTTGAGAGTCATTGTACCCTTACTTTTCAAGTATAACTTTTGGATCTTGAATGGGACCTATCGACAATTATTCTTAAATGAATTAACTGCTCAAATAACTAGCGCTTCACTCATTCCATCAACAAAGTTTTCTATAGCGATATTTGTTTTCTGGCTTACTTTCAGCATAACCATTCTTATTGTGGCTCAATTTACATTGCCAGTGAGTGCATGGGAAGAAAGAAGAAAAGCAAGAAAAAGCTTAATGTCGTTTATGTGGGGGAAACATGGCCCAGCAATTTTTGTAAAGGAAGGAAAACGCATTGCTAGGCGTAAAGATATTGAAAGTGCGCAACCGGGCGTAATCCTAGTGGATTTGAGTAGCGCCGTAGTCTTATCGCAGCAGGAGAATACCCAATCTTGGAATCTAGATTACCCTCAAGTTGAATCAAAGAAGGGAATCACACAGCGAGTTCTTCTTAAGAAGAAAAAAGCAGATATGCCGTTCACAACAGTTAAGGGGCCCGGGATTGTATTTACAGAAGCCGGCGAGAAAATATTTAGTGTTTTAGATCTTCGAAAGCAGTCAAGAAAAACGAAAAAAGAAGAGGTGATTGAAACTTATACTAGAAACGGTATTAAAGTTAAATCGACAGTATCGGTATCCTTTAGTTTAAGTGACGAACCTGAAATATTAAATGTGGGATATGTATCAGAATCAGCCAATAGTGAAATTCGCGGGTTAGTGATTTCCGAATCCCGAGGGGAAAGACGAATAAAAATAGAAGATGTGTTTGTATTGGATTCCCAGGATGCTGAAGAAATTGATGCTTTTATTCGAAATGGAATGCCTCTCACTTATCCTGAAAAGAACCGAGGATTATCAAATTCTCCTTATCAATTTTTTCCAAATAGGGTGTGGGCTGCAGCACACACTGAGGCTCGTAGCCCTACTGGTGATTGCCTTGCTTGGCATCAGATACCTATTGAGCTTGCCACTGACTTGTTTCGAGCAAAGTTATCCTCAGTCCCCTATGATGACTTGTTTAATACTCTAGAAGCCAAAATGTACTTGTCTCATTCTACAGAAGATGAAGTTGAGGATACATCAAACAAACAAGTGCTTAAGAAAATCAAGGATGAATTTGCGCAAGAAATGAAACGGAAAGGTGTATTATCTTTCCAAGTTTTACGACGTAAAGATGGCAAACTCTTTAATAAGGGCGAATCTTTATCTCGAAATTCTGTTATAAGATACCCAATATTGGCATTTTCCCGCGTAAATTCCAATATCCTCAGGAAGAGTGGAGTTGTCATTCTTTCTGCGAGTTTTGGGCAGATAACACCCATTGATCCAAGAATCCAATTAAAAATGGTGGAAAATTGGAAGGCAAAATTGGATAAGGAAATCAATCTTATCAATGCTGAATATGAATTAGAGGCCGTTCGAGTACGAAATCGAAATCGCGCTCAGATTCAACAAGAGATGACCTATTTGCTTTCAAGCAATTTTCAATCTACACATACAGAAGAAGCACTGGCCCTGCGAATGTTTCAGGCGCTTGAAACCGCGGCGACGAATCCCGCTAATGAAGATGTTTCTCCTAAAGAAATACTGGAAATGTTGCGGAGTATGCATAATTGGCTACTGGTGGAAAGGAAAGAGTCTTCAGGACAAAATGGACATCCTTCTGAAACCTCTAATCATAAGCCAGAATAAAGAGGTTTGCTCTCACAACAATTACGAGACCTTGATAACCATGGGACATGAAGTATGAGCAAAAATGATTTTTCTAAGATACGTAACCTGTATCGAGTTGGCTTTGAGATTTTTCTGGGTGACCAGGCGGATTGGTTTAGATTTTGGTTGTTTTTGGGAGTAATGATAGGGTTTACATTGATAGGTCTAGTATTGGATCAATCAATATTAGGAGCGTTCCGTTGGGGAATGATTCCTGTTTCTTCTTTGGTTATCGGTTTACTTATCGGTGCAAGTTATGTACAAGATATTTATGAACTGGAAAGTTATGGTGCTTGCTTTACCTATCTCTGGGCTTCCGTATTTGGCTTCCCTCTGCCTGTTTTGATCATTTCCGCTGGAAAAATTAATTTGGATGTAGGAAAAGTAAATGTTCTATCTCAAATCGGAGGTCCCGGTATGCTCTTGATCGAGCCAGGAAATGTTGTGGTTTTGGAAACACTCTATGCACCTTCAAGAATTTTGGGATCCGGAGAACACCGAATTTTTCGATTTGAGACTATCAAAGAAGTGGTGAGCTTAGAGGAACAATTCGGAAAAATAGGAAAAATTAATGCTGTTACCAGAGATGGAATAGATGTAACTGTAGAAAATGTTACTTATGGGTTTTGTGTGTTTCAAGATAATCAGAAAAAGACACCCGAGAACCCTTATCCCTTTTCAGTCACGGGTGTAAGGAAAAGGGCCTATCGTAGAAGTGCTGGTGAGAATGGCGAATTGGCGTCTTGGGCAGATGCTGTCCAAGGGGTTATAAAGAGTGTAATTGTGGATCATATATCAAAAAATGATCTTGACGCCCTTACAGCACCAAACATTCTTGAAGGACATCCGTTAGATAAACTTCGTTTGGAACTAAACTCTACTGATACTCGAAAAGCCCTTGAAAAAATTGGTGCCCAATTAGAATGGCATAACATTGGAAACTTAACCGCTAACTCAGCGGAAGTGGATATACAGCGATTAAATGCTTGGATCGTCAGACAAACTGGCAAAGCCAAGATCATACGAGCCCAAGGGGAGTCTGAAAATCTAGCAAGTCAGGAACGTGGTCGGGCAGAGGGGCAGGTAGTTCTTTTGAAAAGTATTGCTCAGGCTTTACAGGATATTAACCTTTCTGATGACGCTGATGATGCAAAAACCTACAAAAACCTAAGAAATATTGTTTTAGCACGCACTGCACAAGTTTTGGAGTCCATGACTTCTGTTTATAAGACCTCTGACAAGGAGAATGGAAAAGATGACAATCAAGCAAAATTGTGACAGTTGGATAGACTTCACATATAACAACTGGCTAAGCTGGCTTAGAACCGCGAAGAGTAAGACCTATCTGAGAGAATCAACACGTAACTTACTGGATCGAGTAAAAAAAGCATCGATTGATCCAAATCGAAGTGAAGAGGCTTGGAATCTATTAGAAAGACTAAAGAGGTTAAGTGAAAATTTCAATAACCTTGATGATAATTCAAAGGGCGACGGTTTTAATTTGGAATATCCTGAGGTCTTTTTGGAATGTGCTTTGACAGCATATCTTATGGGTGACATCCATGAAGCGCAAGAACTTTTCAAGGTACCTATTGGAAGATTCCAAAACCGATCCATCCATAAAGCAATGAGTTATTGGTTATATGGTTGTATACAATGGCAACTTCCTTCCCATCTGGAGGATGCATTGCTTTCGTGGGAACAGAGCTTAAAGATCATTAAGGATGCTGAATCTGATAATCGATATGACCAAGAAATACGAAATTGGTGCAAAGAAGTTGAAAAAGAAATGGTAAAAGCGATTAATGCTGGAAGTACACAGAATTTCCCCCCTGCGGCCCCTAGCCTTAATCCCTTTGAAAGTAAGTTTAACGATAAACGGCATATCGTTCAAATACTGCCTGTGGTAGGACAAATTCCTGCTGGAATGCCATTAGATGTCCTCCCATTTACCATAGATTATTTGAGCATAGATCAGGTTCGTGTCTCTGATAAGGATTACCGTGTTATTAGTCTTTTGCGTGGGGAAAAAATGGTCCGAATTCCGACTGGGTCATGCTTTTATGTAATGAAAATATCTGGAAATAGCATGAACGAGTGTTCACCGGAGCCAATCGAAGATGGAAACTATGTTATCTTACGAGAACAACACCGGGCAGATAGCGGGGAAATTGTAGCTGCGTTAATTGTAAAAGACCAAGGAGAAGGTGAACGTCTGGCTACCCTCAAGCGGTATGTATTACGAGATGGTAAAGTTTTCCTGAAACCAGAAAGCAATGACCCCAAATTTCAGAAGCCAGTGTATGAGAATCGGGTTTTTGGACATAGGGATGAGGAATTTCAGATTCGCGGTGTTGCTATTGCAGTTCTGAAACCCTTATGACTAAGTTTTGCTTGGAATTTCACTGTCATACCATCTATTCAAAAGATTCCCTCACACGCCCGGAAGATCTGGTCAAGACCTGCCGCCGCAAGGGGATCGACCGCGTGGTGGTGACCGACCACAACACCATTGCCGGCGCACGCGCGGCGCAGGAGATCGACCCGGAGCTGGTAATTGTCGGGGAGGAGATCATGACCACGCGCGGCGAGATCCTGGCGGCCTTCGTGAGCGAGGAGATTCCCAAAGGACTCACACCCGGGGAGACAATCCGCCGATTAAAGGATCAGGGGGCATTTATCAGCGTCTCGCATCCGTTTGACAGGTGGCGCAGCGGGCACTGGCAGAAGCAGGATCTTCTGGAAATCGTGCCCGGGGTCGATGCGATCGAAGTCTACAACTCCCGCTGTATGCTGCCAGAGTTTAATGAGACGGCACAGCAGTTCGCGGAAATGCATCACCTGGCGGGAACGGTTGGCTCCGACGCGCATACAGCGTTCGAGCTGGGGCAGTCGTTGATGGAGTTGGAGCCGTTTAAGGGGCCGGAGGGACTGCGGAGCGTCATTCGCAGAGGGATTCCACGGGTGAGGCGCTCCCCGGCCTGGGTCCGTTTGACCTCCCGTTATGCTGTCGTTTACAAAAAATTAAAAGGTTACAAGTAGTCTTGACACCGCCTGTTAGACATGATAATCTTGCGTGCGTCGTGCCCGGTTCGTGGCGCCACAGTGCCATGATCGGGCATAAATATTATTCACAGCAGGAGAATTGTAAGATGTCAGAACGCTACGTCGGAACCGTCAAGTGGTTCAATGCCACCAAGGGCTATGGCTTCATTGGTCGTGATGGTGGTGAAGATGTGTTCGTCCACTTCACCGCGATCCAGTCGGACGGCTATCGAAAGTTGGAAGCCGAGCAGAAAGTGGAGTTTTCCGTCGAGGACGGCCCTAAGGGCTTACAGGCCGCCAATGTAGTGCCCCTCTCGTAAGACTGACTTGCCGATGCCGGCTTAAGTTTTGCGAATTCGACAGAGTTGCCGTGAGGCAGCTCTGTTTTTTTTTGCCCCACCCCCCCAATGCGGCGGGTGGGGGTCCGATTTATTACATATTGGTGACTTTCGTCGCTTCTCATTTGTCTATAATGAATTTGTGCAGTAACTTTTTTTCTGTTTAAGCGACTGGCTTAATATGACTTTTCTTGGAATTTTCAAGCGGGATGCGAAGAAACACACGGTCCTTGCCTCAGGGCAGGTCGTGCCAGACCCGGCACGCTGTGTGCAGTGTGGGATTTGCACCTATAACTGTCCGATTGGAATCGATGTCCGCGTCCATGCCTGGCGTGGGGAACCGGTGCAGCACAGCCAGTGTCTGACCTGCGGGGAATGTGTGGCGCGCTGCCCGCGCGGGGTGCTGCGCTTCGAGCAGACCGATCTGTTTGCCAAGGGGACATCATGAATTGTGTCATCATCGGCTCGGGTGTTGCGGGGATCGCGGCGATCGAAGCCATCCGTTCCCTGGATTCTGAGAGCAGTATCACCCTGATCGGGGATGATCCGTATGGTTTTTATTCGCGCCCCGGGTTGGCATATTACCTGACCGGTGAGCTGCACGACAGGGCGCTCTTCCCGCGCACACCCGATGATTTTCGCAACCTGAATTTCCGCTACGTCAAAGGGAAGGTGACGAAGATCCTGCGTGCGGAGCATGTTTTGGAACTGGAAGATCAATCGCCTATTGCCTATGACCGCCTGTTGATTGCGGTGGGCGCGCAGGCGATTCCACTGGATGTCCTCGGGGCGCACCTGGAAGGCGTGCTCAAGCTCGATCATATGAGTGACGCCAAACTCATCCTGAAGCATGCAAGGCGTGGCAAAACGGCTGTAGTGGTCGGCGGCGGGATCACGGCCCTCGAACTCACCGAGGGCTTGCGTTCACGCGGCATGAAAGTCCATTACCTGTTACGCGGGGATCGGTATTGGAGCAATGTCCTGGACGAGCACGAATCAAAAATCATCGAACATCGTCTGCGAGAGGAAGGAGTCACCCTGCACTATCACGCCGAAATCGGCGAATTGACAGGCAGGAACGGCAAAGTCAATGCAGCGCGTTTGCTCGATGGGCAGCTGTTGAAATGTGACCTTCTGGCGTATGCGATCGGGATCCGTCCGCGCCTGGATCTGGCGAAGCAGGCGGGCCTGGCAATCGATCGCGGGAATTTAGTCGACGAATATTTGCAGACGGACGATCCCGATATCTTTGCTGCTGGGGATGTAGCGCAGGTGTATGACCCGCTTAGCGGGCGTTCCGTCCTGGATAGCTTATGGACTCCCGCACGCCAGCAGGGCTATACTGCGGGACTCAATATGGCTGGCAGAAAGACCGCTTACATCAAGGCTCCACCGTTCAATGTGACGCGGCTTGCCGGCCTGACGACCACTATTCTCGGTACGGTTGGACGCGGCCGCGATGACGACCTGGTAGGCATCGCCCGCGGTGACAGCGAGACCTGGCGACAGCTGCCGCATTCCCTTGTGGCGCAAACTGGCTTCGATGTGAATCGATTGCGTTTACTGGTGGGAGAAAAAACACTTCTCGGTGCGATCGTAATGGGCGATCAAAACCTGTCACTGCCTCTGGAAAAATTGATTACCGGAAACGTGGATATCTCGCCCATCCGGGAAAAGCTGTTGATGCCGCATGCAAAGATCGGTGATGTGATTGCCGAATTTTGGTCGACCCGCAATTCCAGGAATTAAGAAAAAGTAGTGCGACACCGGGGTCGCAATTCAAATAACATTCACTTTGAGGAGTATGGTCTCGGAGGGCACATGCTTCGTGGCAATGGAGAGCTCTGGCTGGCGTTTCTGGCAATGGTCCTGATGACGGGGGTGTATGCACTGATCATGCTATTAACTCGTGAAATCCCGCCAGCCGGCGAATTGTTTGGGCACGGGATGGGGATCGTCGGGTTTATTCTGATGTTGATGACCGAGACGCTGTACAGCCTTCGTAAGCGGAGCCGCAGCGTGAGATGGGGGAGGATGTCGGCATGGCTGCAGTTCCACATCTTTACTGGCCTGGTAGGACCGTATATGGTCCTGCTCCACACCTCCTGGAAATTCAACGGCATCGCCGGAGTCACAACATTATTCACCGTCATCATCGTCGTGAGCGGATTCATCGGGCGTTATATCTTTACTCGCATCCCACGCACGCTGGACGGCCTCGAGATCGAGGGAGCGCTTTCGCAGGAGGCGCTCAAACAGACGCGGCGCCTGCTGGCGCTCTGGCATACGATCCATATCCCCATTGGAATGGCCTTGTTTATCTCGGCGTTTGTCCATATCGGCGCGGCGTTGTATTACGCCACGTTCCTGAAATAGACGGGGAGCGAACATGCGAAGCAATCGTTTGGGCTGCTTATCAGGCACGGGGATCGTGGCCGCGCTGGTCACGGCACTGGTGATCGCCGGGTACGCGTATGCACGCGGCGGTCTGCTATTTAACCCGGGGCCGCTGAGTATGCACGGCGATCGAACTCTGTCCGGTGTGGCTTCTCATGCGGAAATAGGCGGGGACTGCAAAGCCTGCCATGTGGCGCCCTGGGACCCGGCAACCATGGCCGACCGCTGTACAGCCTGTCACACGGAAATCGCCGGACAAATGCGTGACATCGCGACGGTGCACGGCACCCTGTTCCACAATGATCCGAGCCTGGGATGCCGCCACTGTCACCCGGAGCATCGCGGGCCGGATGCGGCGCTCACTGTCATGGATGGCGCCGAGTTTCCGCATGAGGTTGTCGGCTTCTCACTAAATGCTCACCAGCGAACGGCAGCGGGGGGACCATTCCAATGCGACGATTGCCACGAGCGCGATATCACAACTTTCGCGCCGCAGACCTGCGATACCTGCCACCGTCAAATGAATGCCCCCTTCATGACCGCGCATACTCTGTCGTTTGGTGCCACCTGTCTCGACTGCCATGACGGCGTCGATCGTTTCGGGAAGCACTTCGATCACAATCTCCTTTCATTCGAATTGATGGGCAAACACACGGGTCTTGCCTGCGTGCAGTGTCATGTCAACGCGCGCGGCCCGGGTGACTTCGCGGTGACGCTGCAGGATTGCTATGCCTGTCATCATAACGATGAGCCGCACGAGGGTCGCTTTGGGCTGGATTGCAGCCAGTGTCACACCGCGGATGGTTGGACCCCTGCAACGTTCGATCACAACCTGGCGGCGTTCAAGCTCGAAGGCAAACACGTCGATGTGGCCTGTGAGTCCTGTCATATCAACCGGCAGTACAAAGGCACGCCGATGGACTGTGTTGCCTGCCACCAGCGCAATGACGCACACAGCGGCCAGTATGGCACGGATTGCGTGGCCTGTCATAATCCATCCAACTGGGAAGACGCCGATTTCGATCACAACCGCAGCAACTTCCCGCTCACCGGCGCGCATACCGGAGTAGCATGTGAGAGCTGTCATTCCTCCGGTCAGTTTGCAGGGTTATCCACCGACTGTGCGAGCTGCCACAGCGATCCGGTCTTCCATGCCGGCATGTTTGGTTTGAATTGTGAAAGTTGCCATACGACCGACAACTGGTTCGCCGCGTACAACGGTCCGCACCCGGGCATTGCCGATGAAGGCGGGAGAGGAGTCAACCACGGCGGCGCATCCTGCCGCGATTGCCACACCCAGACCCTGCAAGCTGCTACCTGTACAGCATGCCACGAGGGCAACCCTGGGAGTGAGGGTGGAGGCGAAGGCCACGATTGAGTAAAGCAAGAATACTAAACTGCTTCAGATGCAGGTCCCGTTACTGGTTCGTGGTGGCTTTCCACGTTCATGATCGCCGGTCTGAAGAATGCCGCAATCGCGATCAATACGCAAAGCATGCCGCCGAGCCAGAACCAGACGCGTATTCCCAGCCAATCAGAAAAGGGACCGGCGAGCAGCAGCCCCAGCGGCGAGATCGCCGTGGCTCCGCTATTCACAAGTGACATGACACGTCCCTGCATGTCCGGGCGGACAATCGACTGCATCAACGCGCCGATCGGTCCGTTGGCAATCGGAATCATGCTCCCCAGGATCACATTGCCAACGATGGCAAGGATGAAAAGATTCGCGGGGGCAAGCCCGGTCAGCGTGACGCCAATGCCCAGACCAATAATGCCCACCAGAGATGTAGCGATCTTTTTCTTGAACCCGCCCCAAATGCTGAGCAGAATGCCGCCTGCAATGATCCCAATGCCCATCGAAGATTCCAGCAACCCGAGCTCAATTGCGCCTTTCCCAAAATGTTTTGTGACGAGGAGTGGCACAAGCGCTGTGGTGGGCACAAGCAGAAAATTCAAGAATAGAGCCATGAAAATAATCGCTGTGAACCCGGGGATCGTGCGGACGTAGGCGAGCCCATCCCGGACATCTCTAAAGAGACTCGGTTTCTCTGCCGCATCTTCTTCCTGGTGTCGCTCCGGCTGCGGCACAGATAGGAAGAGCAGCGGCAGGATCGCCATCATAGCGGTGCCGACGTCGATGAGCAGGATGCCCTGGGTCGGCAGGACCCCCAGGAGCAGCGCGCCGACCGGCGGAGCCACCAGGCTGTTGACTCCTTGCAGGGCCTGATTCAGTCCGTTGATGCGCGTCAATTGCTCGTTAGGCACCATCAAGGGCGTAGAGGCTGCCATGGCAGGGTAGTGGAACGCGCCTCCCAGGGCGCGCACCGCCATTACCGCATACACGTGCCAGATCTGTACCGTCCCTGTGGCAAACAGGTACGCCAGCAAAAGCGAAAATAGGGCAATCGTCCCATCCGCGAAGATCATGATGAGACGGCGATTCCAGCGGTCCACCAGCGCGCCGGCAAAAGGACCCAGCACGATCTGCGGCAGCATGCCGACCAGGGTGGCGATCGCCAGAACGGTCGCAGAACCGCTTTTCTGCGTCAGCCACCAGATCAGCGCAAACTGCACGAGCGCGGACCCGAACAGCGAGAGAGCCTGTCCCGTCCAGATGGTGAAGAAACGCCTCGCCCAGTTCCCAGCCTGGGGTTGTGATGGATTTTCCATAGGGTTAGCCTTTCCTTCGTGGGAGAATTTTGCCTATAATAGACTCAAATCAAACATTCGGCAACCTCCTAAAGTAGGAACTATCATATGACAAGCTTACCTTTCATTTCACGCCGTTCTCCCGTGTATGGCCGCCGTGGGACTGTTGCCACTTCGCAGCCGCTGGCGACTGCCGCCGGACTTGAGATCCTTACCAAAGGAGGGAACGCTGCAGATGCCGCGGTCGCGGCCGCGGCGGCGCTCAATGTGACCGAGCCGGGCTCCACCGGGATCGGGGGTGACATGTTCGCTCTCTTTTACTCCGCTGAGTCAGGGCGAGTGACCGCGCTGAACGGTTCGGGGCGCGCGCCTGCCGCTCTGACCCTTGACCGGCTAAAGAAAGAGGGCTTCTCCAGGGAATTGCCTCCGTTCCATGCGCATACGGTCACCGTCCCGGGCGCGTGCGCGGGATGGTTCGATCTCATCGAGAAGCATGGCTCGCTTTCGATGGCAGAGATCCTTGCGCCCGCAGTCCGCCTGGCGCGCGAAGGATTTCCCGTTGCCCCGCTCTCGTCTCATTCCTGGCAGCGCGGTGCGGAGAATCAGTTGAAGTCCGGGCTGAATGGGCATGAGCTTACGATCGCGGGCCGCGGACCCAGACCGGGCGAGATGTTTCGCAGCCCGAATCTGGCGCGGACGTTCGAAATTGTTGCCAGTGGAGGCAAATCGGCGTTTTACGAGGGAGAGATTGCGGAAGCCATTGTCCGTGTGATCAAAGAAGCCGGCGGATGTATGTCTGTTGAGGATCTGGCCTCCCATGTATCCACGTGGGAGGAGCCGATCTCGGTCACCTATCGCGGGCTGCGCGTCTATGAATGCCCGCCCAATGGACAGGGGATCACGGCGCTGATCGCGTTGAATCTCCTCGAGGGGTTCGACCTCTCTGCGCTCCCTGCTCTTTCAAAAGAGCGCCTGCATCTCATGATCGAGTCCATGCGCCTCGCCTTTGCCGACTCGCGCTGGTATGTCGCCGATCCGAAGTTTTCGAATGTGCCGATACAGGAATTGCTTTCAAAGGATTATGCCGGCGAGCGGCGCAAGTTGATCGATATGAATCACGCCACTATCGACCCAGAACAGGGCACGCCGATTAACTCATCCAACACGGTCTACCTCAGCGTTGTGGATCAATTCGGGAATGCGTGTTCATTCATCAACAGTAATTACTGGGGTTTTGGGACAGGCATTGTGCCGAAAGGTTTTGGCTTCACCCTGCAGAACCGCGGGCACAACTTCCGCCTCGACCCCGACCATCCCAACCGGCTCGAGCCGCGCAAACGTCCGTATCATACGATCATACCTGCCATGGTGACCCGCCCTCTTTCTCGCTCTGGGCGGAGCGACGAGAGCCAGCCGAGGAGCGCAGTCGAAGTGCAGGGTGAGGGAGAAGACTTATTTGCTTCCTATGGCGTGATGGGTGGCTTCATGCAGCCGCAGGGGCACGTCCAGGTGTTATCTGCCCTTGTCGATGACGGACTCGACCCTCAGTCCGCCCTGGACCAGCCGCGCTTCTGTATCGACGTGGAAGAGAACGGGGGCGGCGTCGCTCTTGAGGAAGGAATTCCGGCAAGCGTTATTTCCGATCTCGAAAGGATGGGGCATCCCGTTTACTTGGTGAGTGGCTATGACCGTTCGCTCTTCGGCAGGGGACAGGTGATCCTGCGCGACCCCGAGACCGGGGTTCTGTGTGCCGGGAGCGATCCCCGTGGAGATGGCTGCGCGATGACGCTTTGACCGTGAAAACGCTTATTCCTGCGTCAGGAGAATCGGATCTGTGTGGAGGGCGCGGTGTAAGGCCAGGAATCCCAGCACGGCAATCATCCCAATGACCCCGCAGGCATACCAGAGCAGGTTCGGGTTGTAGTTGTCCAGGATCAACCCTGCCAGGTATGGTCCCACGGCGAAAGAGATCCCCCAGGAATTGCCGTAGACAAAATTATAGCGGCCGCGCATCTCCTCCGGTGCAAAATTAGCTACGGTTGCATTCGCAATGGGAATGGTCACCATTTCCCCAATCGTCAGGATGGCAACGGCAACCGCGAACAGCCAGAAGGTGCCGACAAAGCCGAACAAAAACAATCCGCTGGCGATGAAGGCTGCCCCCAGTGCCATCATCAACATGGGCGGATTCTTCTCGATCCGCCGCGTAATCGGGAATTGGAGCAGGACCACCATCGCTGCATTGATGCTGATCAGCCATCCATAGCCAGATTCAGGGATGCCATGTTGGTCTCGCAGATAGACACCGAAGGTGGTGTTCATGTTCATGTACACCAGCCAGGTCAGCAGGCAGACAAGCGTAAACGCAATGAATTTTCCGTCACGCAAGACCCGCAAATAACCGGCGAAGGTCTCGGCCGTGGATTCCTGCACTTTCCCCTCGGGCGCGGCTGGTTTGGTCTCGGGGATCAGCCGGAAGACCAGCAGGGCTACGAGCGCGCTGATGATCGCATCCAGGATAAAAAGCGCAAGATACGAACGCGCCGCGACGAAGCCGCCGATCACAGGACCAATCACGATCGCCAGGTTGAACGCCACGCGCCGGATGCCGAACCCGCTGGCGCGTTTCTCCTCAGGCAGCACATCCATGAAGACCGCCTCGTAGGCGGGTCCGCCCACGTCTGTAAAAATACCTGAAATGAAAGCTACAAGCAGAAAGAACTGGAATTCGTCCACAAAGCCCATCAACAGTGTGCTCAACGAAGTAGCAATCAGGCTGAACATAATAATGCCTTTGCGCCCAAAGCGATCCGTCAATGCGCCGCCCGGGAACGCGCCGATAAAGCTCGACACGAAGAAGATGGCGAACAAGCCGCCTACTTCGGTCATGCCGACATCGAACCTCTTTGTGATGTACAGGGCAAAAAACGGGAAAAGGAGCGACCCTCCCAGACGGTCGACGAAGTTGACGACGATCATCATCCAGAAGTCGCGAGGGTAGTCTCTGTAAATTTGCAGAACCCGGTTCATGAAGTCTCCATGGAACAGAAGGTACTACCCCATACAATCGTGCTGTTCCGTTCTCTGCGTGTGTGGACTTCAGCGCATTATACGCTTATTTGAGCAAGATGCAGAAATCGATCAACTCGTCTCATGGCTTCGTTTTGAGATATTCCGTTTTCTACAGGGGCCAGGCGCCTCGATGTCCGTGGATGTGAGTATTGTCGTGATTTGTGATGACATATCGTATTGTATCCATTGGGCAAGAGTCATATGATTCTGAAAAGGAGGCCCACATGGCTGAACATAAACTCCTCTATCTGTCGCGCGCCGATGTCGAATCTGTCCATCTTTCGATGAAGGAGATCATTCATCTGCTCGAGACTGCGTTTCGTGAGAAGGGGAACGGCAAGGTCGAAATGCCGCCGAAGCCTGGC
>Ga0114129_10001023_pt1 | contig 36518 bp, 38 predicted proteins | sample RhiMetdeltSRZDD1_FD_80071 | JGI IMG/M metagenome (GOLD analysis project Ga0114129, IMG submission 80071) | Populus rhizosphere microbial communities from Tennessee, USA - Rhizosphere MetaG P. deltoides SRZDD1 (version 2) (version 2) | ecosystem: Host-associated > Plants > Roots > Rhizosphere >...
CCCAGGCGCGGGAGTGCTCGGAGGAGGGCGCGTCGGTCATGCCGGCAAGCCTGCCAGACAGCGGAGCGAAGGTCTGCGCGGGCCTTGCCGGATGACAGTCGTATTCGGTGTGCGCCCTTCAGCGAGAGCGGCACGCCTGACGGATCATGTCCTTCGGTCGGTGAGTTTCGCCTTGTCCACAAGGGTTTCCAGCGTCACCGATCGTCCGTACGTCAAGACCCATGGCCGATGGCTATACCGCCGCCTGTCCGACGGCACATACCTGTGGACCGGCCCGCACGGCCAGCTGTTCCGCGTCGACCACACCGGCGCCCGGCGCATCACCGGTGCCACCGAGGCGGACCTGGACGTGGCGGGTCGAGACGACGCCCAGCGGGACGCCGGCTAGCAGTCCGTTCACGGAGCCGTTGCCGTGGCGAAGACTCGGCGGAGCTGGTCGAAGGTGTCGAGTGAGCGGCGCGCCTCGTCCTGCATCGAGTGCATGGCGCGGTCGTCGCCGGCATCGACCTTCAGCGACTCCTCCCACAGGGTGCGCTCCACCTCGCGCCAGTCCGGGCGCTCCGTCACGCGTATGTCGGTGAACCCGGCGGCGCGCAGGTCGCGGTCCAGATCGAGGCCCCGCAGTCGCTGTGGCAGCAGCTGGTCGTCGCCGGGCTCGGCCGGCTCCCAGCAGGTCATCACCAGCCGCCCATCCGGTACCAGCACCCGCAGGCACTCGCGCAGACCGGCCACCGGTGGCGACGCGAACTGGACCGCGTCCACGCACATCACCGCATCGACCGAGTCATCCGCCAGCCCGGTCCGGACCAGCTCGCCGACCTGGAACGTCGCGTCCAGGCCGAGCTCACCAGCACGCCGCCGCGCCTGCTCCAAAGCGACAGCCGAGAAGTCGACGCCGAGCAGCCGGGCACCGGTGCGGCTGGCGATCTCCAGGCCGTAGCCGCCGCGCCCGCAGGCAAGATCGAGCAGCACGTCACCGCCGGAGACGGCGAGCGCGGCGACCACGGAGTCGATGCCGGACCAGGTGAGCAGGCTGGTGGACAGCAGGTGCGGCGGCAGGCCCAGCACGCTCTCGAACAACCCGTCCCGGACCTCGGAGCGGGTCATGTCGTCGTACCACTGGTCGAAGTAATCGGCGTCCCGCGATGTCATGGCCGGGATCGTCTCACGCAGTCGACTGGCTCCGCCGCGGACTCGACGTGCCGCGGACGTGCAGCTCGGTGCGCAGCGTGACCATCGAGGCGGGCCGGCCCGGGGTGCCGATCCGGTCCTTGAGGAGCTGCCCCGCGGTACGTCCCAGCTCGTACGTCGGCTGTGCCACCGTGGACAACGGCGGTACGACGAGGTCCGCCCAGGGGATGTCGTCGAAGCCGACCACGGCGATGTCGTCCGGGGCCCGTAGGCCGCGGGCGGTCAGGCACTCCAGCGCGCCGACCGTCATCAGGTTGTTCGCGACGAACAGCGCTTCGGGTGGCTCGGCCAGCTCCAGCAGGCTCTCCATCGCCGAGTACCCTCCGGCCTCGCGGAAGTCCGCATGCCGGACCAGGTCCTTGTCGAACCGGACACCCGCCGTCCGCAGCGCGGTGCGGTACCCGGCGAGCCGGTCCAGCGCCGTACTGACCCGGCGCGGTCCGGTGATGCAGCCGATCCGGCGGTAGCCGCCGTCGAGCAGGTGCTTCACCGCCTCGGCGGCGCCGTGCTCGTTGTCGACCAGCACGGTGTCGACCTCGATCCCGTCCAAGTGCCGGTCGATCACCACCATCGGCACCCCGGCGTCGTGCAGCTGCTGGACGCCGTCGGCCGAGCCGGACGGTGAGATCACCACCCCGGCCATCTGCTCTGTGAGCACCGCGGAGACGTACGCCGCCTCCTTGTCCGGGTCCTCGTCGCTGTTGCACAGCACCACCGAGTACCCCGCGGTCTGGGCCACGTCCTCGAGCCCGCGCACCAGCGAGGTGAAGAACGGGTTCTCGATGTCGGAGATCACCACGGCCCACAGGTTCGTGCTGGCCCGGCGCAGGTTGCGCGCGACGCCGTTCGGGCGGTAGCCGAGCTCGGCGACCGCGGCACGCACCTTCTTGGACAGCTCCGGGTCGACGTTGCGACGGCCGCTCAGCACCCGGGAGACGGTGGCAGGAGACACACCCGATCTACGCGCCACGTCGTAGATCGTCGTCATCGTCGCTCTCCGCCACGTCTCAGAGTTGTGTGGACCAGAATCTCACGCCGTTCACGAACCCTGTGGTGCCGTCACGTTAGCCTGACGGGCATGACGGCGGCGCGGTTCATGGATCTGTGCATCGACGCGGTCGATGCGCGGGCGATGGCTGAGTTCTGGGGGCACGTGCTCGGGCTGAGCCAGCCGGCGGACGACCCGGAGAAGCTGATCGGGGACCGGCCGGAGAAGACGGTCTGGGTCAACCGGGTGCCTGAGCCGAGAACGGTCAAGCAGCGCGTGCACCTGGACGTCGCCACCGCCGCGATCGCGCATCTGGAGAAACTCGGCGCCACCGTGGTCGTGCCGGTGTCGGACAAGCAGCACTGGACCGTCATGGCCGACCCGGAGGGCGGCGAGTTCTGCGCGTTCGTGCGCGACGAGGTGCCGGCGTACAAGCCGTTCGAGCTGGTGGTGGACAGCACCGATCCGGAGAGCCAGGCGCGCTGGTGGGCGGCCGTGCTCGGAGGGAAGGTCGGCCACGGCGAACAGCCGTGGTGGTGGCTGGAGAACGTCCCGGGGCTGCCCTTCAGCTACTGGGTGTTCAACCCGGTGCCGGAGCCGAAGACGGTGAAGAACCGGATCCACTGGGACATCAGCGCGGACGCGGCAGAGCCGGTGCTGGAGGCCGGGGCTACCCTGCTGCGCGCGCCGGACGACGAGATCGACTGGTACGTCTGCGCCGATCCGGAAGGGAACGAGTTCTGCGTGTTCCTGCCGTCACCCGCCGAAGGAGAAGGGGTCGCATGACCGCGAATACGACAGCCAAGCTGGACCTGTCCCTGTCCGGGCCCGACCTGACCGCCGCGCTGGTGGACATCGAGTCGGTCAGCGGCAACGAGGGACCGATCGCGGACGCGGTCGAAGCGGCGCTGTCGTCGTACCCGCATCTCGCCGTCAGCCGGCACGGCCACACGGTGGTCGCGCGCACCGACCTCGGCCGGGCCGAGCGGATCGTGGTCGCCGGGCACCTCGACACCGTCCCGGTGAACAGGAACCTGCCGTCGCGGCGTGCCGAGGGCACCGTGCACGGGCTCGGGTCCTGCGACATGAAGGGTGGCGTGGCGATCGCGCTCCGGCTGGCGGCGTCGCTGACCGAGCCGAACCGGGACCTCACGTACATCTTCTACGACTGCGAGGAGGTCGAGGCCGAGCGCAACGGACTCGGCCGGCTCGCCATCGAACGGCCGGACCTGCTCGAGGGCACGTTCGCGGTCGTGATGGAGCCGTCGAACGCGGTCGTCGAAGCCGGCTGTCAGGGCAGCGTCCGGGTCGACGTGATCGTCCCCGGCCAGCGCGCGCACTCGGCCCGCTGGTGGATGGGCGTGAACGCGATCCACGACGCGGGCGACGTGCTGGCCCGGCTGGCGTCGTACGAGCCGCGCCGGGTGCCGATCGACGGGCTGGAGTACCGCGAGGGCATGAACGCGGTCGGGATATCCGGCGGCGTGGCCGGCAACGTGCTGCCGGACGAGTGCCGGGTGAGCGTGAACTACCGGTTCGCGCCGAACCGGTCCGAGGACGAGGCTCTGCAGCACCTGCGGGAGCTGTTCGCCGGATACGACGTCGAGGTCACCGACTCCTCGCCCGGTGCGCTGCCCGGGCTGACCCGTCCGGCGGCCGCGGACTTCGTCATCGCGGTCGGCGGGCAGGTGGAGCCGAAGTTCGGCTGGACCGACGTGGCCCGGTTCTCGGCACTCGGCACGCCCGCGGTGAACTACGGCCCGGGCGACCCGCAGCTGGCCCACACGCAGGCCGAGTACGTTCCCGAGGAGGACATCGAGTCGGTCGAACGGAACCTGCGCGCCTGGCTAGCCTAGGTGGTATGACCGACCCCTCGATCCACCCGGACCGGCCGCCGCAGTCGCAACGCGGACCCGTCGTGATGCGGCGCAAGCAGGTCCAGGACTCCACCTCCGAGCAGCGGCTACTGGACAGCCGCGGACCGTCCGACTGGGTGCACACGGACCCGTGGCGAGTGCTGCGGATCCAGTCGGAGTTCATCGAGGGTTTCGGGATGCTGGCCGAGCTCGGCCCGGCGATCAGCGTGTTCGGTTCGGCGCGGACCAAGACCGGCGACCCGATGTACGCCGCGGCGGAGGAGCTCGGCCGCAAGCTGGTCGGAGCCGGGTACGCCGTGATCACCGGCGGCGGGCCTGGCGTGATGGAGGCCGCGAACAAGGGTGCCTCCCAGGCCGACGGCATCTCGGTCGGGCTCGGTATCGAGCTCCCGTTCGAGAGCGGCCTGAACGAGTGGGTCGACATCGGGATGAACTTCCGGTACTTCTTCACGCGCAAGATGATGTTCGTCAAATACGCGCAGGGTTTTGTGGTGATGCCCGGCGGGTTCGGCACCCTGGACGAGCTGTTCGAGGCGCTGACGCTGACCCAGACCCGCAAGGTCACGTCCTTCCCGGTGGTGCTGTTCGGGTCGTCGTACTGGGGCGGGCTGGTGGACTGGCTGCGCGACACGATGCTTGCCGACGGCAAGATCGCACCCGCGGACCTGGACATGTTCATCGTCACCGATGACGTCGACGAGACGATCAGCTACATCCTCAAGGCCGGTGAGCTCGCCGATGCGGCCGCCGAGGAGGCGGCGCAGGAAGCCGCCCGCGACATCGCCAAGACCGACGGCTCGTAAGCCTAACGACGCGTCGCGGCGACGATCTCCAGGATGCGCCAGTCATCCTCGACGGTGCGGCGGACGTCGGGGGAGATGTACGTGTCGAGGATGACGTACTCGGCGCCCAGCTCGGCCAGGCCGTCGAGGTCGGCGCGGATCTGGTCCAGAGTGCCCTCGCCGAGCACCCGGGCGTCGTCGTCAAGCCTGGTAGCGGTCGGGTTGGCCCGGATCCGCGGGCACAGCGGTGGTACCGGGACGCCTGCGTCGGCGGCCGCGGCGCGGAGTGCGGGCATGCCCTTGTCCTGCAGCCAGGACGGGTGTGGGTTGATCGGGTGCCAGGCGTCGCCGTACCGCAGCAGCCGCCGGATCGCCGCGCGACTCGCCCCGCCGACCCAGACCGGCGGGTGCGGACGGCGTACCGGTCGCGGTCCGGTGTGGATCCCGCGGTACGGCGCGAAATGGCCGTCGGCGGAGGCGACATCGCTGGTCCACAGCTGCATGATCGCGGCCAGGTACTCGTCGGTGATCGCGCCCCGGCGCTCGAACGGCACGCCGAGCGCGGCGTACTCCTGCTCCGACCAGCCCGACCCCACGCCGAGCACGAACCGGCCGCTGCTGAACCGGTCGAGGTTCGCGGTGATCCGTGCGGTCTGCAGCGGGTGGCGGTACGGCAGCACGGCGACCGAGCTGCCCAGCTCGAGCCGGTCCGTGTGGGCGGCCAGCCACGCGATCGTGGTGAACACGTCATAGAACGGCACCGGGTACAGCGCCTGGACCTCGGGTGTCACCGCGACGTGGTCGGAGATCATCGCGATCGCGAACCCGGACTGCTCGGCGAACCGGGCCCACCCGAGCAGCACCTCCGGCGTCGTGTCCGGGCCGTAGTTGAGCAGGTTCAGCCCGAGCTTCACGAGCTGCGCTCGACGTACGCGGTGAAGGGGTCGCGTGCGGCCGGCGTGGGGACGTACGTGATCCGGCCCGGGTCGAGCTCGCGGGCCGCGGCCTGGACGTCGATCAGCACCTGCGGGAACGGCGGTCCGCCAAGGTCAGGCACCCACTCCTTGGGCGCCGCGTACAGGATCCGGTCGATCTCCGCGGCGACCGCCACGGTGTGGCAGATCGGGCACGGCTCGCAGCTGGAGTACAGGGTGATGCCGGCCAGGCTGAGCGTGCCCAGGTCGCGACACGCGGCACGGACCGCGGCGACCTCGGCGTGCGCGGTCGGGTCGTGGTCGCGCAGCGCGGTGTTCACCCCGGTGGCGACGATGTCGTCGCCGCGGGCGACGATCGCTCCGAACGGCAGCTGGCCGACGGTGACGTTGCCGAGAGCCAGGTCGACGGCCTGGCGAAGGAGCAGGATGTCGCGGTCCTCAGTGGCCATGCCCAGACGGTACCGATCTCAGGCCAGTCCGCGGCGGGAGACGGCCGGTTGGCGGACACCCTTGACCGAGGCGATCATGTCGAGCGCCTGCCGGGTTTCGGCGACGTTGTGGGCGCGGAACACGCGCGCGCCGAGCCAGGCCGACACCGCGGTGGCGGCCAGCGTGCCTGGCAGCCGCTCGGCGGCCGGCAGGTCCAGCGTCTCGCCGACGAAGTCCTTGTTGCTGAGTGCAACCAGCACCGGCCATCCGGTGGCGACCAGCTCGTCCAGCCGGCGGGTCAGCTCGAGCGAGTGCCGGGTGTTCTTGCCGAAGTCGTGGGTCGGGTCGACCAGGATCCCGTCCCGCCGTACGCCGGCCCCTACGGCACGCTCGGCCAGCTCGGTGACGCTGCGGACCACGTCGGCCATCACGTCGTCGTACCCGATCCGGTGCGGGTCGGTCCGCGGCCCGAGCCCGCCGGTGTGGCTGCAGACCAGTCCGGCGCCGTGCTCGGCGGCGACCGCAAGCAGCTCCGGATCCGCACCGGCCCAGGTGTCGTTGACCAGGTCCGCACCGGCCCGGCACAGCTCGGCGGCGACCTCGGCCCGCCAGGTGTCCACGCTGATCACCAGGTCCGGATAGCGCTCACGGACCGCGGCGACGAAGTCCAGGGTCCGGTCCAGCTCCTCGGCGACGGTCACCTCCGCGCCGTACCCGGCCTTGACCCCTCCGATGTCGACGATCTCGGCGCCCTGCCCCACCACGTCGGCCACCCGGCTCAGCGCTGCCTCGTCGGAGAACGTCGCGCCGCGGTCGTAGAACGAGTCCGGGGTCCGGTTGACGATCGCCATCACGACAGCGCGGTCGTCGCCGAACCGGGCCGATCCGAGCCGCAGCGGCACATCTCCTCCTCGTCGGCAGCGGGGTTCACCGCACGGTCATTGTGCGAGTGGACGGTCAAGCGTGGCACGATCAGGGCGTGATGTGGTTCTTTACGCTCGTCGTCGTGCTGCTGATCGGCGCGGTCGCCGTGGTGGCGTCCGGCCGCTGGGGCGGCATGAACGAGGCGTACGACGACCGGCCGGACATGCGCGTGCCCACGAACCGGCTGCTGGATGCCGGGGACATCGAGTCGTCGCGGTTCGGCGTCGGCGTCCGCGGCTACCGGATGGACGAGGTGGACAGCCTGCTCGAGCGGTTGGCGCGCGAGGTCGCCGAGCGTGACCGGCGCATCGCCGACCTGGAGCGGGCGATGCGGCCGTTCGTGCAGGGCGTGGGCGGCACCGGGTTCAACCCGGTCGTCCCAGAGGGCACGCAAGAGGGCCTGCAGGAGGACACTGCCGAGGAGGGTCATGTGGGCCGGCACGCCGCCCGGATGCCCATCCACAGCGGGCCGGACCGGAGTCCGGATTCAGTCGGCCGGAGTGCGGACGACCCGGCGGAGGACCACGATCTCGACGCCGAGGACGAGGCGCCGATCGAGCGGCGCGCCTGAGTGGCGACCTGTCACGCCGAGGCGTCGGTCGAGCTGCCGCTGACGGTCGACCAGGCCTGGGCGGCCGTCGTCGACTGGGACTCGCAGTCGCGGTGGATGCTGCTCACCACCGTCCGCGGTACCGAGCAACGCGGCGTGGGCGTCGGTGGCGGGGTCTCGGCGCGGACGGCTGTCGGACCCGTCGGGTTCACTGACGACATGGTGATCACCGAATGGGACCCGCCGTCGGTGTGCCGGGTCCGGCACCTCGGCCGGCTGGTGCGCGGCGAGGGCGGTTTCGTGGTGTCGGAGGCACCGGGTGGCAGCCGGTTCACCTGGTCCGAGGACGTGGTGCCGCCGCTGGGCCGGCTGGGCGCGTTGGCCGGGTTGCTCGCATGGCGGCTTGTCCGGCCGGGGATCGAGCTGATGATGCGGGTGTCTCTGCGCCGGCTGGCGCGTGAGGTGTCGCGGTGAGCGTGCTCGCCCCGGACGGCCGGCCGCGATGCGACTGGGCGGTGTCGACTCCGGACTACCTGAGCTACCACGACGAGGAGTGGGGCCGGCCGATCCGGGACGACCGCGGGCTGTTCGAGCGGATGACACTGGAGTCGTTCCAGTCCGGGCTGTCCTGGCTGACCATCCTGCGCAAGCGGCCCGCGTTCCGGACGGCGTTCGCGGAGTTCGAACCGGCCGCAGTGGCCGCGTACGGCGATGACGACTTCGCCCGGCTGATGGCCGACGCCGGCATCGTCCGGAACCGGGCCAAGATCACCGCTGCGATCGCCAACGCCCGCGCCCTGCTGGATCTCGGCGACGGCCGGCTGACCGAGCTGCTCTGGTCCTTTTCGCCCGGCCCGGACCGGCCGGCGCCGCGCACACTCGCCGACGTACCGGCCACGACGCCGGAGTCGGTCGCGATGTCCAAGGCGCTCAAGCGCAGCGGGTTCGTCTTCGTCGGGCCGACCACCTGCTACGCGCTGATGCAGGCCACCGGCATGGTGAACGACCACCTGGCCGACTGTGCGGCCAGATGACCGTGCGCCGGCTCAGCGGCCGGTGAAGGTGGGTGTCTCCTTCGCGACGAAGGACTTCACAGCGTTCACGTGGTCCTCTGTGGCGCCGGTGTGCCGCATCTGCCCGGCCTCGAACTCCAGTGCCTCGGCGAACGTGTGTGACGCGGCGTAGGCCACGGACCGGCGTACGCCGGCGTACGCCTGGGTCGGACCCACGGCCAGCGTCCCGGCCAGCTCAGCGGTGGCGGCGGCCAGCTCGTCGGCGGGTACGACGCGGCTGGCCAGGCCGAGCTCGAGCGCCTCGGCGGCGCGCACGGTGCGCGGGAAGTACAGCAGCTCGGTGGCCTTCGCGGACCCGATCAGCCGCGGCAGGGTCCAGGACATGCCGGTGTCGCAGGACAGCGCCACACCGGTGAAGGCCAGGTTGAACCCGGCGCTGTCCGCGAGAATCCGGAAGTCGCACGCGAACGCGATCGACGCGCCGGCCCCGGCGGCGACACCGTTGACCGCGGCAACGACCGGCTTCGGCATCTCGGCCAGCCCACGGGCGATCGGCGTGTAGTGCTCCAGCACCGTGTTCCACAAGGCGTCGCGCTGGTCGGCCGCCAGCAGCTCGATGTGCTCCTTGAGATCCTGCCCGACGCAGAACGCCCGGCCGGTCCCGGTGATCACGACGCACCGCACGGCGTCATCCCCGGCTGCCTGCGCGACGACCGCCTTCAGCCGTTCCTTGGTCGCGATGTCGAGCGAGTTCATCGCGTCCGGGCGGTTAAGCGTGATCGTGCCGATGCCGTCGGCAACGTCGTACCGGACGGGGTCATCGCTCATGGGTGTGCCCTCTCGCTGGTTGATCTGAGGCATCGCTCGACGAACCGCCGCGCGGCCGGGCCGAGTCGGTCCGCGTGGTGGTCGAAGAACTCGGCCGCGCGGGTCCCCGCCCAGTCCGGCGGCAGCAGCTCGGCCGGCAGGCCAGGGTCGCGGAACAGGAACTTCCGCCACTCGTGGACCAGCAGGGACCGGACCGCGAAGGCCTGCTCGTCCGAGTCCGGCCCGTCCGCCTCGTCGACCAGCGCCTTCGCGTCGACCAGCCACTCGTCGTACGACGCGCCGAGCTCGTCGAGCTGCCAGACCCGCCGGGCGAACCCGTCGGCATCCGCCTCGATCGGCGCGCGGAACCGGTCGGCGGTGAGCTGCTCGGCGGCGAGCACCGCGTCCACCTCCGCGTCGTCGCGGAGCCCGACCCAGGCGCTGTCCGACAGTGGTGCCCAGCCGAGGAAGCTGAGCTGGGACCCGAGCCGGTCGCGGTGCCGGCGGTCCGGGACGTGCTGCAGCACGATCAGGTGCCAGTGCCGGTCCCAGCCGTCCGGGCCGCCGTCGGTGCGGTAGATCCGGACCGCGGCGTCGTCGAGGCGGCGGCGCGCCCGGGCCGTCAGCGCGTACCCGGGCTGTCCCTCGATCCGGACCGGGTCCAGCCAGCCCTGCCGGACCATTCGGGAGACCGCGGTACGGACCGCGGGGGGTTGGACGCCGAGCGGGGCGAGCAGCTGGACCAGGGCGGCCACGGGTGCTCGCCCACCGCGGTCGCGCAGGTGGTCGCCGTACAGATCGAAGAGGGCAGAACGGGCATGCACGACGCCGAGTCTGCCGCATGTTGCCGCGCCAGTTACATGGTGCTGGCCCGCGATCAGGGATAATAGGGCCAACCAACACTGCGATACGCGCCGACGGCGCATCACCGCAACGCGCTTCCGGAGGAGGAGCCGTGGCGCGGTGTCGTCGCTCAACCGATGAGGCTGTATCGACGGAGAAAGGGGTGCGCACATGGCGGCGATGAAGCCGCGGACGGGCGATGGTCCGCTCGAGGTCACCAAGGAAGGTCGGGGGATCGTGATGCGGGTCCCGCTCGAGGGCGGCGGCCGTCTCGTCGTGGAGCTGAACGCGGACGAGGCGACCGAGCTCGGGAACGCGCTCAAGGCCGTCGTCGGCTGACGTCCGATCGATCCAGCTTCCGGTGGGTCACCACCCGATGTGATGCGTGACGGCCCCGGTGGGATGCCAGACATCCTCCGGGGCCGTTAGCGTGTCCTCCTGTTCCGGAAACCTTCCGGTCCGGAAGCAGCCCGTCGCAGATCTGTGAGGAACCCGTGGCACGTACCACCCTCCGTAGTCCCGGCCCGGCCGTCCGCTGGGCCGGTGAGCCGCCCGCGGACGGCCCGACGCTCTGGGCCGTCACCGTCGGCGACGACGGTCCCGCGGCAGCGGCCGATGCGGTCGCCGACCGGCTCGGGGTGGACCTCACCCGGCTGCTCGACGTCGTCAGCGGGACGGGTTTCACTCCGGCTGCGGGCACCACGGCGTCGTACCCGCTGCTGTCAGGGGACGCGCGTGAGCTGCTGCTGGTCGGCACCGGCGCGGGCTCGGCGGCCGACCTGCGCAAGGCCGGCGGCGCGGTCGCCCGGCGCGGCAGGGGCCACCAGCAGGTCGCCGCGGTCGTTGCCGAGGGCACCGATGCGGGCGTGCAGGCGTTCGCCGAGGGCCTGGTGCTGGGGTCGTTCACCTTCCACCGCAAGAGCGAGGACGAGACCCCGCCGGTGGCCGGCCGGGTCACCGTCACCGACGGGTCCGGCGCCGACCGCGGCGCGGCCGTGGACCGCGGGCTGGTGATCGGCCGGGCCGGCTGGCTGGCCCGTGAGCTCGCGATCACGCCATCGAACGAGAAGGACCCGAAGTGGCTCGCCGCCCGGGCCAAGGAGGCCGCCCGCAGCGCCGGCCTGGAGCTGACGGTCTGGGACGAGAAGAAGCTGGCCGCCGACGGGTTCGGCGGGCTGGTCGCGGTCGGCGGCGGCTCGGAGCGACCGCCCCGGCTGATCCGGCTGGACTACACGCCGGACGGCGCCGCGGACGACATGCCGTACGTGGTGCTGGTCGGCAAGGGCATCACGTTCGACACCGGCGGGCTCTCGCTGAAGTCGCGCGAGTCGATGATGACGATGAAGCGCGACATGACCGGCGGCGGCTCGGTGATCGCGACCCTGGCTGCGCTGCCTGCGCTCGGCGCCAAGGTCCGCGTCACCGGGCTGGTGTGCGCGGCCGAGAACATGCCGTCCGGCACCGCGTACCGCCCCGACGACGTGGTGCGGCACTACGGCGGCCGCACCACCGAGGTGAAGAACACCGACGCCGAGGGCCGGATGGTGCTGGCCGACGGGTTGGCGTACGCCGCGCAGGAGCTGAAGCCGGACGTGATCGTGGACGTGGCCACGCTGACCGGCGCGATCAAGGTGTCGCTCGGCGCGATGCTGTACGGCGGCCTGTACGCGACCGACGACGCGCTCGCCGACAACCTGGCGGAGGCAGGCGAGGTGTCCGGCGAACGGCTGTGGCGGATGCCGCTGCCGAGCGAGTACGCCGAGCTGATCTCGACCCCGGTCGCGGACGCGGTGAACAGCAGCGGCGGGCCCGGTTCGATCACCGCGGCGCTGTTCCTGAAGCCGTTCGCCGGCGACGTCCCGTGGGCGCATCTGGACCTGTCCAGCATCGCCGAGTCGCAGGCGGACCAGTACGAGTACAGCCTCGGTGCCACCGGTGCCGGAGCCCGTCTGCTCGCCACCTGGCTGAGCTCCGAGCACCCGACGGCGGGCATCGGGAGCTGAGGGCCCAATAGGCCCAATCGGGGTGTGGCAAGGGTGGTTGGTTCAGGTGAGGGACTGGTAGAGGGCGGTGGTGCGTTGGGCCACGGCGTCCCAGCCGAACGCGGAGACGGCGCGTTCGCGGCCGGCCTTACCCATCGCCTGGGCCCGGGCGGGGTCCGCGACCAGGGCGTTGATGGCGTCGGTCAGCCCGCGTTCGAACGCGACCGGGTCGTGCTCGTCGTACGGGACCAGCGTGCCGGTGACGCGGTCGTCGACCACCTCGGGGATGCCGCCGACCGCGCTGGCGACAACCGCGGTCTCGCACGCCATCGCCTCCAGGTTGACGATGCCGAGCGGTTCGTACACCGACGGGCAGACGAATGCGAGTGCGTGCGTCAGCACCTGCCGGACCTGCTCGCGCGGCAGCATCTCCGACACAACCTGCACGCCGTCCCGGGTCGCCTTCAGCTCGTCGATCAGCGCGTCGGTCTCTGCCTTCAGCTCGGCGGTGTCGGCGGCGCCGGCGAGCAGCACCAGCTGCACCGACGGGTCCAGCCCGCGCGCGGCGCGGAGCAGGTGCGGCACGCCCTTCTGCCGGGTGATCCGGCCGACGAACGTCACGTACGGGCGGTCCAGGTCGACCCCCATCCGCTCGAGCACGTGCGTGTGCGGGTCGGGGTGGTAGAACTCCGCGTCGATCCCGTTGTGGATCACGTGCAGCTTCGCCGGGTCGATCTCCGGGTAGCAGGCCAGCACGTCGTCGCGCATCCCGTGGCTGACCGCGACTACGGCGTCGGCGGCCTCGTAGGCGGTCTGCTCGGCCCAGGACGACAGCCGGTAGCCACCGCCGAGCTGCTCGGCCTTCCACGGCCGGCGCGGCTCCAGGGAGTGCGCGGTCACCACGTGCGGGACGTCGTACAGCAGCTTGGCCCAGTGGCCGGCCATGTTCGCGTACCAGGTGTGCGAGTGCACCAGCTCGGCGGCCTCGACCGCGTCGGTCATGGTCAGGTCGGTGGAAAGGATCCGCAGCGCGGCGTTCGCGTCCGGCAGCCGTGGGTCGTCCTCGGAGTGCGCGGTGGCACCGAGCCGTGGCTCGCCCATGCAGTGCACGTCCACGTCGAGCAGCCGGCGCAGCTCCCGGACCAGGAAGTCGACGTGCACCCCGGCCCCGCCGTACACGTCGGGCGGATACTCCCGGGTCAAGATCGCCACGCGCATACCCCGCACCCTACTGCCGATCGTCACCGCCAGGGACGGGGAACGCGATGGTGGTCATCAGGGCGTTGGCCGCCTGCCGGGAGTCCAGCCGGGTGTGCTGTACGACGACCGGCCGGTCGGCGCGCACCACCACCGAGTAGTCGGTGCCGGCCGGTATCGGCTCGGGGTCGGTGAGGTCGTTGAACCGCTGATGGTGCACCCGCCGGCCGGGGATCGTGATCACGTACGGACCGGCCGGCTCCCGGTCGGCGAAGTAGACGGTGATCTCGATCCGCGCGGGTTCGGCATTGGCGTTCAGCATGCAGGCGCTGTCGTGGCTGGTCATGGCGGGGTGCGGGCCGGTGCTGGCGGGCGGGATGTACCCGTCGCCGATCACCCAGGTCGTGGTGCCGATCACGGCGATCCTTCCGGGACGTCAGTGGTCAGAAGGTGTTCGCGCTGCGGGCGGTCAGGCCGCCGTCGCAGACGAGGTGCGAGCCGGTGACGTACGACGCATCGTCGGACAGCAGCCAGGTCACCGCGGCGGCGATCTCCTCCGGCCGGGCCAGCCGACCGAGCGGGATCTGGTGCTCGGCAGCGCGGCGCAGCTCGTCGCGTGCCCGCGCCCGGTCGCCGTCCGGGGCTCCGACCAGCAGCAGGGGAGTGTCGGTCGCGCCCGGGACCACCGCGTTGACCCGGATGCCGAGCGGTGCGTAGTCGATCGCCAGCGAGCGTACCAACGCCGAGACGCCGCCCTTGGAAGCGCCGTACGCGCCATTGCCGCCGCCCGCGAAACCGACGAATGCCGACGGGGACGACGTGCAGACGACCGACCCGCCGCGTCCGCCGGCCAGCATCGCGCGGATCGCTGCCGTGCAGCACAGGAAGATGCCGGTGAGGTTGACCTGCAGCACCCGCTGCCAGTCGGCGAGCGACGTCTCATGGGCCGGGTGGTTGATCTCGATGCCGGCGTTGGCGTGCAGGCCGGTCGGCGGACCCAGCCGCTCGGCGCAGCGGGCGAAAGCGCCGGCGACGTCCCGTTCGTCGCCGACGTCGCAGGCGACCGGCAGAGCGTCGCGCGCACCGCGTCGCCGCGCTTCATCGGCGACCTGACTGGCCGCGACCGCGTCGATGTCCAGTACGCCGATCCGCGCCCCGCGGTCTGCGCAGGCGAGCGCAACGGCACGGCCGATACCCGAGCCGGCGCCCGTCACGATGACGGTCTGGCCGGCCACCGCGTCAGCCATCGGCCGGGTCCTGGGAGGTAGCAGGAGCGTCGAGGAGGTCGACGGCGGTGCCGATGATGTGTTCCTCGAGCGCCTTGCGCAGGGTGTCCTCGTCCTGCGCGCGGATCGCGTCGAGCAGCTGCCGGTGCTCCTGCGGTATCTCGGCCAGCTCGGTGTGTCGCGGCGCCAGCCGGTAGATCAGGGCCCGGATGCGGGGCTGGACACTGCGCCACAGCTGCAGGGCGTGCAGCGAGCCGGCCGCCTCGACGGTGATCTCGTGGAACCGGACGTCCAGGTCGTTGATCAGCGCGAGGTCGTTGTTCCGGACGCCGGCGTCCATCTGGTCGACCAGGCGTTCCAGGTCGTCCAGCCGGCCCGAGCGCAGGGTCTGCGCCGCGAGCGGGACGGCGTACGTCTCGATGGCGAGACGGACCGGGAGCAGCAGGCGCATCAGCTCGCCCGGGTTGATGTCGGCGACGTACACGCCGTAGTTCGGCACGTGCTCGACGAGGCCCTCGCTCTCCAGATGACGCAACGCCTCCCGGACCGGACCGGGGCTGACGCCGAACTCGCCGGCGAGCACGTCCTGCTTGAGCTGCTCGCCGGGCTTGCGCTTGCCGGTGACGACCTCCTCGCGGAGTACGTCGAGGACTTGCTGGCGCCGGGACGCCGCCGGCAGTACCCCGGGCCTGCCGTTGGTGGTCGGACGGGACATCGACGAATTCTCCCCATGCTCGAACGGGTGTTGTCACGGTATCGGCCTGTGACCGAAGTTCGGGACCCTTGACAGATTATCTACTATCTATAATCTATTCAAGCATGGCCCCCGACAGACCAGCCCGCTCCGTCCCGCAGACCCTCTGGTGGCAGGGCGCGGTGATCTACGAGAACCACCTGCCCACGTTCCGCGACGGCGACGGAGACGGGGTCGGCGACCTGCGGGGTCTGGTCGACTCGCTGGACTACCTGGCCGAGGTGCTGCGCGTCGACGCGATCTGGGTCGGGCCCTTCTACCGCTCGCCGCTGCTGGACCAGGGTTTCGACATCAGCGACCACTACGACGTCGAGCCGGTCTTCGGCAGCCTGGCCACGGTCGACAAGCTCCTCGCCGAGGCGCATGCGCGAGGGCTGAAGGTCATCGCCGACTACGTTCCGAACCACACGTCGGACCAGCATCCGTGGTTCGTGGAGTCCCGCTCGTCCAGGGACGACCCACGGCGGGACTGGTACGTCTGGGCCGATCCGCACCCGGACGGCTCCGCGCCGAACAACTGGATCAGCGAGTCCGGCGGGCCGGCGTGGGAGCTCGACGCCGCGACCGGGCAGTACTACCTGCATTCGCACCTGTTGGAGCAGCCGGACCTGAACTGGCGCAACCCCCAGGTGCGGTCCGCAATGCTGGACGTGCTGCGCTTCTGGCTGGACCGCGGCGTGGACGGCGTCCGCATCGACGTTGCCCACATGCTGATGAAGGACCCGCTGCTGCGGGACAACCCGACGAACCCCTCCGGCGAACCCAATCCGTGGGACATTCAGCACCCGGACTTCACGTCGCAGCTGCACGTCCACGACCGGCTCCATCCCGACGTGCACGAGGTGCTGCGGGAGATCCGCGGCGTGCTGGACTCGTACGACGACCGGGTCGCCATCGCCGAGATCGAGGCGCTGTCCTGGGAGCCCTGGGCCGAGTTCTTCGGTGCCGAGCTCGACGGGATCCACCTGCCGTTCGCGTTCCGGCTGATCGAGACGGCGTGGCAGGCCGACGCGCTGGCCGCCGAGCTGCGCGAGCTGCAGTCCGCGCTGCCGCCGGCGGCCTGGCCCTGCCTGGCGCTGGGCAACCACGACCGGCCGCGGCTCGCCACCCGGCTCGGCCGGCGGCAGGCCAGGGTGGCCGCGATGCTGCAGCTGACGCTGCGCGGTGCCGTGTCGCTGTTCTACGGCGACGAGCTGGGTCTGCTGGACCAGCCGGTGCCGGTGGAGCGGCAACGCGACTACTTCGGGCTGTTCTCCGGCGGCGTGTCCCGGGACCCGTCACGGACCCCGATGGCGTGGGACGACGGCCCGAACGGCGGCTTCTCCACCGCGCCGGAGGATCGCCTGTGGCTCCCGGTCTCCACCGAGGTGGCCACGGTTAACGTCCGGACGCAGCTCGCCGACCCGGGCTCGATGCTCAACCTGTACCGGTCGTTGCTTGCCCTGCGCAACGACAGTCCGGCGCTGCGAGCGGGTGCGCTCGAGATCGACTCGGCCGACGACGGGGTACTGGTTTACCGCCGCCGGTCCGGACGCGATCACAAGCTCGTCGCGCTGAACCTCACCTCGTCGCCGCACGAGATCGCGATCCCGGCGGCCGGCACCGTCGTACTGTCGACCAGGTCCGACCAGGCGGAGGGACCGCTGGACGGCGTACTGCGGCTCGGGCCTGACGAGGGCGTGGTCGTCGACGTGATCGGCGCGTGGCCGTCGTGAGAACGGTGACCCGCGAGCCGGAACCACCTCGGCTGCTCCGCGCGGAGGAGGCGCCGGCGCGACCTCCGGTGAGCACCGGGCGCCGGCGGCACTCGGACGCACCGGTGGCCGCCGCGATGGTGCTGCCGGCGACCGCGTTCATCGCGCTCGTCGCCGTCTTCCCGGTGCTGTACTCGATCTACCTCAGCTTCCGCAGCGCGACGGTCACGGACTCCGGCCACTGGACCGGGCTGCGCAACTACCTCGACCTGCTGGCCGACCCGGACTTCCGCACCGCACTGCTGAACACGACGGTTTTCACCGTCGTCAGCGTCGGGCTCGAGTTCGCCGTCGGGATGCCGATGGCGCTGGCCCTGCACCGCCGGTTCCGGTTCCGCGGCCTCGCCCGTACCGCCGCGCTGATCCCGTGGGCGTTCCCGGTGGTGGTCTCGGCGACGATGTGGCGGCTGATGCTGCAGGACCAGGTCGGCGTCGTCTCCTGGCTCGTCCGGACCACCGGCATCAGCGACCGGCCGATCCTGTCCGACCACACCTCGCTGCTGGTCGCCGCGATCGGCGTGGACGTCTGGAAGACGACCCCGTTCGTCGCGCTGCTGCTGCTGGCCGGGCTGCAGACCGTGCCGCGCGAGCTGACCGAGGCCGCGCTGGTGGACGGCGCCACCGCGGTCCAGCGGTTCGTCGCGGTCACGCTGCCGATGCTGCGGCCGGCCATCCTGGTCGCACTGCTGTTCCGCACGCTGGAGGCCTGGAGCGTCTACGACCTGTTCTGGGTGATGAGCGACCGGCAGCTGCCGTCGCTGTCGACCTACGTCTACTCCGGCGTCCGGGTCAGCCAGCTCGACTTCGCCCGCGGGGACGCCGCCGCCGTCGTCGTGTTCGCCACCTCGCTCGCGATCGCGCTCGGCTACCTGCTGATCTTCCGGACCCGGACCGCAGAGGAGGGCTGAGCATGCGCCGCTGGGGAGGATGGTCCACCGTCCTGGTCGTCTCGCTCGTCGCCTGGAGCACGCTGCCGGTGCTGTGGGTGTTCAAGATGAGCATCAGCGACAAGGTCGACCTGTTCCGGTCCCGGCCGGTGCTGGTGCCGCGGCACCCGACCGGGACGCACTACGCCACCGTGCTCGGCGACCCGGTCTTCCGGGCCGGGCTGGCCAACAGCCTGCTGATCGCCGGTACGACGACGCTGCTGTGCCTCGTCCTGGGCAGTCTGGCGGCCTATCCGCTGGCCCGGCTGCGGTTCCCGGGGCGGCCCGCGCTGATGCTCGGGTTCCTGGCGATGGCCTACTTCCCGACGGTGGCGATCATCGCGCCGCTGTTCAAGCAGCTGCGGTCCGCCGGGTTGCTCGACACCTATCCGGCGGTGATCGCGGTCGACACGGTTTTCGCACTGCCGCTCAGCGTTTGGATCATGGTCGCCTTCTTCCGGAAGCTGCCCGCCGAGCTGGAGGAGGCGGCCAGAGTCGACGGCGCGAGCGTGCTGCAGACGTTCGGCCAGGTGATCGTGCCGCTGGCCGTGCCTGGGGTCGTCACCGCAGGGATCCTCACGTTCGTGTTCGCCTGGAACGAGTTCCTGTTCGCCAACACGTTCCTCTTCGACCAGGCCCGCTGGCCGGTCACCGTCGTGATCCCGAGCTACGCCAGCGTGCACTCGGTCGACTACGGGGCTCAGGCGGCGGCCACCATCCTGGTCACCGTTCCGCTCGCCGCGGCCGTGCTGATCTTCCAGCGCCGGCTGGTCGAAGGACTGACCGCCGGCGCCCTCAAGGGCTGACCGCCACCCACCGCTCGCAACCTCCGAGGAGTCCACGTGTCCCCGACAACCCACACACCATCGTCCATCTCACGCAGGCAGCTGTTCCGCCTGGCCGGAGCGGGGGCGGCCGGCCTGGCCGCCCCGAGCCTGGTCAGCGGCTGCGGCTCCTCGAACGACAGCTCGGAGCTCGTGCTGGCCGTCACCCCGGACATCGCCAAGGCGATCGAGGGCTCCATCGCGCGGTTCAACGAGAGCAAGGCCGCCAGCCTGCCGGTCCGCGTCCGCGCGATGCCGGCGGACAGCTCGCAGTTCCTGGACCAGATGCGCACCCAGCTGCAGGCCGGGTCCGCCGACATCGACGTGTTCCAGGGCGACATCTCCTGGGCCGCGCAGTTCGCCCCGAACGGCTGGCTGGCCGACCTGTCCGACCGGCTCGCACCGGACCAGCGCGCGGAGCACCTTCAGGCCGCGGTCGACGCCAACGTCGTGGACGGCAAGATGTACGGCGTGCCGTGGTACTGGGACGCCGGGCTGCTGTACTACCGCAAGGACCTGCTGGAGCGCAGCGGGTTCAGCGCACCGCCGGCAACCTGGGACGAGCTGCGCGAGATGGCGCTGAAGGTGGTCAAGGACTCCAAGGCCGCGAACGGCTTCATCTTCCAGGGCGCCAACTACGAGGGCGGCACCGTCAACGGGATCGAGTACATCCGTGGTGCTGGCGGCGACATCCTCACCGACGGCAAGGTGACCGCCGGCTCGCCGGCCGCCGTACAGGGTCTGTCGATCGAACGGGGCATGGTCACCAGTGGCGCCGCGCCGGCCGCCGTCGCCAGCTACAAGGAGGACGAGTGTGCCGGCCTGTTCCTCGGCGGCAACGCGGTGTTCGCCCGCACTTGGGTCTACCTGTACGGCCTGCTGCCGGACAAGACGCAGTCGGTGCTCGATCCTGCGCGGGTCGGCGTGGCCGAGCTGCCGGTGGCCCGCGCGGGACTGCCCGCCGTGAACGTCGGTGGCGGCTGGAACTGCCTGGTGAACGCGAACTCGCGCAACACCGAAGACGCGTGGAAGCTCGTCACCCACCTCACCGCAACGGCCCAGCAGAAGGCCCTCGCCACCGAGCTGGCCTACCTGCCGACCCGGCCGGCCCTGTACGACGACCAGGACATCCTCAAGGCGATGCCCGTCATCGGTCTGGCCAAGCAGGCGATCCAGCACACCACGGTGCCGCCGGTGACGGCGTACTACTCGGACATGTCGCTGGCGATGGCGAAGACCTTCAACGCCTCGCTCCGCGGGGCCGTGACGCCGGCCCAGGGCGCCGAGGAGCTGCAGGGCACCCTCGAGCAGATCGTCGACAAGGCCAGGTGACCATGACGGAGCAGCCTACCCTGGTCGCGGGCGATCCGGATGGCGAGCTGTGCGTGCGGCTCGATCCCGGATCCGGCCTCCCCGTCGCGATCGTACTGCCCACCGGGGCAGTACCACTGTTGCTGTCGGCAACCTTGGTCACGGAGGGCGAGGAGGTGCACGGGTCGCCCCGTGGCCTCGGGTACGCCCGCACCGTCGAGCTCGCGGACATCAAGCTCGTCGACGACCTCGTACGCCGCCGGGCCGACGGGTCAGCCGACGTGTACACGGTCGTCACCAGCACCGGCGACTGGGCGGCGACCTGGGAGTACACGATCCGCAGCAGCCACCCGCGGCTGCGGATCGCCGTCGAGCTGACGCCTCACCCGGGCGGCCCGCGGACGCTACGCGACCTGAGGCTGGACCTGTCCGTCGGGCTCCCGGACGCCGCCGGCTGGCAGCTCGAGGCCCCGGGCAACGAGCTGCGACCGGGCCTGCGGCTGGACGCACTGAGCGAGCCGGCGCCAGTGTCGACGGCCGGCGGGTTCATGGGTTCGACCGGCCTGGTCGCCGTGCACAACCCACGGGTACCGAGGACCGTGGTGGTCTGGCCGATCTGCCGGACCGAGATCGGCGCCTGCACCGTGCGTGGCGGCGCCGGCGGCCTCGACGTCCACCTCGACACCGGCGTCGCCGGACGGCTCACGGCCGGCGAGTCGCTGCGGTACGAAGGGATCCACATGGACGTCCTGGACGCGACCTGGGAGCAGACCCGCGGCCTGGTCCCGTCCTGGTACCGCGGCATCGGGATCGCTACACCACCCGACCGTCCCGGCTGGGTGGAGACGGCCAGCATCTTCGAGGTGCAGCTCGGGTACGCGCCCTTCAGCGGTGGCCACCGGTACGAGCCGTACCCCGATCTCGCGGCATTGCGTGCCGATCTCGACCGGATCCAGCGCCTCGGCTACGACGCGCTGCAGCTCATGCCGCGCCAGCCCTACCCGAGCTACAACGTGCACGACTACGCCGACATCACCACGACGTACGGCGACGAGGACACGCTGCGAGAGCTGGTCGGCGCCTGCCACGAGCGGGGTCTGCGCGTCATCCTCGACGTGCTGATGCACGGCGTGATCGACCAGGAGGTGATCGCCCGGACCGCGCAACGGGTGCGCCACAGCGATCTGGTCGCGCGGCTCGGCGAGAGCACCACCCGGTCGCAGGGCACCAGCCCGGCCGCGAAGTCTGCCGAGGAGATCTCGTGGGCCCGGCACATCCTCGACTTCGAGCCGTTCTGGTCGGCGTCGTCGCCGACGCGCCACCCGCTGGTGGACGAGCACCCCGAGTGGTTCATGCGCGACTCCGGACAGCAGGTGATCGGCGTCTACACCAAGGCGTTCGACGTGGCCAACCCCTCCTGGCAGGAGTACTTCTGCGCGGCGATGGAGGACCTCGTCCGCCGCCTCGACGTCGACGGCTTCCGGATCGACGCACCCACCTACAACGACCTGCCCAACTGGTCGACGGCGACGCAGCGGCGTGCCAGCTACTCGCCGCTGGGCTGCCTGGAGCTGTTCGACCGGCTCCGGCCACGACTGAAGCGGATCAAGGAATCGGTGATGCTCTACACCGAGCCGACCGGCGTGCTCTTCCGGCAGGCGGTGGACGTCACCTACAACTACGACGAGCAGTGGCTGATCCCCGCCGTACTGGGCAACGCCGGCCCCAACGGGATCCGCAACGGCAAGGAGCTCGCGGCATGGCTCCGGGAGCGCGACGCGGTGCTCCCGCCCGGCTCGTTGATCGCGCACCACGTCGACTCGCACGACACCTTCTGGTGGCCGCTGCCGGGCGAGAAGTGGCGGCGCGAGCAGCACGGCCTAGACGCGACCCGCGCCCTGCTCGCCGTCTTCGCCCTGAGCGGTGGCGCGTATATGACCTTCGTCGGCGGCGAGAAGGGCCTCGAGCCAGAGGTACGCCGGGTCCACCGGCTCCGCGCGGAGCTCCCGGAGCTGAGCCACGGTGTCGCCGACTACGACGCCGTCGCAGTCGACCACGACGCCGTTTACGCGCTCGTACGCCGGATCGGCGGCCACGCGAGTGCGGTCCTGGTCAACCTGTCGGACGTACCGGTCGCCACGACCTGCCTGCTCGACACCGGCGGACTCGGAGTGGCCGGCCCCATCACGACGTACGACGTGTGGAACGACTCGCCGGTCGAGCTGCGGAAGCTGGAGCTGGACCCGTACCAGGTCGCCGTGGTCACGGTCCGGACCGACGCGAACCAGGGGGAGCGATGAAGATCAGCGAGATCAGCGCCGTCGGGCTCACCGGCGCGACCCCGGCCGGGGGATGGCAGGACGAGCTGCGGCCAGACGACGCGGTGCACACGCTCGTCACCGTGCACACCGACGAGGGGCTGACCGGTGTCGGCAGCGTGTTCACCAACCACCGGCTGGTCCGGGCCGCACTGGACGTGCTGGTGCCGCTGTACGCCGGGGAGTCGGCGCTCGAGCCGGAGCGCCTCAGCGAGAAGCTCCACCAGAGCACGTTCTGGCTCGGGCGCGGCGGATCGGTCACGCACACCATCAGCGGCATCGACGTCGCCCTCTGGGACCTGTTCGGCCAGGCCACCGGGCAACCCGTCGGCCGGTTGCTGGGCGGGCGGTACCGGGACCGGGTCCGGCCGTACGCGTCGTTGCTGATGGACCAGCCGGACGTTCTCGGCGAGCACCTGCAGGCGGTCCGGGACCTGGGCTTCCGCGCCTTCAAGATCGGCTGGGGACCGTTCGGACGCGACAGCGACGCGCTCGACGAGCGCATCGTGGCCGCCGCCCGCGAGGCCGTCGGCGACGACGCGCTGCTGATGGTGGACGCCGGCGGCAGCGACGCGTTCTGGCCGCACGGCTACACCTGGGCGCTGCGCACCGCGGACATGCTCGGTGCGTACGGCGTGCACTGGTTCGAGGAGCCGCTGCGCCCGGACGCCCTGGAGGACTACACGGCGCTGCGTCGGGCGACGCGGGTCCAGATCTCGGCCGGCGAGGTGCTCACCCGGCGGCAGAGCTACCTGCCCTGGCTGCAGCGGCAGGCGGTCGACATCATCCAGCCCGACACGACCAAGGTCGGCGGCCTCAGCGAGCAGCGCCGGATCGGCTGGACGGCGTACGACAACGGCATCCGGCTGATCCCGCACGGCTGGAACACCGCCGTCGGCCTCGCCGCCGACCTGCAGCTCGCCTCCGCGCTGCCGGGCACCGACCTGGTCGAGTACATTGCCGGCTCGCCCTACGTCGACGACCTCACCACAGAGGGCTGGAAGCTGGACGACGACGGAATGCTGGCCGTACCCGACACGCCCGGGCTCGGTGTGCAGCTCGACACCGACCGGCTCGCCCGGTACACCGCCGCCGACTAGGGTCGTCTCAGTCGAAGCTGGTGGCGACCCAGTAGCGGAGCTTGCCGTGGCGCTCGTCCTCGAGCTCGCCGCCGCACGCCTCGATCACCTTCCGGGACGGCTCGTTGTCGGTGTCGCAGGTGACCAGCACCGGGTCGATCCCGAGCCCGGCCGCGATCGGCAGCGACTCGGTCAGCATCCGGGTCGCATAGCCTCGGCGCCGGGCCGACGGGCGGACGACGTACCCGATGTGGCCGCCGATCTCGCGCAGGAACCGTGTCAGCTCGTGCCGGATCGAGAGCCGGCCGAGCCACTCGTCGCCCTCGACGTACCAGAGCATGGTGGCGGCCACCCAGTCCGGCGGCCGTGGCGCCTCCGGCAGCGCGTCGCGCTTCAGGTCATCGACCAGCCGGGCGAACTCGCCGGCGTCCGCGACCTGCTCGCGGGTCCGCTCCTCGTCGGCGGCGAAGGCGCCCATCCAGCGTTCCTCGCCGTCGGCCAGCTCGTCCCACGCCTGCAGGAACGACCAGTGAACGCTGGTCGTCGGCGATACCAGCTCAGGCATGCCTACAGTGTCGCGACACCCGCAAGGCGTTATGCCAGCGGGCTCCAATGGTTAGTGTCAGGACATGGCGAAGGCACCGAGGGTTCTGGGGATCGTGCTCGCCGGGGGCGAGGGGAAGCGGCTGATGCCGCTCACGGCGGACCGGGCGAAACCGGCCGTCCCGTTCGGAGGCAGCTACCGGCTGATCGACTTCGTACTGTCCAACCTGGCGAACGCCGGGTACCTACACATCTGCGTGCTGACCCAGTACAAGTCGCACTCGCTGGACCGGCACGTCACGTTGACCTGGCGGATGTCGACGCTGCTCGGCAACTACGTGACCGCGGTGCCGGCACAGCAGCGACTCGGACCGCAGTGGTACCAGGGCAGCGCGGACGCGATCTACCAGTCGATGAACCTGATCAACGACGAGAAGGCGGACATCATCGTGGTGTTCGGCGCCGACCACGTGTACCGGATGGACGCCGCCCAGATGGTGCAGGCACACCTCGAGTTCGGCGCCGGGGTGACCGTGGCCGGGATCCGGGTGCCACGGGCGGGCGCCTCGGAGTTCGGGGTGATCAAGACTGCCGCGGACGGCGTGCGGATCGAGGAGTTCCTGGAGAAACCGGCCGACCCGCCCGGTTTACCGGACTCGCCGGACGAGACGTTCGCGTCGATGGGGAACTATGTGTTCAGCGCCGACGTGCTGGTGGAGGCGCTGCGCAAGGACGCGGAGAACCCGAGCTCGCGGCATGACATGGGCGGCGACATCGTGCCGATGCTGGTCGCCGAGGGCAAGGCGAACGTGTACGACTTCGCCGACAACCACGTACCGGGCGCACTCGACCGCGACCGGTCGTACTGGCGCGACGTCGGGTCGCTGGACTCGTACCACGAGGCGCACATGGACCTGGTCTCGATCCAGCCGGTGTTCAACCTGTACAACTCCGACTGGCCGATCTTCACCTCGCACCCGCAGCTGCCCGGTGCCAAGTTCACCGACGACGCGACCGTCGGCGAGTCGATCGTGTGCGCCGGGTCGATCGTGTCCGGCGCGACCGTCGAGCACTCGGTGCTCGGCGCGAACGTGACCGTGCTGCCCGGCGCGAACCTGGACCGCTGCGTGATCATGGACAACTGCCGGATCGGTGCCGGCGCGGTGCTGAAGAACGTGATCCTGGACAAGAACATCGTGGTCCCGGACGGCGCCGAGATCGGCGTCGACCCCGACGACGACCGGGACCGCGGCTTCGTGGTCAGCAAGGGCGGGATCACCGTGCTCGGCAAGGACCAGGTGGTGCCCCCTCCCGAACCTGGACCCGAGCCAGAAGCATCCGAAGCGCCCGAAACACCCCCAAAGAGTCCGCAGAGTGAGTGACGAGGCCGACGCGCGGTCCCGGGACGCCGCCGACCCTGGGCACCGGGACCTGTTCGACATCCCGCCGGCCACCGGTGGCGCGTACGACGAGGTCGCCTACTTCGCCGGGAACTCGCTCGGGCTGCAGCCGAAGGCGACCCAGGGGGAGCTGCTCGCCGACCTCGAGGCATGGTCCCGACTCGGGGTGGAGGGTCATCTGGAGGGCGTCCGGCCCTGGCTGCCGTACCACGAGCTGCTCACCGGTCCGGCCGCCAGGCTGGTCGGCGCGCTGCCCAGCGAGACCGTGGTGATGAACTCACTGACGGTGAACCTGCACCTGCTGATGGTCTCGTTCTACCGCCCGGCCGGCACCCGTACGAAGATCGTGATCGAGGACAGTGCGTTCCCGTCGGACAGCTATGCAGTGCGCAGCCAGGTCCGCTACCACGGGCTCGACCCGGACCAGCACATCGTGCGGCTGCAGCCGCGGCCCGGTGAGGACACGCTGCGCACCGAGGACGTGGTCGCGTCGTTCGACGACACGGTGGCGCTGGTGCTGCTCGGCGGCGTCAACTACCTGACCGGCCAGCTGATGGACATCCCGGCGATCACCGCCGCCGGCCGGGCCGCCGGTGCCGTGTCCGGCTGGGACCTGGCGCACGCGGCCGGGAACGTGCCGCTGTCGCTGCACGACTGGGACGTCGACTTCGCCGCGTGGTGCTCGTACAAGTACCTGAACGCGGGCCCGGGCGCGCTCGCCGCGGTGTTCGTGCACGAGCGGCACCTGGGCTCCGACCTGCCGCGGTTCGAGGGCTGGTGGAGTACCGAGGCGATGACCCGGTTCGAGATGGCCCCGGTGTCGCGGCCGCCGGCGACCGTGGAGGCCTGGCAGGTGTCGAACCCGCCGATCTTCTCGATGGGACCGGTGCGGACGTCGCTGGAGATCTTCGACAAGGTCGGCATGCTCGCGCTGCGCGAGCGCAGCATCCGGCTCACCGGCTACCTGGAGTCGCTGCTGGACGGCGTGGACGTGATCACGCCGCGTGACCCGGTACGCCGCGGCGCACAGCTGTCCCTTCGGGTCGCGGGAGGCGCGGGCGAACTGGCCCGGCGGCTGCGCCACGAGTACGGCGTCATCGCGGACCACCGCGAGCCCGACGTCCTGCGACTGGCCCCTGTACCGCTGTACTCGACGTACCACGACTGCTGGCGCGCTGCGTCCGCCCTCGCTGTCCTCCTCCGGGCATGATCACTTGCGGCAGATGTAGTAGCTGTTGAACGGGTCGTCTTCGATCTCCCGGACCTCGACCTGGGAGAACCCCGCGTCGCGCAGCATCGAGGTGGCCAGCTGGTGGCCCCAGGCGGTGCCCAGGCCGTCGCCGTCCAGCCCCAGCGAGACGGTCATGCAGTGCATGGTCGAGACGGTGTAGAGGAACGGCGCCCACTGCAGCTCGAGGTTGTCCGCGACGTTGCTGGACGCCTTGATGTCCACCATCAGGAAGACCCCGTCGGAACGCAGCGCCCGGGCCACGGCGCCGAGGACCTGCGCCGGATGGGCCTGGTCGTGGATCGCGTCGAAGGCGGTGACCAGGTCGAAGGACTCCGGTTCGTCCAGCGTGGCGACGTCGAGCACGTCGAACCGTGCGTTGGACAGCGCCAGCGCCGACGCCTCCGCGCGCCCGGCCCGGATCGCCTCGTCGGAGAGGTCGTAGCCGACCAGCCGGCTGGCGGGGTAGGCCTGGGCGAGGACGTTGATCGCGTGGCCGCGGCCGCAGCCGACATCCGCCACGTCGATGCCGGCGTGTAGCCGCTCGGGGAGCCCGGGCACCAGCGGCACGGTCACGTCGACCAGGGCTGCGTCGAATACGGCGGCGCTGTCCTCTGACATCAGCACGTGAAACCTCGGGAAGTGGTCGTAGGACAGACCGCCGCCGTTGCGGAAGCAGCCGATGATGTCCTGCTCGACCTCGGCCATCATGGCGATGAACAGCATGCTGCGGGCCAGGTTGTTCGGACCGGCCGAGGTCGTCAGCCAGGCCGCGTGTTCAGGGGGGAGTAGGTATCGCTCACCTTCGGGTTGGTGCTCGAGGACGCGGGCTGTCGTCAGCGCCTTCAGCCATTCGCGGACATACCTCTCGTCGAGGCCGATGCGTCCGGCAAGCTCGGTGCTGGTGACCGGTCCGGAGGTCGCCAGCGGGTCGAACATCCCGGTTTGGTGCCCGATACTGAGCATCAGGGCGGTGCACGCGTCGTTCATGATGCCGACCATCCGGTCGCCGAATGCCTCCACCGCGACCTGGTCGAGCTGCTGGGTGGTCATGACGCTCCTCTCGTCGTACGCCTGACGCTAGGTCCGTGCCAGCTGTCGGCACATCGACCGGATGGTGCGGTAGGGCCCGCGGCCATGCGCCGAATGATGCAAACCGGCTAGGTCCGTGCCTGGGGGACCAGGCCGTGGTCGTGCGCCCAGTGGGCCGCGGCGGTCCTTGAGCCCACCCCGAGCTTGAGGTAGATGTTCGCCAGATGCCGCCTGACGGTGGCCGCGCTGACCGACAGCGCGAGCGCCACCTCCTGGTTGCTGGCACCGCGCGCGACCTGGGCAAGCACCTCGACCTCGCGCGCGGTCAGGCCACCGGGGTGCGCGGGCGACGCCGGCGCGATGATGTCCGGGGGCGGAACGTTCAGCCGCCGGAAGCCGGCGGTCGCGGCATCCTGGTGGACGCGGGCGAGATCGGCGGCGCCCTGCCGCTGGTGGGCGACCGCGAGCCCTGCCTCGGCGACGGCCAGGTCGTACCACGACCGGAGCGAGCGGTAACCCTCGGCCGCCCGCGCGAGTGCCGTCGCGGCCACCTCGTTGTCGCCGGCAACGAGGTGCAGCTGTCCCTCGGCGTGGTCGGCCCAGGCGCTGAACCCGCTGGTCCGGAATCGGCCGGCGACCTCGCGAAGCCGCCGCGCCGCGGCCGCTGCCGACGTGGTGTGACCGGTCGCCAGTCCGATCTCCACCTGTGCGCGGAGCAACCGCACACAACGGAACGTGTTGCCGGAGGCTCGCGAGACGGCATCGGCGATCGCCGTCCACGACCCCTCCCGGTCGCCGCGTGCCAGCTCGAGCAGGGCTTCGCCCGGTTGCGGATCCCGGCCCAGCCCCCCGGCACGGGCGTACCCCGCCGAGGCGTCGTCGTACCGACCGCAGAGCCGGTGGACCTCGGCACGGAGATACTCCGCCTCAGCCACGGCCTCGACGTTGAGCTCGCGCAGGTCGGCGGCCACCTTCGCGGCCTCCGCCTCGGCGGCGAGCCAGTCGCCTTCCAACGAGAACAGGTAGACGCGATGCGCCCGGCACACACCGTCGAACATCACCGCGTCCGGGAAGCCCTCAAGCCATCGGTCCGCCGCGTCGACCCACTCGCGCGCCCGGACCAGGTCGGCGACGTCGAGGCAGGTCGAGGTGATGGTGCAGTAGATGTGACCCGCCCAGTCGGGCGGCACCGCGCCCGCGACGACCGGCAGCATCGACTCGTCGAGGAGACGTAGCCCGGCCGCCAGGTCGCCGGCGCGAACGTCGGCCAGACCCCTGCCGAGCAGGCCAAGTGCGGTGAGAGTCTCCTCGCCCAGCCGATCACCCATCCGATGCAGCTGCTCGGCAATCCGGCGCGCCTCGTCCAGCCGCCCTTCCGCGAAGGCCTGCGAGAGGTCGGTGTAGGCCAGCAGCCCGTGGGCGTATCCGACCGGCCGGCCGGCGAGCAGCCGCCTGGCCCGGCTCAGCCAGCCGGACGCCAACGCGTACTCCCCGCGCATCGCGAGCATCCCGCCCAGGTCGAGAGCCTGGACCGCGGCCCGGTCGACGTCGCCGGACTCCAGGTAACGGCGGTGCAGCTGCTCGGTCTGCCGCAGGCACACGTGGATCAGTCCGAGCCACCAGGCCGCGTCGGCGCACAGCTGCTGGTCCTCGGGAGCCAGCGGTGCGGCAGCGTCCGCCGAGCGCAACGCGCTGTAGGCCGCGTCGTACCGGTGCTCGCGGTGCGCGGTCCGCGCCTCGTCCAGAAGCCGCTGACGTTCCCGGCCGGTGGGCCCCACGTGTTCACCGTAACCGGCATGTCCGGACGAGGCACCGGCCAGTCGCATAGCCTGGCGGCATGACGGAGCGGGTGGCGATCGTCGGCGCCGGGCTGACCGGGTCGCTGCTGGCCTGCTACCTGGCCCGGCGCGGGCTGGTGGTGACGCTGTACGAGCGCCGGCCGGACCCGCGGACCGGGACGCCCGAGCGCGGCCGGTCGATCAACCTGGCGATCTCCGAGCGCGGGCTGGACGCGCTGCGCCGGATCGACCTGGCCGAGCAGGTGATGGCCGACGCGTTGCCGATGCCGGGCCGGATGATCCACCCGGTGGACGGACCGCTGGACTTCCAGCCGTACAGCATCGACGGCGAGCGGGCGATCAACTCGATCAGCCGGGGCGCGCTCAACAACGCGCTGCTGGACGCGGCCGAGAAGGCACCCGGGGTGCGGATCGTGTTCGAGCACCGGCTCACCGGGCTGGACCCGCGGACCGGTGCGATGACCTTCGAGACGCCGGCAGGCTCCGCGTCGGCGACCGCGGATGTGGTGCTGGGGGCGGACGGCGCCGGATCCGCGGTACGCGGGCAGCTGCTGGGCGCGGGTCTGGTGGCCGAGACGCTGGACTTCCTCGACTACGGGTACAAGGAGCTGACCATCCCGCCGGCCGGCGGCGAGTTCGCGTTCGACCCTGGAGCACTGCACATCTGGCCGCGCGGCACGTCGATGATGATCGCGCTGCCGAACCCGGACCGGTCCTTCACCTGCACACTCTTCTGGCCGAACGGCGGCCGGTCGAGCTTCGCCTCGCTGAGCAGCCCGGCGGCGATCGAGGCGCACTTCCGCGAGCACTACCCGGACGTGGTGCCGCTGATGCCGACGCTGGTCGAGGACTTCCAGCTGAACCCGGTCGGGCTGCTCGGCACCGTGCACGTCCGGCCCTGGCAGTACGACGGCCGGGCGGCACTGGTCGGCGACGCGGCGCACGCGATCGTGCCGTTCTACGGGCAGGGCGCGAACTGCGGGTTCGAGGACGTGGTCGAGCTGGACCGCTGCCTGGACCAGACCGGCGGGTCCTGGGCGGACGCGCTGCCGCTGTTCGAGCAGCGCCGGTACGTCAACACCGAGGCGATCGCGCGAATGGCGCTGGCGAACTTCGTCGAGATGCGGGACAAGGTGGCCTCGCCGGTGTTCCGGCTCGGCAAGCGGGTCGAGCACGTACTCGAGCGAACTCTGCCCGGCGTGTACGTGTCCCGCTACGAGCTGGTCTCGTTCTCCACCACGCCGTACGCCGAGATCCAGTGCCGGGTCACCCGGCAGCACCGCGTCCTGGCCGCCGCCGTGGCAGCATTGGCCGCCGGCGCCGCCGCTCTGACCACGAGCGTGTTCGCGAATCGCCATGGGAGAGCGCGCTCACGTGGCTATTCGCGCACACACAGAGGGAGGTGGCGGCGGTGACGTTGTGGCGGGAGGAGCTGCTGGCGGGCGAGCCCGGTGGTGAGCCGGGGCTGCTGCGGAACTACGTGAACGGCCAGTGGGTCGGCGGGACCGCGTTCGAGAAGCGGAGCCCCGTCACCGGCGCGACCATCTTCGAGGTGGCCGAGGCGGACGGCGCGACGGTGGACGCCGCGGTCGACGCGGCGCGCCGGGCCCAGCGCGGACCCTGGGGGCGGATGAGCGAGCAAGAGCGGGCGGCAGTGCTGCGCCGGGTCGCCGACGAGCTGGACCGCCGGTTCGACGACCTGGTCGCGGCCGAGGTCGGCGACACCGGCAAGCCGGTCTCCCAGGCCCGCACCCTCGACGTACCGCGGGGTGCCGCGAACTTCCGCGCCTTCGCCGACATCGTCAGCTCCGCACCAACGGAGTCGTTCAGCACGGTTACCCCTACGGGCACGCGGGCGCTCAACTACGCGGTCCGCAAACCCGTGGGCGTGGTCGCGGTGATCGTGCCGTGGAACCTGCCGCTGCTGCTGCTCACCTGGAAGGTCGCGCCGGCCCTTGCCTGCGGCAACAGTGTGGTGGTCAAGCCGTCCGAGGAGACCCCGGCGTCGGCGACCCTGCTGGCCGAGGTGATGGCGGCGGCCGGCGTACCCGAAGGCGTCTTCAACCTCGTACACGGCTTCGGGCCCGGCTCGGCCGGCGAGGCGCTCACCCGGCACCCGGGCGTGGACGCGATCACGTTCACCGGCGAGTCCGCGACCGGCCGCGCGATCCAGCGCGCGTCAGCGGACACGGTCAAGGCGGTGTCGTTCGAGCTGGGCGGCAAGAACGCCGGCCTGGTCTTCGCCGACGCCGACCTGGACGCCGCGATCGAGGGCACCGTGCGGTCGACCTTCACCAACGGCGGCCAGGTCTGCCTGTGCACCGAGCGCCTGTACGTCGAGCGCCCTGTGTACGACGAGTTCGTCACCCGGCTGGCCAAGCGCGCCGGGGAGCTGCCGTTCGCCTGGCCCGCCGAGCCGTCCGAGGGCGTGGTGAACATGCCGCTCATCTCCGCGGGACATCGCGCGAAGGTGCTCGGGTACTACGAGCTGGCCCGGACCGAGGGCGCGACCGTGCTGACCGGCGGGGCGGTGCCGGCCCTGGGCGACGCCCGCGACGGCGGCAGCTACGTGCAGCCGACCGTGCTGACCGGGCTGGCGCAGGGCTCCCGGACCAATACCGAGGAGATCTTCGGCCCGGTCTGCCACGTCGCTCCGTTCGACTCCGAGGACGAGGCGTTCGCGCTCGCCAATGACAGCGAGTACGGTCTGGCCGCGACCGTCTGGACCCGCGACGTCGGCCGGGCGCATCGCGCGGGTGCGGCGCTGGACGCGGGCATCGTCTGGGTGAACACCTGGTTCCTGCGCGACCTGCGGACCCCGTTCGGCGGGATGAAGGCATCCGGCGTCGGCCGCGAGGGCGGCGTGCACTCGCTCGCCTTCTACTCCGAGCTCACCAACGTCTGCGTGGACCTCACGTGACCGGGAAAAGAAAGACCCGGCCCACGAGGGACCGGGTTGTCTATGGCCACGCACTCTACAGCTTCGGGCGGTCACCAGCCAACCGGCCTGCTGTAGGTGCCCGCCGGGTCGCCGAGCTGGTGCCGACGGAAGTCCGGCGGCACCAGCTTCCGCCACCAGTGTCCGCCGACACCGTCCGACGGACGACCGGTCAGATCGCCGGCGAAGTACCCGCCGTATGGGTTGACCAGACCAACAGGAACGCGGTCGTGGGCGTTGCGGACAGAAAGCTTGAGGTCGGAGTCGTTGGAGACCAGGACGACCGCATCAACGCGACGCTCGAGAATGTCGACCAGCAAGTGGGTCGCGACGTTGACGTCGGTTCCCTTCTCCTCGTGGTGCAGCGTCGACACCATGAACACCGCGTTGTGCACCGGGGCACCGAGCGGTGCCTGGACCTTGACCGGCCAGTCAGCATTCACGATCAGCGGCGATCGGCCGCGCGCAGAATCGAGAACGGCGAGCGGGCGGTGCCGGATGCCCTTCACGTACTTGCCGTACTCGATGTGGTCGACGCTGCCGGTCGCGCGCAGGGCCTTCAGGTAGACGTCCTGCTCGATGTGGCCGGCGGGGTTGAGTCCCTGGTCGATGCGGGCAGTGCAGTACACGATCCTGTCCACGTACGCGCCGCTCCAGGAGCGTTGTTCGGCAACCAGGGTGTCGGCCAGGGCTCGGAGGTCGAGCCAGCGCCAGCCGGGCACCTTGCCGAGCTGCTTGCGGCCTCCGTAGTAGAGGTTGTATCCGTCGATGTAGACGCCGACACGCATGGCGCCCGACTCTACGGCCGCGCCGGTACCGGATCACAGGCCCGATCCGGCGCCTGTGGACAACCTTTCGACGAGGGGCACGGATGACCGAGCAGACCGGGTGGACGGTGATCGGGAAGGCGGCGCCGCGCGGGCGGTACCCGCACGTGAAGGTCGCGGGCGGGTTCGCTTACGTATCCGGCACCAGCAGCCGGCGGGCGGACAACACGATCGCGGGCGCCGAGGTGGACGAGCTCGGCACCACCCGGCTCGACATCCGCGAGCAGACCCGGGCGGTGATCGAGAACGTCCGCGACATCCTGCACTCCGTCGGCGCCGGCCTCGACGATGTCGTCAGCGTCACGACGTACCTGGTGAGCATGAACGACTTCGGCGGCTACAACGAGGTGTACGGCGAGTTCTTCGACGAGACCGGCCCGGCCCGGACCACCGTCGCCGTACATCAGCTGCCGCACCCGCAGCTGCTGATCGAGATTCAAGCTGTCGCCTTACTACCCGAGGAGGAGACATGACCGACGTCAACCGTGATGTGAGCATGGAGGCGACCAGCTTCCCGGGGTGGATCGAGGAGAACAAGCACCTGCTGAAGCCGCCGGTCGGCAACAAGCAGATGTTCCCGACCGGGGACGACTTCATCACCATGGTCGTGGGCGGGCCGAACCAGCGGACCGACTTCCATGTCGACCCGTACGAGGAGTTCTTCTACCAGGTCAAGGGCAACATGCACGTCAACGTGATGACCGACGACGGGCCCGGCCGGGTCGACATCGGCGAGGGCGAGATGTGGGTGCTGCCGCGGAACATGCCGCACTCACCGCAGCGACCCGAGGCGGGATCGATCGGGCTGGTGATCGAGCGCGTCCGCGAGGAGGGCACGCTGGAGAAGTTCCGCTGGTACTGCGGTGAGTGCAACAGCGTGGTGCACGAGGTGGAGCTGCAGGTGCGGGACATCGTCAAGGATCTGCCGCCACTTTTCGCGGCGTTCTACGAGAGCGAGGACGCACGCACCTGTCCGAGCTGCGGGGCGCTGCACCCCGGCAAGGGATGACCGTCGTCGACGTCCACACCCACCTGGTACCCAAGGGGTGGCCGGACCTCGGCGCGGCCTGCGGCGGGGACGGCTGGCCGTGGTTGCGGGTCGACTCTGAGCGGGCCGCGATGATCATGGTCGGCGAGACCGAGTTCCGGCCGATCGGCCACGAGTGCTGGGATCCCGCGTCACGGATCGGGGATATGGTTGCCGATGGCATCGACCTGCAGGTGGTCTCGCCGACGCCGGTGTTCTTCTGCTACGACCGGCCCGCGGAACAGGCCGTCAAGGTGGCGCGGATCTTCAATGACCTCGCGCTCGAGTGCCTCACCGACTCCCGGCTGGTGCCGTTCTGCCAGGTACCGCTGCAGGATCCGGACGCGGCGAGCGAGGAGCTGGATCGCTGCCTTGCCGCCGGGCACGCGGGGGTGGAGATCGGCAACCACGTCGGCGACCGGGACCTCGACGACGACGGCATCGTGCGGTTCCTGCAGCACTGCGCGTCGGTCGGCGCCCCGGTGCTTGTGCACCCGTGGGACATGGCCGGCGGGCCGCGGCTGAACCGCTGGATGGCGCGCTGGCTGACCGGGATGCCGGCCGAGACGCACCTGTCGGTGCTTGCGATGATCCTCGGCGGCGTGTTCGACCGGGTACCGGAGTCGCTGCGGATCTGCTTCGCGCACGGCGGCGGCAGCTTCGCGTTCTGGGTCGGTCGCGCCGACAACGCCTGGCACCGGCGCCCGCTGGTCCGCGGCGCTTCGGAGCACCCGCCGAGCCACTACCTGGACCGGTTCTTCGTCGACTCGGTGGTGTTCGAGCCGGCGGCGCTGCGGCTGCTGGTCGACGTCCTCGGGGAGGACCGGGTGCTGCTGGGCAGCGACTACCCGTATCCGCTCGGCGAAAGGCCGGCCGGCAACGTGATCCGCGCCGCGGACTTCCTCACCGACGGACAGCGCGACAAGCTGCTGTCCGGCAACGCGCTGCGCTACCTGGGCCGCGGATGACCGAGGACCGCTCCGTGCTCAGCCGCACCGCACCCGACCCCGACACAGTCCTTGCCTACGGCAACCATGCGGACCAGGTGGTGGACGTCTGGTACGGCGACCCCGGCCGCGCGCTCGTCGTACTGCTGCACGGTGGCTTCTGGCGGCCGGAGTTCGACCGCAGGCACCTGCGACCGATGGCGGTGGCGCTGCGGGACCTCGGCTTTCCGGTGGCAGCGGTCGAGTACCGGCGTGAGCCCGGCCGGCCGGACCTGACCACCGGCGACGTACGGCAGGCGCTCGAGTCGGTGCCCGACCTGCTCGAAACCCGGCACGAGGCCGTCGTTGCCGGTCATTCGGCGGGAGGCCACCTGGCGTTGTGGGCGCTGGCGAAGCCGCTGGACCGGGTCCGCGGCGTGCTGGCGTTGGCACCGGTCGCGGACCTGGTGGCGGCCGAGCGGCTGGACCTGGACGGTGGCGCGGCGGTCGCGTTCCTCGGCACCACCGCCGGTGACCGGCCCGACCTCGATCCGGCCCGACTCCCGACGCCGCAGGTCCCGGTGACCGTGGTGCACGGCACCGCGGACGGCCGGGTGCCTTACGCGATGACGGAGTCGTACACCGCGAACCGTCCCGGCGTCCGGGTCGTCACGCTGGACGGGGTGGACCATTTCGCGCTGATCGATCCGGTCGGCCCGGCGTGGCCGCAGGTAGTGGACGAGCTGGAGAGGCTCTCGCACGAGTGACGATCTCGAACCGGGCGAAGGCCCTGCAGCGCGAACCGGCACCGACCGACCAGGTCTACGCCCGGCTCGCCGCCGAGCCGTGGTCGCCCGCCGACCCGAACGGGTACGTCAACCTCGGGACGGCGGAGAACCACCTGCTGTTCGACCTGCTCGCGCCACGGCTGGCCGCGGCCCGTACCGTCACGGCCGCGGACACCGAGTACCAGCTGATGCAGGGGATGCCGTCGTTCCGCGCTGAGCTGGCCCGCTTCCTCGGCCGGCAGCGTGGCGTGGCGGTCGACCCTGAGCACCTGGTGGTGTTCGGCGGCAGCACCGGCGCCC
>Ga0114129_10001025_pt1 | contig 36471 bp, 39 predicted proteins | sample RhiMetdeltSRZDD1_FD_80071 | JGI IMG/M metagenome (GOLD analysis project Ga0114129, IMG submission 80071) | Populus rhizosphere microbial communities from Tennessee, USA - Rhizosphere MetaG P. deltoides SRZDD1 (version 2) (version 2) | ecosystem: Host-associated > Plants > Roots > Rhizosphere >...
GTCGAGCTTCGCGATCTGACACATCCCGGTCTTTGGGGCATGCCTCGCGAGCCGATCGTGATGTTTGAAAGAGGTCCGGCATTCGAACCGAAGAGTGGTTTCCAGGGCGTCGTTCTCGCGACGTATCCGAAGGATCGCAATCCGCTGGCAAGCGGGTATCTGCTCCACCCCGAACGCATTCAGGGGAAGGCGGCGGCGCTGGAAGTGTTTTATGGGGGCGGTCGAGTCTATATGTTTGGCTTCAGGCCGCAGTGGCGCGGGCAATCTCACGGAACATACAAGCTGATCTTCAACGCGATCTATGACTCGCCCGGTCTCAGCGAGCCGTCGTCTTTTCAAAAACCGCCTGACCAGAAATCTTCCGAGCCGTCCGGTTCGCAATTGGAAAACTGGAAAGCGCTGACGAGCCGCGTTAACACCGATCTGGCTGCGCTGCTGCGACAGAATCAGATCTTTTTCGCCGCCCGCGGACCGCAAGCTTTGGACGAACGCGGCAAGCTCTTCGCTGCCGCCGATCAATTCGAAAAGGAGCGAATCTCAGAGGTGGAAGACGCTGCGATCGAGTTGAATGATCCAGCGCGAAGAAAGGCCTCAGAATACGTTCGACAATTGCGACGAGTCTCGGCAGACCTCAAGAGCAAGGATTTCGAGATCTCCTCGAACAATGAGGGGCCGCTTGAACGCTACAGGCTTGCGGCGATCGAGCGAGAAATCTATGCCGCTCTGTCAAAACCAAAGTAGCGGGCGCCGGCTGCTCGTGGCTTAGGTGGTTAACAAACTGAGCGTGACTCTGAGTCGGAGCGGCACTCCTTCAGAATGGCTGCACTAATGTTGAGTCGAGAAGCGAGGCCGGCCCCGCTCAGCGCATGTTTTGAATCGCAGCCATCGACGCGTCGTGCACCTTGCCTCTGATTTTCTGTTTGCCGTCCGTGGTGAACAGGATATCCGGTTGAGGGTCAGTCTTCCCAGCGCCCTGCTCCGATCGCAAGCTGGGATTCATCTTCTCCATCGTTCCTCCCACCTTGCGTTGTTCACTCTGGTCGCGCGTTAGATTTACTGGTTTCTTATCTTTCACATCCCAGCCTCTCACGAGTATTCCTTCTGTGGTTCCTTCGATGGTGACCTTTACTGTCGTGAGGCTGGTGGCAGAGCGGGTGGTTCCACTCTGTTTGATGTAGACGTCCTTATTGCGCGCGGCGTTAGTTGCGTCGGTCACCGCCAGGGTCAAAGCGTACGTCCCTGCCGGCAAGATACCAAGGTCGAATCCTCCCTCAGCGTCAGTGGCCGCTGTTTGAGGTTTGGCGGTTGGGTTCGATTTATTGACGACAGTGACTTGAACGCCCGGCAGGCCAATGGGCTTCGAATCGGTTTTGTTAATGGGCTTCTGTGTCGTCAGGCTAATAGCGGCGGCAAGCAAAGAGATTATCAAAGTAACGACCACAGAAAGCATCAGGGCTTGAACACTTTTTCGCTTGAGCATTGTATTTCTCCACATGTTGTACTAATCATCAGATTTTTTGACCGTCAGCAGTTCAGTTGTTCTGTCCGTGACGGCCGGCAGTGATTCGATCGAGGATTCAGGGAGAAGCTTCGCGATGTCTTCAGTCTGCGGCATCATTTCCCGCGCCAGTTGGCGTTGTCCCGATCCCTTGAGCGAGGATTCGCGATAGATCACTAACAACGTGAATAGAATCAGCCCCACGAAGAGGCCGAGGAATATCGATCCTCCTAAGACAGCACCCTTCACAATAATTATCTCGTAGATGATCCCCCAGAGAACGCCGAGTACGACGATTGAGACGACGCCACCCGCGAGGATATTAATCAAACGATCAACCTTGCGTCGTTTAGCCTGAAGGCGTTGATCTAGTTCTTCGGCTGGAACCTGCTCGGCGATCGATTGCACGATCTTTTCCAGATTCAACCCGCACGAGCGGCAGAATTTTTGTTCCGCCGAATTTGTCTTCCCACAACTGGGACAATACACAGTGCCTCCCGCAGTTTTTGTTTCCCACTTGGATCGATAGACCGAGACTTTGTCAGCCAGCAGTATCTGGTTCTCGGGCTCCACTTATGTACGACCGGCGATCCGGAAGTGGCGACGCCGCCAGGTCTCTGGCAAGTCCATCCAAGTCGGGAAACAGGACTACCTCCGTTATCCCCGCTTGCCTCAGCTCATCTACCAGGTCCTTCTTGCGATCCTTGGGGATGATGATTTTGGCAATCGCTCTGTCGCCGTCAGGCATCGCCTTCAAGCGATCGAAAGCGCCGAGCGCTATTGGATGCAGAGTGAAGCAAGAATGCTGCGCCGCTATCCGTGGGTTAATGTAAGGCGGACGAACCGGGAGGGGAACCTGCGTCTCCAGAGGAGCGACACGATTGATGACGTTTTCAATTATCTTCAACCTCTCCGCGTCGTCTCTCCGGGACTCGCCGAACGCCTTGTTGAGAAGCCAGGTATGATACAACATCCACACGCAACCGGCTTGGTCCCTTAGCCGCTCGTCGCCGCCCACTGCAAAATAGAGAGCGACTAGCGAACTCTCCGTCCAGTCCAGAAGCCGCGTCGGTAAGCCGTAGTGACGCGTGAAAAAACACCACTCGAGCACGGTGGATGGAGGTTGTCCTCGAATAAACGCTATCGCCCGGCCCCTGAACTCGCGATCAAGGAACTCTTCTCGTTCGGCCGCGTCTGTCAGAAATGGTACTCTAAGGAGGCTCGGCTCGAGTATCCACGTCTCGTCTGGATGACCGCGAAACCATGGTGTTGGTTTGCGATCGCACCCGATTTCCTCCCAGTCTGATTTGATGGCCTCGACCTCGGCCAGGTACTCCGTAAGACTGTTAGCAGTTCGCGTCATGTTCTTCTTAGGTCACGCGGCCAGATCACTCCGTACTGCGGAGCAACGGCGTCTTTGTATATTGTGCCGGGATCGAAACGATTAGCTCTTCCAGTTGGGCGTCCGCTCGCCGTCGCCCGATCACTCGAACGTATCCCAGATAGCTGCCGCGATCGGCTTCCAGCGCCTTGATCTCGACAGTGTTGTTCGGCGCCACAGCCTGCTGCCAGGCAAGCCAGAGCCGCCAGCCGTCAGGCGAGGTGTCGGCCAACTCGATGTACATAATGTCGGTCCGCTCCCAGTGCCGCCGCCACCACGCTGCTGAATGCAGGCACCAAAGATCCTGAGTCCACCATTCGCGAAGATGCTCGGGAATTGAGCCTTCGATTTCGCGCATCAATCCGGCACCCGCGATTCCCACCGGTCCGCCCGGCTTCACAAACCGAGCGAGGTAGTTCAGATACAGATCATCCGTTCCGTAGTAAAAGAAGGAATCGATGCACACGATAGCATCGAAGAACTCAGCGGCAAACGGCAGCGACCGCGCGTCCGCGTGAATCGGAAAGACACCATCCTCGACGCCGGCATCCCGGATGCGCTGGAGGTTCTCCGAGGCGCTGAACCAGAGGTCGGTCGCCCGGACCTGCACGCCGAACTCACGACGGAGGAAAATTGACGAGGCCGCACGCCCGCAGCCGAGATCGAGCACGCGCATGCCCGGTCGCAGGTCCAAGCCTTCGGCCAGCCACTCGGTAAGCCAGAGCGAGTTCGCTCCGCCGCTGGCACTTGCGATAACCCATTCGGGATTGTACCTAGATGAGCGGGGAAACCGCTCAGAGGCCAACCGCCCCTCCGTAGTCATCGCATTCTTATTCCTTTCAATCGGATATTCTCCTTTCCGCAGATCGAGTATACTTCAAACGCAGGTCTTTCCGTCGACATTATTCATAGCGCTCGTAGCCCCGTGCACCGTGCCCGAATTAGTTCTCAATCGAGCTTGGAATGAGGAGAATTATCGAATGCTAAAAATCTCTGTTTTGGACCCCGCCAATCTGAACTCCACCAAAACCATAAAGTATCTATCCAGAGCACTCCTCGCTTCTGCGGTTGCTTTGCTTCTGTTTCCTCCTTCATTGAGTTATCTCGCTGAAACTGCGGCGGGCGATCTTGACCCTACATTCGGTATGGGAGGCAAGGTGAAGACAGACTTTTTCGGGCGGTCAGATGAAGCACGTGCCATAGCAATTCAGTCGGATAATAAGATCGTGGCTGTTGGGAGTGTGAATGAGATTTTCTCTGACGATCTAGGGCTGGCTCGCTATAACCCGGACGGCACTCTAGATCCCACGTTTGGATCAAGCGGAAAGCTATCCCTTAATTTGAATGGGTCGCAGGACGGCGCAGAGGATGTCGCAATCCAGCCAGATGGTAAGATAGTTGTCGCCGGACGCGATAGCACTCCGTTCTCCGATGGTACGGGTGCTTTTGTTCTCGTGCGGTTTAATCCCAATGGAAGCCTGGACCCGACATTTGGCGTCGGCGGGATTGTGCGCACCCGATTCCCGAGCTCCAGTGCTGCAGCCCTGTCCATTGCCCTTCAGCCGGACGGCAAAATTATCGCCGGAGGTGGCGGTGTTCTGAACCTGGAGCCTGGCGGTGGGCTTTTCAATATTAGCGAGCTGGCCCGCTATAACCCGGACGGTAGTCTCGATCAAACCTTCGGCACCGGCGGAAAAGTGTTCGCGGGCGGGGCCGGAATTGCAGATCTTGCCGTCCAGCCCGATGGCAAGATCGTGGCAGTCGCGCACTTTTTCTTCCTCGCGCTGCGCTTTAATACCAACGGAACTCCTGACTTGACTTTTGGTTCCGGGGGCAGAGTCGAGAATACAGACCTGCCCATTCGACTCATATCGAGTTTGGGCGTAGCAATTCAAACGGATGGCAAAATCGTATGTGGCGGCGGTGTTCGGGCCCCTTCCAGTTCTACTAATGACTTCAGCCTCGTGCGACTCAATGCCAATGGCACCTTGGACGCTGCTTTCGGCAACGGAGGCGTGGCGGCCGGCGATCTCGGCAGCAATGAGGGAGCCTGGGATTGTGCCATCCAGACCAATGGGAAAATCGTTGTCGCGGGAACAAGCGACCAAAGATTCACGGTGGCGCGCTTTAACTCCAATGGCACCTTCGACAACACCTTTAACGTCGTCATACCTGATTTCGGATGTGCGAGTCCTGGCGCTAATCCGGTAAGCGTTGCTTATGGCGTAGCTCTGTACCCGAACGGAAAGATTCTTGCGTGCGGAACTGCCTGTTCACCTCGCGATTGGGTTCTTGCAAGATTCGAAGGCGATCCCGTGGGCCCGGATATTTGCATTCAGGATGAAAGCAATGGAAATATTCTAAGGCTCAGCCCTACTACAGGCGATTACCAGTTTAGCGCCTGCGGCATCGGGTTCGTAATTGGTGGAACTGGGACTTTGACCAAGAGAGGCGACATTCTCACTCTGCAAGCCTTCGGGAGTAATAGCAGGGTGTTAGCCAGGATCGACGGCAGCGTGAACAGAGCAACCGCTTCCGTGCAGGTCTTCTCGCCGGCGAGAACTTTCACAATCACAGACAGGGATACTCGCAATAATAGTTGCAGTTGTCCCTAGTGCGTCATCCGCGTTTGCTCCAGTTATTCAACTCTGACAAAGGGAATTCTGATATCGTTAGACACCAACCTCATACTCGCTCTGGACGAGGCCGCTTGCGTACTGGCGTGTCCCAATATGCTTGAGGACGATGTCGCGCTGCGTGACGCCAAAGAGCGGGATTCCGGCGCCGATGAGCACGGGAACGCGTGTGATAATGAGCCGCTGAATCAGCCCGTCCTGAAGAAACCGCTGAATTGTGATCCCGCCATCCACGTAAACATGCCGGATGCCGCGAGCGGCAAGCTGCGAGACGATTTCGACAGGATCCCCGGACATGCGCTCCACCACAGCCGCAGGGGGCGCCGGAGCGAGCGGTCGACTGCTGAGCACGAAAACGGGCTTGTCGCCATAAGGCCACGCGTCAAAGGTCAAGACCGTCTCGAAAGTCTTGCGCCCTATCACAAGCGCGTCCACCGTCGCCATGAACTCATCGTAGCCGTGCGGTTCGCCTCCGCCGGGCGGCAGCCAATCGAGATCACCATTGGCTCGAGCGATGAAGCCGTCGACGCTGGTTCCAATAAAGACCGATGCTTTCATTACCGAGTCCTTTCGTTCCTGCTATCGCCGGATGGCTACCAGCTACCCGATGACCCCGGCCCAGATCCCCGCTCGTCGTCTTTTCGCACAGCAAAGGACAGCCGGTGTTCTCTATTTCTTCTTCTGTCTTCCTTCTGCTCTTTCCAATGTTTCTTTTACCCTGAACTTCACAATTTTACCTATAAGGCCGAAAGGAATTGGTTTATCCAATGGGAATCTTAACGTGCCCTTTCCGCTTCCATAAATAGACAGCTCATTTTTGAATTTCTCAATTCCGGTTGGCGCAGGATAAAACCCTATATGGTTTTTGTAAGCAGCAAAATGAACCAAATTACCTTTCAGAGTGAAAGTCGGTACTTGATATTTGATTGTTTCTTCCGCAGCCGGGGCCGCTTTTCTAATCGTCATCCTTATCTTTTCCAGAATCTCTTGAACATCATGTGGGAAGCCCGCTATGTATTCATCTATATTCTTTGGCGCTGTTTGATCAGTTCTCATATTGTCCCTTCGTCATATCCTGAAAGATTCTGAGCCGCTCAACGCTCTGGTTGACTGGGCGCGGCAATTATCAACAGGCTCGATTCAACCAGAGCAGTAAAAGTGCGCGCAACCGCGCTCCGTTCCAATGACCGTGTCAGGCCGCGCCTCGCGCGGGCGCTGCTTCGGTCTCGGAACGGGTTGCACGCCAGGTCGCAGATGCCACAATCGGTAAGCCGACGAATGGAAAGTGCCCAAAGAACTGCACCCACCACCTAATGGAAATGGTCGGCGGCCGTTGCAACAAGACCGGGATGACCAGCAGCGACATCACCAACCAAATGGCGGGTCCGTACACGGACGACACTTTAAGTACGCCGTACCGGGAGGCGAGGATGCCTCTGATGCGTGAGGAACGCATCACCACGAAGACGAAGACCGCGGACCAACCAAACGCAACACCACAATGCATGAGCATGCCCAGCGCCGTTGTACGAGCGCCACCCGTGAAAGCCGAGTTGCCTACCAGCGTTGCTGCGACTCCTTGAAACAACCGCGAGACCGTTGAGTCGTACGCTGCCACACTCAGGACGCTCGAGAAGAGCCCGTCGATGATGGTCGTCGTCAGCCCTGCGCGAACAAGTCGAGACAGGGCCTCACGCGAATTGAAAGTGTAGGATGCGGCAATTGGCGGCATAAACTCTCCCACTCTTAGACGCGGCTCCTTGCGCTAGCTTACTTGCGTCCCTCCACCAACCGCATCCTCAATCGCACTCGGAAACCTGGTCTGGAAGTCCAAGATCTTCACCCACTCGGGCTCAATCGCGATGCGCGCCATCTGCTTGAACATCCCTCGCGCCTGCTCCTCCCATCCCCGGCCTTGCTCCTCTCCTAAATACCTCCTGGCCGCCTCACCATACTCAGGCACAACTCCGTCAATCACCGCCACTCTGGCTGTGCCCCTCACCAGCAGCACTCTTGGTGGATATGTGTCCTCATCGATGGTCAGCGCCACCTTCGAGTTCCTTGCTAGAGCCTTCACCTTTGGCGAACCAGGCGCTGAGCCCAGGACGAACTGCTCGCTGTTCCAGTGGAACCAGATCGGGACCACTCGCGGGGACCCATCCAATCCCGTGTAAGCGAGCCGGGCCGGTATCTTAGAGTTTAGTAACTCCTGTGCTACAGGATCGTTCAACAGTCGGAAAACGCTCTCTTGAGTCATTCTAGTCTCCTATCACTTGATCATGTACCGCCGGAAGAACTCGACCACCTGGCGATCACGCTCCACCTCATGATGCTGCAAAGTGTGGTTTCCGCCGGCAACCACGATGACGCCGAACTCCCTCTTCGCCTTCGCGAGCTGCGCCGCCAACTGGAGCGTTTGGTCCGGCGACACGTCGCGGTCGTCGCTTCCATGCATCAGTAGCAGCGGAAGCCCCAGCCGTTCCGGCCACCGAATTGCGGAGCGTCGCGAGATGATCTCGTTTCGCCGCTCTTCGAAGTCCGGCCAGATCGTCTTCGCCGTGGCGGCGCCTGGACCGGACGAGGTCAGTTCGCTGAGATCGGTGAACGCTCCGACGGTGGCCGCGGCTCGAGCGACGAAGCCATCCCGAATCGCCTGGAATACCATCATGCCTCCGCGGGATTCGCCATAGAGAAACACATTTTTTGTATCCAGCGAGTCGAGCCGGCTCAAGACCGGGAGGATGTTCATGAGATCGTTCAAGTCGCTGAGAGCTGTGCTGGTCATAAACGATTCGATTCCTTCATCGCGAAGGCCTCTCTTTCCTCCTGTGCTTATGAACTCCGTTCAACGAAGAGATAACCGTGCCGCGCCCTGAAGTTTTTGATCGTCAAGCACAACAACCTTGGCGCGGATACGGTTGAAACAGATGTTAGGCACTAGCGCCTCGATGGGACAGCCTGCGCGATATTAACGCGGCTATCGGAACAACTATCGCCATAAGCAACCAGGATCCCGGGGGGACGATAACCCACAAGAAAGCATTCGCGGACCCCGGGCGCCTCAAGACAACAAGCTCACCGTAAATGGCCAAAGAGCCCAGCGCGACGACGAGCGTCACGCAATAAAGCGCCGCTCGGGTAAGAAGCGACCAACGCTTCGAAACCAGGTTGGCCCATGCGAGGGCCACGAACGGCGACAGTAACCAGATTACGAAAAGAACCAGCAGGAGACGGGGTGTGCGCTGACCCGCACGGAGCATCAAACCGACCGAGCCCACGGCCCCAGCCACCACCGCGATTAGGGCCACTGCGCGCAGGAGGCCAAGGAACCTGACATCGGGCCTTGCCTGGCTCGCTTTGGAGGTTTTCTCACCGGGACCATTGTTGCTCATTGACCAAGCTGTTGCATGGGGTGTTGAACGTCTCGATCGTCTCGATGTGCTTGATGACCACAAGAATATCAATGATCGGCTTGGCTTTGATCTCTGGGATCGCGGTGCTGCCAATATGATGTATGGCCACTAATTGTGTACTAAAGATGATGGCAAGATGCGCTGCTTCTTTATCAAACAACGTGCTCCACTTCGGTGTGTGATCGACTACCTCTATCGTGCGTCCCACGGGCACCTCTTTTGTGATGCCAAACGCTCGCCCTCATCAGCCGCCGCCGGCGAGCGAAGCGAGGAGGGGGTCGTGCGCAAGGCGTTGTTGTTAGACGCGCCTCGCAGTACGGCGATTGAGTCAATCGACATTTGGCGTTGGCGGGGAGGAACGACTCGCCTTGATGTCGTAGGCCCACAATGTCCCGTTATCCCGAATGTAGAGCCTCCCATTAGCAATCGCCGGATACGTCCAGGCCTTCTCGGGATACGGCCCCAAGCGTTTGCGCTTCGGCTGAGCCGGCGGAGTGAATCGGCCCTTCTCCCGATATGCCTCCGCGGTCGCCTCCACCAATGCGACCTCTCCATTCTCACCGTGAAGATATAAAAGCCCATCGGCGTAGGCGACCGAACCCCTGCCGATCCCTTCACTCTGCCATTTCACCTTCCCCGTAGTGAACTCCACCGCGACCAGCCCCGGGCCCGCCGTGCCGTAAAGATAGTCACCAACCAGCACCGATCCACCGATGCTGTTCGGCAGGTCGCGCGCGAAGTAGACCTGCTCTGCCGCGACTCCGCCGCGGTCCGACTTTAAACGAACGACTCCACCTCCGATGCCGTGGGCCCCGCCGTACACATATCCGTCACGCGCCACCGGAGTCACCATCTGTGCCATACCCTTGGCAACCTCCGCGTAGCGCCAGAGGAACTGCCCTGTCTTCGCATCGACTCCGACTAGGCCTTTGCTCAAAAACTGCACGTATTGTTTTCGCCCGCCCGCTTGAACGACAATTGCCGATGCATAGCCCGCGGGATCTCCACCCGGTACCGCTGATTTCCAGATGACCGCACCTGTTCTCTTATTCAACGCTAATATTGTCGCTTGCGTGCCGCCGGGTGTTACGACAACGACGTCACCATCAACCAAGGGAGACTCCGCATAGGCCCAAAAGCCCCGCTGGCCGCCGAACTCTTTACGGATGCTCTTCTGCCATCGAATCTTGCCGCTCCCGGTTTCGAGGCAGGCGAGGTCACCATCCGAGCCCAGCGCGTAGATGAAGTCTCCGTCAACGGTCGGAGTGGACCGCGCCTTCGCGTATTGGAAGTCAGTTGGGTTGCCGACGCTGCCGATGCGCGTTGTCCAGACAGGTTTTCCATCCTGTGTTGATAGAGCCTGAACAAACTCATTCTCGAACCCACGGTTGCTCATCACGTAGATCCGCGTTCCGACAACCGCCGGCGTCGAATAGCCGTCTCCTATGTCGTCCACTTGCCAGAGCAGTTTCGGTCCCTCCGCCGGCCACTGTTTAAGGAGTCCGCTCTCCTGCGATATCCCGTTACGTTGCGGACCTCGCCACTGAGGCCAGTCGGAAGTCGGGGCACCCCTGTTGCCAGACATGTTGGCAGACCTCGAAACGGACACGGCTGAGAAGCATAAACAAAGCGCTGCAATGGTAGCTGGTAATCGTGACTTCACTGTGCACTCCTTCTGACTATTGTAATTGCTTTGGAACTTGCTGCTCTTCACTCCTACGATCAGTTTCACGAGATGTTTCGTCACACTGGCGCTCGAGTCTTTTGGTGGGCGATGTCTTAATTTGATGGTGGCTCCGATCAAGGTGAATACCAGTCAACGTGCCCACAGCAAGTTAAGACACGGCCCTTCGGTGTGATCCTTTCTCGAGGTGGAATACATCGGCGACGATTCTCCATCTCTAGAGTCCGGCACTCGGCGTCGAATCCAGGGGCGTCGTTCGCCCGCCGCGGCCGTGAAGCCCGTGGCGGAATCTTTCCCGTTCCTCGGGCGTCATCTGCTCCCAGCGCTCGGCCATTCGCTCGCGCATTCGCCTCCGAACATTGGAGCGAACATTGGAGCGAACACCGCCCCCAACCCCACAACCTCCGAACAGAATTCGGCAAAGAGCCAGCAGTCCGAGAGCCTGCCAGAAGGTGATCGTCCGCAATCCGAACAACGCCGGCGCAAGCCAGTTCCACAAAAGCATCACTACTGAGCCGCCGATCCAGGCGACGATCACCATCCCCAGGATCCCCAGCGGAGCTATCCAAATCAGCCGCTTCACTCTCTTTCTCATGTTGTGTTCCTCACTTCTTCGAAAACTCGTCGTAAATGCTCTGCAGTCGTTCGCGCAGATGAAGCACCGCGTGGCGCTTGCGCGAGAGCAGGGTGTTGACGTTCACGCCGCTTTCAGCCGACAACTCTTTGAAGCTGCGCCCCTCGAGTTCGTGAGCGATGAATACATCACGCTGCCCATAGGGATCATTGGGGAGTTCGTCGAGCGCCGCTTCCAGCTCATCAAGAAGGACGTTGCGAACGTAGAGCGCTTCCGGCCCGGCATCGGGCGACGGCAGCAGGTCTTCGATCCGCAGCACGTCGCCGTCTTCATCGCCAAAGTCGCCAAGACCTTTGTCCGCTGCGTCGCCGAAAGCCTCTGGCCGCTTCTTGCGGAAGAGGTCCGTGATGCGATTGCGCGCGACGCGAAACAGCCAGCCGGTCACGTGATCGATCGGCATCAGCAGGCGATTGGCTTCTACCAGTTCGTAGAAGACTTCCTGCAAGATGTCCTCGACGTCCGAAGGGTTGGGCACCCGCCGCCGGATGAAATTGCGCAGCCGGGATCGTTCTTCCGCGATGATCTCGGAGATTTGACGGTCTTGCTCGGTCATCGAAGTGATGCTCGCAGGCTCATCCATCCATTACTGTAGACGAACGGCGGCGGGAAATATTGTACAGATTTGAATCGGTGAAACGGGGTGGGCGCCTATGGTCGATCCGGAGAGTCTTCAATCTGATAAAAAAGATGCGCAAGGCAAAGGACAGACATCAAGCGATCGTAGTGAAAGCGCAACCGAAACGGCGTTTTGAGCTCGAATTGGATAGGATGATGACTATCTTCTTGTCGCCCAGGTAGAGAAGCTCAGACACTCGGAGGCAGGCCTTCGGCGCGGGCAGCCCAGCGATCGCTAGGCTTCGTTGCGCGACAGGACGTTTTCGATCCGGCGGTCCGGAATCAGCCAGATCAGCGCCACTGTGACGAAGATCGCCTCGGCAATCCACGGCGAAAGCCGTGTCGCAACGATCGCCAAGATGTAGAGCACCGGTGACAGCTTGCCCTTCAGGTCGCGCCCGACCGCTTTTTTCAGGATCGAGTCCGGCCCTTGCGCGTGGATGATCGCCTGCTCAAGCAGGTAGTACGCGATCGCGGCCATCAACAACACCACACCGTAGAGCGCGGCGGGCGCCGCGGCGAAATGGTTCTCCCCCATCCAGCCGGTGGCAAACGGAAACAACGACAGCCAGAACAACAGGTGCAGGTTGGCCCAGAGCATCGCGCCCGTGACCGTGGTGGAAGCATGCAGCATGTGATGGTGGTTGTTCCAGTAGATGCCCACATAAACGAAACTCAGGACGTAGCTGAGGAACACCGGCACCACCGGCAACAGGTCGTCCAGGCTGTCGCCGTGCGGTACCTTCATCTCCAACACCATAATCGTGATGATGATCGCGAGCACGCCGTCGCTGAAAGCCTCCAACCTTCCTCTGCCCATCACCCCTCCGTTGAACTTCCTAGCAACCACTCGAGTTGCGCGTCAAACGCCTGCGTGCCTCAAGTAAGCAAACATGCGCAGCGAGACTACCTCGTTCGGAACCGCTTGCACGAACACGAACTTCGATTTCCGTGCCATGCTATCACGCGGCTCGCTCCATCGCGACTGTCAGGGCTGCAGGTTCGCATCAATGACGCGTCGGTTTGATATTATCGAAAGGCGGATTGTGTGGAGGGTCTTCGACAATGTCAAGATTGCGGGTGCGTTGGAGCCATAGCCCACGCAGTGGGCGACAGAATGATAGAAGGAATACAGCGACGTGCCCAACTTCTGCCGCCCGCTACGCGGGCTTGCCGGGCTCACGTGCCGACTTCCAAAGCGCAACTCCGAGCCGCCCTGGGTTATCGTTCCGTCGGTGACCATGAGCCCACGCAGTGGGCAACAGATTGGTAGACGGAATACAGCGATGTGCCCAACTTTTGCCGCCCGCTACGCGGGCTTGCCAGGCTCACCTGCCGACGTCCCCATGGCTGGGCAGACTTTGCCCGCTACGCAGGCTGTACGTGACCTCTCAAAGACTCTACTTTACGTATGCGCTCAAGAAAATTTGCAAATGATCCTTCCTTGCTGCTCAAGGCTTGATCTATGATCTCGATACGCTATGAAATACTGTCCCAAGTGCCAACAGCGGTATTCCCGCACGCAGCGCTTTTGTCGCACTGATGGCAGCCGACTCTTGCTTGATCCTCATCACCACGTTGACCAGGACCTCGATACACATCCGACCCTTGAAATGCCAGGCGATCTACTGCACGAGGAGACCCAGGAGCGATCGATCGATTTGGAAAAAGACGGGCTAACAGATTTAGAACCTTTCGGCGAAGCTGACTGTGAATCAGAACTCAAGGTATTGGGATCCAGTGAATATAGTAAATACTACTTCGATCATACCCGTTTTAATCGCGAGGCCTTGAGCCCTAAGGTATTTCTGATTATTGGGCGACGTGGCGCGGGGAAAACTGCTCTCTCTCAATTCTTTTCTTTTCAGCAACTGATGCCCAATGTAACGACTATTGAAGTTGATGAACCGGCCGCCTTTCAGCAGCTAATGTCCAAGATGGCCGAGAGCGCCGCAAGCACTCGCGAAGTTGCAATCCCCAGACTCGTCAAGATATGGGAATTCGTTATTTGGTCAACCATTTTCTGGCAGCTCCAGGACAAGGACCCCAGAATCAAGGCTGCCGTCCTCTTCGCAGACAACACTGACCAGGTGTCCACTTTCATTCGACAAGTGCTGAAGTTCCTGGTCTCGAGATTCCTGGAGGCTGATAACGATCTTGCCGACGAGCTGGAAGATTTCATAAGCAATGAAAGGATTCAGAGAGCTAAGCGTGCGGTATTGGAGGTGGTAAAGGGAAACAAAGTCATCATCGCATTAGATACGATGGAGAATTACGCGGTGAGAGATGAGTCGATGATGCGATCGATGGGCGCGTTGATACAGTGCGCCTCACGCTTCAGCAGGAATTACGCGCGCCACGGGATTTACCTGAAGGTCTTTATCATGGCTGAGATTTTCCCGCACCTGAAAGAGGAAGTTTCGCTGAATCCGCTCAAGTTCATTCACGATGAAATATATTTGCAATGGCGGCCGAAGGACCTGATGAGGTTGATAAGCTGGCGGTATGATCGATACCTGAAGCAAAACAACTTACTGATCCCGACGACCGGTAAACTCGATTGGGACAATCATCACGACGTCCTGAAAGAAAGATGGGAGCCCTATTGGGGTAAAAAGCTGCAGACCAGACAGGGCTTAATCGAAGAGACTTTTCCGTATGTGCTTCGGCACACCCAGCTCCGGCCTCGCCAGTTAATCGTGTTGTGCAACTCGATAGCCAGGCACTCTCAAGACGGAGAGACATTTCCGAAGTTTGATCCGGACAATATTATCGAAGGCATTCAGCGCGCGGAAAAGCGATTAGCGGAAGAGGTGATGAATTCATACAGCTCGGTATACCCGGGTGCGGCCCGAATCGCGGAAGCACTATCCGGCCTTCCATTAATATTCAAGGGCAATGAGCTCGACAAGCGGGCTCCGCAAACTGCCTCCCAGTGGCCGGCGGGCGAATACTCATCGTACGCCTTTCGACAATTTGTATCTGAGCTTGGCATCGTGGGCAGAGTAAGAAACGTGAGTGAAAAAACGGGAATCGTCGAAGCAGATTTTGAATACGCCGGCGATAGCCGTATTTCATTATTGGTCAACGATCAGTGTGTCATACATCCGATGTTCTATAAGAAGCTGAACATCAGGATGACCAAAAACCTGTGCGTGTATCCTTTCCCTGATCATGAAGAATTCAAATTTGAAGTTTCTCAGGGAGTATGATTGATGCTCTAACTTCCTAAGGCGAACGGCCTGCCCTCCGTCAGGAGGGCCATGTTTATAGAACGCGTATCGAGATGTCCCGCCCTCCGTCAGGAGGGCAATGTCATCCTTCACTTGCTTATTTTCAAGTCGAATCCAAATATCATCGTTTATACCCAGGGCTCCTGGGTAATTGAGAAACCCTGGAGGCTTGAGATGGCACACACGTTCACACAAATCTACATTCAAGCGGTCTTTGCCGTCGCCATGAGGCAAAGTTTAATCAGGCCGGACTTCAAGGAACAGCTCCAGAAATACATCACCGGCATAGTCCGGAAAAAGGGACAGATGCTGATCGAGATAAACTCCATGCCGGATCACACTCATATGTTAATCGGGCTTAGGCCGAGTATCGCGCTCTCAGATTTGATGAGAGATGTTAAGTCCGACTCGACCGAATTCATTAAGCGCAAAGGATGGATCAGAGGGAGGTTCAACTGGCAGGAAGGTTTCGGCGCATTTTCCTACTCGCATTCGCACTTGGGCTCTGTGATTCGGTACATTCGCAACCAGGGGAAGCGCCATGCGAAGAGGAGCTTCAGGAATGAATACCTGATGCTGCTGAAGAGGTTTGATATTGCTTATGAGCCCAAGTATCTGTTCGAGTTCTTCACTGACGAGTAGACACATGGCCCTCCTGGCGGAGGGCTTCTGACCTCCGGCTAGTTGATTTCGGACAAATCAGTCGGCCCTCCGCCAGGAGGGCAATGTTTATAGCCGCCAGTGGAGTCCGGGCGGCCCTCCGTCAGGAGGGCGATGTGTGATTGCCTCATACAAAACCTCGTCGACTGATCAGCACATGGCCCTCCTGGCGGAGGGCGAACCGATTCCATGCCGCTGTCTATAAACATGGCCCTCCTGACGGAGGGCGAAGCGGTCTTTGCCTGCTCATCGCGCCTTCGTCTCTTTGACCTTACCTTGGTGTTTCTTTGAAGGCTTGGCGAGTTCGGGAAAATGGTGTATTAGCATCATCCAGCCGATTAAACGTCCACTTTGTTTAAGCAGCATCGCATGCCCGCGCAGATGAGCATTGTTAACTCTCACGTGTCGCGATAGACTTTGACTGTGATTAACTACGAAGAGATTCTGGATCAGGCAAGGCAGCTTTCGTCCGAGGAATGTTTGCGATTAGCTGACGCTTTGCTTGAAGAAGAACTTGGCTTCGGCATGTGGCGTGAGCGCGCTGAAATGAAAGATGCAGCCACTTACGTCGACAGAGTGCGCGAAGATGGCATGCGCGCGGCCGATGGCGGACTCAAAACCGCGGAGGAGTTTCTTCGAGAGGTAAAATCATTTGACGAATGAGCCACCGTGGCTGACCCTGACCAGCGCGCTTGCAGACACAGGCGTTTTCATTCTGTGGTATCGGGGCGATCCGCGAGCCCGACTTTCTTTCGCAATCCCGCAATCGAAATCTACTACAGCCGAGTAACGAGAAAGGAATTGCTGCACCGGCCTATCAGTGATGCTGAAAAGGCGCGCGTGCTCAGGTTGCTTGCCGGATTGCGATTGATTAACCCGGACAATCAAATCGCGGCTGCTTATTCTGATCTCTTGTCGCGCTACGGATATTTGCGAGTACATCTGGCTGATGCTCTGATCGCGGCCAGCGCTTGGGTAAAGAACCTTCCGCTTGTAACGACTAATCTCCGGCACTTTCAGCAGATTCGAGAAATTGAGGTGATTCCGTTCTAGTTGTGACTTCTGGCCGATCCGCAATGTGCAATCCGCAATACCTCAGTTTCGCCTGGTCCCTGACTTCCGACCTCTGACTTCCGTGGATGGCAGGTCCTCTTCGGCGATTCCGAGGTTAGCCTCAAGGTTAACAACGGACGCTTGCGATACGGTCACAAAGCTGGCGGAAGTAAGCGTGTTCAGGAATGAGAAGCAACGCGCCTCCGAGACGACTTCAAACATTTCGGGCATTTCAGAATTCGAAATTCGCAATCCCTTCTGCTCTCTTCAATCCGTGATCCTCAATCCTCATTTGGCGAGTCTGCGTTACTGGCGTGGCACAGTCAATTGGCCATGTCAGTTACTCGGGTCGTCAGCGTATCCACTGGCAGCGATTCAGGAGACATAATCTATTCTCAATTCCCGCCTTGGCTATGATTGCACATCAGTCGTTCGTAAGTTGCTAAAGCAGTTTTATCATATCGCAGTTGAATAGCTGTAATGACACTTCCCGGCAACGCGATACACGTGACGAACAAAATCATTCTTAACCGAATCACAACTCGAAGCTCAATGGCCCGCATGCATTCCCAACGAATAGCAATTGTCACAATTTCAAGCTGAGCCCTTCTGTTGTTAATTAAGCCACGTAATCTTGACATCCGACGAGATCACGGGACCCTCACCTGACGATCATAACAAGGAACGCCATCCCACTTTACTATGTATGCCCAAGTCGGACCGCGACCGCGCGAGTAGTCGGGGTTGTAGGACTTAGGTTGCGTGTAATACATACCGACGTTGTTCTTTAGAGCAAAAAGCGCCATCGCCAGTGAATGTGGCTTTGGACCAAATGGTGCCAGGACCAACGACTTGGAACCTCCATCCCAATGAGTCAGCGTCTTGAAAACCTCCTCGACATCCCAAGACGCGACGGATTCTATGTTGTCACGATTAATATCCTCAGGTTGGAGGTCCATTCTTCTAAGAGTATCCCAAACCCTACGGGTAGCACCGCCGCCCGGAGGGAACGGAAGAATGAATTTCGTCTCTCGCTTCGTATCGATATACATTTCCAAAAGAGATTTTATGCTCAGAGACTCGAATCCCACAGAGATTACGAGCGCTTTCGGTTTGTAAATAGCAGGTGCCGCATATCCAGGCAAATTGTCACTCGGCTGAGGATCCTCCGCAAGGGGACCGTGTGCATATCCATGAGGACCAGGCACAGTATATGTGACGATGATATTGCGGTAGGATTCTAGCAGCATCATGCGCTTTAATAAGAAACAGAAGTAACGCTTCGGCAGTGACGTTATATCCAACAGTATTGTTGAAGTCACTCGCGTTGCCTTGCTAGAGTCGAGAATATCCATTAGCTCATCCTCAGTAGCAAGTAAGCCCATCACCTGAGTCGTAAATGGTATCTTAGCTCTCTTAAGACGCTGCCGGTTCCTGGTGATCTTTCGTTGCGCTTCAACTGAATAATCCGGATATGCATCGGTAGGATCATGTATCTCAAGCAATTCAATGGCTAAACAATTTGGCGAATAGACTAACTCCGGCACTGCTCGACATCGTTCTTCAAATGATACACAACCTAATACGGAGAAGGGGGCGTCGCCGAGGAATTGGGTTTGAATCTGTTTTAAACTACCTGCCGGGAGTCGCATTTATTGCATTATCACTTTGATGTTAGTTTTCGCTTCCGTTTCGGCGTCTGCACAGTATTTGGCACATCTCTGTGCTTGTGCCTCGGCCCAAAATCTATTCGCTTCTGACCAAAAAACCAATCGTAGACCACGTCAAGCTGGACATAGAACGGTTCCTTTACTCGTTTGTGCGGAATTTGAAACTGAGGTGAAAGGAGTGGATGTAGATACCACTTCCTTCTCTTCGTTCCCTCCCGGACCTTTGGATGATGAGAGCGTTCTTCAAACATAGCGTAGCTTACAGCCTTGCTAATTAATTGCTCAACCGCTGCGCTTTTTTCGTCACCTTTTAAGAGATCTGATTCGCGAATTGAAAAGCCCGTGTGTCCCGGGTTCGATATCGCCGCATCACCAATGAGTGAATCATGTATGCTGGGACCTAAACGCGTTATGACCTCGTATCGCTTTCTTCCGGCAGAAATCTCGTTTCTGTCACGAAGACTCCAAGTCTCGGAGGCACGGTTAATGCCATTGGACTGTATCCCTGCCTCTAAGGGAAGGGCGCGCAGCGGATCTACGTCACGCTTTGCGGCCGCGTCCCATATCTCGCTGCACAACAGCAGAAATGCAGTAATATTGCCGCCTGACAGGTAAATTACCGTATCCCATCCAAAATAAATCCTCTTTTGATTATCGTAAGAAGCGATTTGAAGTAATGCTACCTCAACTCGCTCCTTTTTCCACCAGCGCTTCCGCCAAGGAAAGTCTTCTAGCTCTTTAACCAGGGTTGGTACTGCAACTCCCTTTTGCAATCGCTGAAGTAGCCAAGCTCCCGCTAAACGTATATCAATGGGCGACGCCTCATCTCCACAAAGCTCTCTGACGCGAATTCGTAGCGTGTCGGCGAGACCTCTAAGAAGTATCCATTTCCGAGAGTTATCCTTCTCTTCATTGAAGTACAGCGCTGCTTCCCGGTTGGGGAACCACGGTCCGAGCATGTCCTTAATTTTGTTCTTTTCACCCCGATAACCCTCTTTGAGCATCCGCTTGTAGGCCACATCTCGCGCCAATTCTGGAAAGACCCAGCCACTCGAGTCTTCGCGCCGCATCAGAACGTCAGTAAGGTTGATAATTACGTAATCTCGTTGCACCTCAATTCGTGATTCCGCTCCCCACACTCGTAGTTCGGTTCCCCAATCGTAAGTCCTTGCACCGAGCTTATAGAAAACATATGGGTCACGAGCTTTGATGAGTGTGTTCACGACACGCTGTAACTTCGTACCGTGCGTCAGATTCAACTCAGGGAGAGCTTCGTACTGATCTACGACTACGAAGAGCGGCAGGCGCCTATTCTTGGGACCGATTGAATCTATTAACTTCCCCATTTCATGTAAAGGAAGCCCAATTTCAGATTGTGTCTCGAGAATGTCAGACGGTACTTCAGTGAGGTTTGTGTTTAGGAATCTGCGCCAAACTGACAAACGCTCCTTGCATTTTGTCATCAAGCTATCTAATGAGTGACAATCTGAATAGTAATCATACCAAGATTCCCATGACGACATCCGTTCGACCAAAGATCGATCGACAAGTTGTTTAGAGCTGACACCCATCCAATCTCGTAATGAAACGCCCTCATCGCTCAATAGGAATCGAATTCCATTTAGGAATTCATAGAATAGAAAATGATTAAGGAAGTCCGCAGCCGCCGCAGGGTCACGACCACTGTCGGAAAAATCGAACAATGTTCCCTTTGAAATGGATCGCCGCCCAAAAATATGAAATCCGACCCTAGCAAGATTGATCGAAATGCCGAAGAATGGTTCTATATGATCTAGCGGCGTCGGCGGTTTATTGTTCTTCGAGATCCAAGCAGAAATGACATGATACAAAGCTAGGTTAAGTATCATTGACTTGCCCGCACCTTGCTGTCCGAGGAGCACCACATTCACAGGGCGAAATACCTGCAAACTTTCTCCGACAAGGATGCTCTCGCTGAACATCCGTCGATATAAGACAGGGTCCTCCAAGAGTTCGGTTGTCAACAGCTCCCGAAAAGGATTGCGAATACGCTCCTTATTCTTTGTCATAATCCGTCCTTTGAATGGTGAACCCGTCGGAATAGAGGATTCCATTCAGGGGCTCGGTGATGAATCAAGGGAGGAGCGTTATTGGGTGTATTGTGACTTGTGACCAGCATCGCTCCTGAACCCTTGTAGCCGAACGGATCCGTTGGTGGGTCATCGGTCTCTCCCAACCGCTCAAGAACGCGCTTCCGCGTACGATTGATCAAAGTGCGCATTCGAGTGAATTCGCCGGGTTCTTTGTCAGCTGGTTGCTCAAGGATACAGCTTGAATCCGGCACGGTCCAAACAGGCTCAATTCTAATCTGTGAATCTTTTAGTAAGGGAACAACATTCCTAACCCCTCTCTTAAGGATAATCAGAGGAACAAAGAGTATTCGCCAATCAGGTGCAGCATTCTCCTTGATCTTCATGAGTATTTTGCCAGCCTGTCTGCCCGAGCCTACGAAATCCTCAAAGACTATAAGCCCTGGAAGTGCGCTATTGGACGATGGTAACAAGAGCCCGACCTTCTCATCGTCTTCACCAAGAGTAGTGGGCTTTGGCAATCCAGCCAGACTATTTTCGTGAATGAACTCGTTAAAGACGAAACTTTCGGTTATCGAAAAGAACCGATAAGCCCGGAGAGTCGATCGAACCATGATTTCGTAATCTGGTGATAACTGGTCGGCAGCCGACAATTTTTTCTCCAGAATCCACGGGACAATAATTCGCCGGTACGCATCACGATACAAAGAGCGCATTTGCCAATGGTCAATGAAAAGCAAATGCCTCAGCATAAGCAACAGAGTCTTCCGCTGGCGGTCTTCGTCTACTTGGCTGATCCATTTGAGTAGTCTTACCGCAAAAGGGCCTTCTTCTCTGAATTGCCTGTATTCAATAAAACGCAGCTTGGCATGAAACACGATCTCGTCGAGCAACCTTTCGTAAGAGAACTCATCCCGCGTTCCGGTACGCGAGGCCTGCTCCCACAAACTTGCAATCTCGTACAACTCAGCGAATGAGTCGTTCATGGCACTTGTACTCTTTCAGGTTTATGCAATATGAAGGTTCTTTCTATTAGGTCGCGTCTCGAGTGGCCATTGGTGCGATTCAATGCATGAAAGTACCTGTTGTTACTAGAAACCGTATGTATATGATTTCCTTCGATCTTCAGACCTATTTCGCTGGACCCGCAAAGTTCTGCCAGAAATGTTCCCGTTTCGAATACCGTCGTTCCGGTTCCTTTCTTCCTCATGGGCCTGCGTACATCCCCAGCTATACAGATCAGTTTGCCACCGGGCTTGAGCATGATAGTAAGCTCTTTGAGAACGCTTCTCATATATCCTTCATATCGTTGGATACTACCAGTCTCGATATATCCTGCACGAAGTATCTTGTGGTCGTACCCCAACAACCATAGTCTCAACCAATTATCTTTCGCGTAAGTTTGCGCATTGAGATATGGCGGAGAGGTTAGGATCAGATCAACTGCTTGATTAAGCTCCGGAAAAATTTTCGAACAGGTCATCGCCGATCCTATTCTAACTTCGCCCTCGACCGGTTCGGGTAGCGGAACCTTGAGGCATCGCAAAGCTTTCGTGATCAAGCAGGATTTAACATCACGAACTGGTGCTTGTAAGCCATGCTTCGCAGCGAATTTCTCAACGTACGTTGGCGACATCGAGAAGGCGTGTGCGCTTGAGATTGAAAGAGCATAAGACGCGTGGCCGTGCAATATTCCCAACAGAGCCGCCATTACAAACGTCGCTTGCGCCCTTAAGGAAACATCCCCAAATCGCATGTCGTTAATCACCTGGTTTCGTATGCTGAGTAGTTGAGTTAAGGTGATAGGGTGGAAGAGTTTTTGAATAGGGGCGGGCACGGTCGACAACGGCGACCTACACAATTCTATTCCATCGACGTAGCTGACAACACTCTCGCTGGTTACATCACTCAACTTGGCTGACGAGCAGATGACTGCCTCAGGTGCAACATCGATACCATAAGTCCGAAAGCCCAGCATTCGCGCAGCGAGTAGAGTTGTACCCTTCCCACAAAAGGGATCAAGCACTATCGTTGAATCATTGCCATGCTCAGCAAGCAAGTCATAAGCTACCTTCAAGGGGAAGGACCCTGTTCTGGACATGATTGCTTGAATCGGATGATCTAGATATTGGTTTTTATCCTTATTCACTTTCTAATGCTAGCCTCATTGGGTAACTAGAGCCGTTCGCCAAGTGTAGCACAGGATTTGTCTGTGTCTAGTTAACTACATTCGGTTCGCGTTCGTGTATAACGACCAAACCATTGACTCCCGAGGAGAATTGCGGACTTCAAGCTAAAGCTTGCAATCGCAGTTCACTCCAACTGATCCAGATAACGCCTTGGCTACTGCAAACTGAGACGGCCACTCGATCTTTTGCTGGTTCTGTACATCGCTCAGCCAGCGCTGTCCTCGCCGAGAAACGTCGCGGCGTTGAAGTTGCCTACCTTTGATCGCTTCAACCGATTCGCCACAATGAAGAAGCTCGGAGTGACGAACCTGGCAACGAACGATGATGATTTTTGATCAAATAGGAATTACGATTTGGAAGCCCTTATAAAGATAAAGAGGCGGATCATCTCATAGTAGCTCGGAGCTTGCGTTGAACTCGCGCAGGAAGGTCAATGATCTCAAATCCTTTAGCGCTGTAGAGGTAGTCTTCGCCGGATTCATCAACGATTCTTATGTATCCCTGAGGGTCGTTGGCTTCCGGCGAAAGCACCTGGTAAATCTTGCGAAGTTCCAGCGATGCTTCGTAGCCTTCATTGTCCAGGCAAATTGCTAAAGTCACTTTTCTATTCTCTCAATCCAGTAGTCGCTTTATCTTAAGGTCCCGTTTCCCTATGCGTGTGCCTCGTACCAGTGCAACTCAGCCAAACGAATCTCACCCGTTAGCAACTCGACATAAGCGGAACCTTTTAGTTTGCGCCACCGCCCACCACCATAAGCCCGACGGAGACGTTTGAGCTCTCGGATGCCCCCAGAAACGGCGATGTTCTCAATGACCGTGATCGAAGAGACTATTCGCCGAAACTGAATCATAGCATGGCAAGTTACAGCATATCACAAACGATTAGGATGAACCGTCGGATCGAACGGGACAGGCTCGTCTCTCGAAATGCTGCTATCGATAGCCCCGCAACGTTGGGAAAGATCTTATGAGGCGGCGTCTTTTCGCGGAACCTTGCGATCTAGACAACGCCGTCCGTGATCGCCACGCTTGATCTCGCGCAGCCTTTGAAGAATGTCATGACAGATGTTTCGTTATGTTTCGTTTCACATTAGTCAATTCAAGATTGGCCCGACATAATCACGGGCCGCTCATTTTGATGGTCGCTGTAGAATCTCGGCAAGCGCCTGCAATCGCTTCGAGTCTGCTGCACTCTTGGTCATGCCGGCGCTTTTTTTCAGCGACACCGTGAAGCTTTGGAGTTTTGCGAGCTCTCCTCGATTCAGATGAGAACTCTCTGCGCTTTGAATCGCGTTGCGCACTGCAGCGATTTGGTCCGCAGGCAGACCCTGCGATCGCTCCAACTGATCCAGATACGCCTTCGCTACTACCAACTGAGCCGGCCACTCGATCTTCTGCTGGTTCTGTACATTGAGCTCAGCCACTCGCACTGTCTTCGCGGCATCGATCTCGTTCTGACTCAGAGATTCGGTTGGGCTTAGTTCAAAGACGTCCAGCCCGCGCGCGATCTCCGAAGCGTAGATGTGGCCGTTGTACCAGTAGGCCGACCAGTCTCCACCAAGTATCAGAATATGCGGATCAAGCGGCCCACGATCGAAATAGGCAATCTCAACCGGATGCTCCGCGTCGGTGAAGTCCATAACCGAGATGCCACCCTGGTACCAGGCCTGCACTTCTATGTCGCGGCCCGGAACTGGAATGAGCGAACCGTTGTGTGCCACACAATTCTCGGTGTCGCCCTGTGCTGCCGGCAGCTTGTAGTAGCTCGCGAAACTCAGCTTGTTATGCTGCAAACTGAACACCGCATCGGCGCCCCATTTGTTCGGATCGTTGGCACGGCAACGCGCTCCCAGTCCGCCTCCCCACTCGTCGGTAAACACGATCTTTTTCCCATCGTTCGAAAACGAAGCCGAGTGCCAATATGAATAGTTCGGATCGTTTACTGCGTCCAGACGTTTCGGATGCACGGGATCTTTTATGTCCAGCACGATTCCATTTCCGGAGCAGGCGCCTGCGGCCAACCCAATCGCCGAGTACACCGTGATATCGTGGCACTGATCGCTGTCGGTTGGCTTCTCGAGGCCGTCCTTGCCGTGGGTGCCTCCGCTGCTCAAGCTGTTGAGTTTGCCCGTGCGGGGATCGATAAACACGCGAGGACTGTTCACCACCTTTGAATCCTGCGGCGCGGCCAGCGGGACTTTGATCACATCGATTCGAAACAACGCGGTGTTCGGGTCTTTATCAGGTTTTTCACCTGAACACCCGGCCAACTCTTCAGCCTGACGCACGAACGATGTTCCGGATACGTAGATGTAGACGTTGTTCTTATCCTTCGGATCGACCACAAGCGTATGCGTGTGCGAGCCGCGGCAAGTTTGCACCGCGGCTACCTGCCTCGGATTCCTGATGTCGGATATATCGAAGATCCTTACGCCGCGGAACCGATCGCTTTGCGGCGCGGGAATGCGCGGCTTTTTCTCTTCGCCGGGGGCCGGCGGAGGTCCCGGCGGAAATCCCTGTGTGCCGCAATCAAGGCGCCCATTTGGCTGCTCGACCGACATAAACATCAAGTTCTTGTAGACCGACACGTCTCCCTGTCCACCCGGACAAATCATCGATGTTACCAGCTTGACGTTAGCAGGATTCGAGATGTCAAAGATATTCATGCCATAAAAGTTACCCTGAAACAGGTGGTTTCCCTGGAACGCAAGGTCCGAGTTTGCAAACGCCAGTTGAGCCATCACCAATTGAAACGGCTTAGGTATCTTTGAGGTGTCGGCAACGCCCATCATACCTAAGGTCTTCTGCACTTTCGCGCTGTTAGGATCGGCCGAGTCGAGTTGAAACGCATCAGGTTTCTTGAAGAGCTGGAGGTGCTTCAGCCCCTTCGATATCTCGCCTGCGTCGTACCATCCCGGTGTGAGCTTGGCGCGCGGGTCGTTGGCATCCGAGCCGGTCATTCCGGCTGGGAGCGGCGGTGCGGGCGCAGGGGCAAACGGATCCTCTTCTGCTTTCTTTTCGTCGGGTTTGGTCTCTGCTGGTTTCTTCGACTCTTGAGACGAAGGCGTTTGAGCTTGCGTCTTGCCAACAAAACACAACAACACAAGTGAGACTATGATTAAACGGAAAGCAATAGTTTGTACTCGATTCATCGTTTATCCCCTAAAGGTTTTTTCTCCAGCATGCCTTGCATGATCCGGATTTCAGCGCGCTGCCCGCTGTCTACATCCGTTGCGAAGTTGAACAATTCAGCGTCCTGCCCCGCGCCCGCAGTATCGAACAAATCTTTCACCATGGTCAAAGCGCCGCCGTGGTGCTGAATCATCCCTGTAAGAAACAGACGGTCGAACTCCTGGCCTCTTGCTTTCCTGAGCACCTCCATCTGCTCCGCGGTAAGCATCCCAGGCATAAGCGCCATCGACTCGTGCGACATATTCCCGTGCGACGTATCCCCGTGCGAAATGCCCGGCATGTCGTGCATCGCGAGCGAAGTTGGCTGTCCACGAGACGCCAGCCACCGTTTCATGAACTTTATCTCGTCCGACTGCGACCTGCTGATTCGCGCCCCCAGCGACGTCACATCCTTGTTCTCGGTATGCGATTCGATCAGCGCAGTCATCTCAACCGCCTGAGCGTGATGCATAATCATACCTTGCATGAACTGCACATCTGCGGAGGAGGCTGGCGGCAGTGTAGCCCTCGTCGTCGAGGGAAGAGTCCGCGTCGGTTTACCTGGCGCACCGGGTTGGACCACGACCGGTGTCGCTGGCGCAGTCTGCTGTGCGCAGACGCTTAAAGAAAACAAACTTGCGAAAGTACTTGCTGCCGCAAGCACGCATGAACACACCAAGACGCTTAATGCAACGCGAATCTCACTCGTGCACCTCAGATAAAGCGGTCTCATATGACGTAAGGAGCTAAACATTGTCGGACTCACATTATCACATTTAGCGGGAACCTCACATTCGGTTGGAGCCTAATGAGCCGAGGTTTGATCTCAGTAGGCGACTAAAGAACAGGTCCTCGCCGTTCGCTCAAGTGCACGATGCAGAAGCGTCAGACGAGAATGGTAGACGAGGAATTGCGAGCGTCCTTGAAAGAGGTCTGCCAGCGAGGCGCTCCCTTCGTCAGGAACGCCTGAACGCCGTAGGCAGCGCTGACCCGGTTCATCGAGACAGTCGCTACCGGGTGCCGCTTACCGGATTCCAACGAGCCCTTGCACCGATTGGATCAGCCTTTCCGAGTCGTAGCCTACTCCATCCTTGAAGACGATTTCGACCTTTCTATTTAGCTGATATTCACCGCCGGGTTTCCTCTTACTATCATCAAGTCGGCTTGCTTTCTTAGCGCAATCGAGCCGACCAACTTGTGCAGGCAGCGATCTCTTGATGACGCAGACGAGGGAACAGCAATGATAGAGACTCAAGGCGAGGAGGAAGGGACCTTTGCTCGTCTTAGTGACCGCCCACGTTTTATCGACGGCTGTGGCAAGCTGAGAGGGGAACGCGCGGCTATTGCGCTTGTGTCTGAATCATCGGATACTGACCGCGCCCCTTTTACCACGGACTCCAAACCTGAAGGAGAAAAGGAAGATGACCCGACGTCGCGCCCTGTCTCTTTTGTTTATTCTTTTCTTGCCCGCTGCCTGTTCGCAATTCACCACGGTTCCAGCGCAAACACGCGGCCCGCGCTGCTTTGCTACACTGCCCGCTGCTGCTCACGTACTGGTCCTGACCTCGACGCTGCCGCGCTTCGGGATGCCGCCTCGCGAGTTCTCGCGCCCGGAGGCGCCGGCGGCCGAAGATTTGGCCTACCCCAATTACAACATTCAGGTGTTGGTGCGTGCGGTCGGGATGGCGATTATGTTTTACGATTCAATCGACACCACGAAAGACCTTCCGTCAAACCTTCGCAGCTTGGCCCCGACACTCGCGGCCGCCGATAAGCTTCGCCGCGAGGACAACGACGACGAAGCAATTAAGACTTACCGGAGCATTACCGGCGGGGATATCGATATGCCGAGATTGGCGCGGTCTTATTTCGGCCAGGCCCTCATTTTTGCGAAGATCCCCGAGCAAAGAAAGAAGGCCACCCAGTTGCTGCGTCAGGCGGTGTACTACATGCCTGACAACAGTGACGCGAGCTTGGCTCTCGCGATGAATTATTGCTTCCAGCAGGAGTGGGACAACGCGATGATGGCGGCGCGGCGAGCAGTTCTGCTGCAGCCAAACGACGCGACCGCGCGGTACTGGCTGGGTTGGATCTACTTCCACGGCTTGCAGAATAACGCGGACGCGATGGCGCATCTCCAGGAGGCTCTGCGCCTGAAGCCGAACGACGAGCACGCACTTCAGGAACTGGGAGTTGTCTCGGTGTACAGGGGGCAATATGCAAACGCGGTCACACTTCTCCAGCGAGTCATCCGTTTGAAAGCTAACAATGCCGAAGCCTACTGGTTCCTCGGCATCGCCTACTTAAAAATGGACGACCGGCCACAGGCCCAACAGGTTTATCGAACTCTGCAGCGGATCAACAAAGATCTTGCACGCGAGTTTGCGGCGCGAATGTGAGCGGTGAGCCTAGAATTCTGCAGCTTGATTCAATCTGCGGTTGGTCGGGCATTGGCAACTCGAATGGGACAGCCCGTAGTTCGGCTGGCGGTTGGTGCTTTGTTGGCCCTTCACCGAATTCCCACCAACCTCTGGACCGACTGGATCAGTTTTTTTGAGTCGTAGCATCTCCCGACGATAAAGTTCAGGTTAAAACCGGTGATGATTTGCAGGTAACTGCCGTGCGCAACTTTTGCGATTGATTGGTTCCAAAAATCGACCTGCCCGGCATCCAGCTTAGCTACGGCTTCGGGCGGAACGAAGGCGACGAACAAAACATAAAGCAGAGTGCATGTCAGAATAGGAATCACCATCAGGGCGAACGCCCATTTGAGCAGCGCACCGTTTGTCTTCTTGCGAAACAGGATAAGCATATAGCCCATCACGGCATTTCCTGCAAAGAAATTGGACTAATCTGACTTCTGGACATGATGCGTTCGTCGTGCGCGTCACCGAACGCCGTTCACAAGCAGCGCTGCACCGCCTCCGCTGGGATTTGTATTCGCCATCGTCGTCGAAGAAGATTGCTTCTGTCGCTAGGATGGAACGATTTTGAAGTTCGCGAAATCTCCGCCGGAGTTGTTCCCTACCCACAGACCAACCAATCCCTTCTTGCGGTCGCTTAACTGGCTGACGACTAAGCTAGGTTCTTTAGCATCATCGACGAAAACGCTCACGTTCGGACTCGCGACGACAACGCGCACGTGGAACCAACCGTTCGGATCGGGCGCCGGATGAACGGCCTGCTCGTACTTCCCGGGGTGTTCGGATCGCAACTTATTCCATGTATAAGTGGGATGAGAGATGTATTGTACGGCGTGGCTGCGTCTGGCCGGGTCTTCAGCCCTGAAGTTGAAAGGACGGAAAAAGATTGCGTCATGAGTCGTTCCATCAACACCATGAAAAGCTACACCGACGAAGCTCTGTTGTTGAACATCCTTGCCCCTGACATCACACTCGATGGTGCCGTTGGCGAACTCAATCGCTTCCAGGTACGCTACACCGTAGGCGGGGTTTTCGCTAAGACGAACACCTTTCCTGGCTCCGTCGTTGAGGCGACTTATGCTGCGGCTAAAGACTTTCAGGCCCTTGCCTTCGGCAAGCTCAGCTAGATCAACCTCGATTGTTTTCTTCTGACCGACGACTCTCGAGGCAGTAGAGAGCCCAACGGCACAAGCAAACGTAGAGATTACAAAATCACGTCTCTTCATAGCTTCTAGGAACCCCGTCAGCGGCTTGCGAGGGACAGCTTGAACGCGGCCATCTCCTGACCGTTGCGAGCCAGCAGGACGTCGCCGACCAGCACCGGGTGGTTCCAGGTCTTGCCTTCGATTGCCGGGATCCGTGCGACCTCGGCGAACTTATCCGGGGTCGCGCTGACCAGTGCCAGCTCACCGTCCTCCGACAGCACCAGCAGCAAGTCCTGATCGGCCAACAGGACGAGCTGACCGTTGCCGTAGCGTCCGCCTTTCCACTTGCGCTTGCCATCCTCGAGGCCGATGCACGAGAGGATGTTGCCATCGAAGCCAAAGGCATGGCCTTTGTGAACGACGAAATCGTTGAAGTAGGGCTTCAGCCCGTTTGACGTCCAGCGTTCTTCAGCGGTCCATCCGCCAGGTCCGTGCGCGACCGCAATGCGGCGCACGCCGACTCCTCCGGTCATGGTGATCGCGTTGATCAAGACGTCGCCGTCCGGTGTCAGGGCTGGCTGCACGATCGCGCCTCCTTCCCACGTGTACTCCCACAGCAGCGCGCCGTCAGCGGGCGCGACGCTGATCGCGCCGGGCGGGCTCAGCAGCAGGATCTGCGCGACTCGGTCGATCGTCACCAGTTGTGGCGAGCTGTAGCTCCCACCGCGATGAGGACCGACCCAGCGCGCTTTGCCGGTGCCAACGTCGTAGGCGGCCAGCGTTCCGGAAGCTGCGACGATAACTACGTTGCCGACAACCAACGGCGAGCTCGTGAAGCCCCATGTCGGGACCTTCGTGTCGGTGTCGGACGCCACATTGCGCGACCACATCACGGCGCCGTTACCGGCGTCGAGCGAGTTCAGAATTCCGGTCGCACCGAATGTGTAGACGCGACCCCGGCTGAGGGTCGGCGTCGCGCGCGGACCGGCGCCGCCATTCGACTCCCAGAACCGGACCGCGTCGCGGTGTCTCCATACCGGCTCGCCCGTGGAGACCTTGTAGCAGGCGACGATCTCGTCGTCCCCGCGCTGCTCCTGGGTGTAGAGCAGGTCGCCGCGGACCGCAAAGGATGACCAGCCCGGTCCGATCGGCCGGCGCCAGAGGGATACGGGAGGCGACTTCGACCAGTCCGTCTCGATCCGCACGCCGCGAACGACGCTGTCGCGTCTGGATCCGCGAAAGCCCGGCCAATCAGCTCCCGTCTTTACTGCGGCCGGAGTGGATGGTTCGGTCTCGGCTGTTGATGGAGTTGCCGGGGCTGCTGCAGGCTCGTCGCCGGCTTTGATTACAGGCAGTTCCTCGTGAGTCTCCGCTGCCGCTGGAGCCGGCGAGGGCACAGTCGGCTCGTCTGCTGCGAGGGCGAGGAGCCGCTCCTCGGAGGTCGGCGTCCACCGCCAGTGGAAATCAGAACCGATGAGGTCGCTGGTGACGCCATCGGTCCGTACGAGCGTCCACACCCCGCATGCAAGCAGGATGGTTGCAACCATCGACGCGCGCCGGAGTCCATTGGAGAGGCGACGGCTGGCTACGGCCCAAGCCACCAGGGTGAGGCTCAGCACGGGGATCGCCAAGACGTAGAGCAACATCCCCATCCCGCCCCCGGCAATCGAGTCGTGGACGATGCGCGATGTCGCGAACAACGCGACGATCATCAGGATGATAGCGCCCAGACGTTCGGACCAGGGCGCCCGGCTGAAGAACACCCACCACACGACAATCGCCAACGCGCCGACGACTGAGCCAATCATTGCGAAGGCCATGGCCTCGGTTGCGACCAAGGGAACAACAAACCTGACCAGTAATAGCAGCACCGCGGCGACCACGCCGGGCCACAGCCGGAGCGGCCTCCGAGGAATTGGTTCTTCGGTGTGTTGAGAAATCGGTTGGTCGATCTTTGGAAAAACCTGTTCGTCGGTCTTTGGAAAAACCTGTTCGTCGTTCTGTGCGAGCATATCAGCACTACGCTCCTCAAGAGGCCGTTTGTTCCCTGGTTCCTTGGCGGGACTCTACTTCTCACTCAGTGTGACAGGCAAGATGATACGGGCAAGGTCGGGCGCAGGCATTCACCTCTTGTCCGCCTAACGCTGCGGATAACCGGCGAGCCAGCATCGTTGATGATAACAGTCGCGCTATCTGCGAGTTCGGTTGATCCGCAGGCTGAGGCCGCCCCGGGCGACGCTGTGACACCTCCGAGTCTCACGGCGTCGCGTCCAGGTGACCTAGAGAATTAACCCGCCCCGCGAGCATTCAACATTCATGTGATAATTCAATGATGAAAGGATACTTGCGCGGCCGTGCCGACTCCCCTCACTCGCCTTCTCCTACGGCCTCCGGGTAAGTACGCAGGGCGTTACCGTCCGGATTCTGGTCGTCCATGGAGGCGTACACCGGCTTCTCATTGCGAAGAAGATCGACGTAGAGTCCCATTTGGGAAATCGGGCGATAGAGGCTGCCCGCTTTCGCTGCCGGATTGTACGTTGGGGGAGGCAGACTGGCCCCATCGGGCACGAAATAGACGGTTTGTTGATAGGACCAGTTTACGTTGGCATCAAGGCAGTTCAGATATCCAACGATGTGAACACTTCCAACGGTGCCAGTGCCGAGGAACACCCAAACGATACGAAACTCTCTTGCGCGGCTCCGGTCGATCCCGTTTGTTAGGCGGCCTTCAACCGTAGTAGGTAATTGTCCGTCGGTAAACTACAGATGGTTCAAATACGCCCTCCTCTTTATTCCAACTCGATACGAGTTTCTTTATCCAGTTTTCATTGTTGTCGTACTCGCGTTCTATCCGTGCGCTGCTTTGCAAGGTTCCATCTCCTTCGTACGTGGCATCCTCTATTAGCTTGCCGTTCGCATCATATTTGAAAATCCTCCTTATCGAATGAATTCCTCCAAACTGCATTCTGTCTTCGACCTTCCTTCCTTCGCTGTCATAAACCAATTCGCTCTCAGACAGGGCAAACTTACCACTAAAGAGTCGGACAATCTCAGCGGGTACTTCTGTTCCTTCAGGAATACCAAAACGAAATTCTTCACCCGCATATTGTGCATCTTTAATAATTCTCCCATCAGCATCGGTCGTAAAGACGACCTTGCTCAATAGCTTTCCAGATTCATTAAGAAACAGAAGTTCTGTAGGGTTCCCTTTGAGGTCATAAAGGGTCTTGATTAGATGAGCATCATCAGCAGTGAACGAATGGTCATACTCGGGATTACCATCAATCCCATAATCGTAACTTGTGTTTGATTCATGCTTTCTATAGTCAAAGAATGTTTCTTCTGCCTTCTCACCGTTGGCATGGTAGACGCTCTCTCTTTTCCCGGTGCATTCTCCATCAACATCGAAAGTTGATTCTTCGACGAACTTGTCTTCATGGTCATAGATATAGACTGTTTTGCCGCCGGGCTTTCCGTTTAGATAATAAAATGACTGCTCGATGAGTTTGCCAGTTGTATCGTATGAGAAAGTTTGCTTAGAAGAATAGTCGGGATGCTCACTATTATGAAAAGTTGTCTCTAGTAGCTGTCCCTCTTCATCAAAAGCGAGGGTTTCAACTAACCAAGGCTTTTCAGAAAACTGGTTATCTTTTCTTGTGATCTCTGTCGTCTCAGTCTTGACGCTTGCAACACGTCCTCGCAAACCTCTTTTTTCCTTGTCTGTACTCATACAAGGACCTCGGCACTATGGCTGCCTTGGTAGAATCTGTGAAAGCGGCTCGCCGCGCTCCGGTTGATGCAATTGTTCGGCGTCGCGGTTGGGTTACGCGCCGCCCAATAGTTGCTTTACTTCGATCGACAGACGAGCATCGCTTACGCGTCTCCAAGCCAGGTCGGAGAACGAGTTTGCAAAGGTGTTTCCCGCTGTGTGCATGTAGACAACGTCGTGATCCTGGTCATTCTCTGGAAGATAAAGAATCGCTTTCTGTCCGATGAACGAGGGATCAACGCCTTCGAATGGAGAAGTCAACGTAGTTTTTCCGGCCACTATGATAGGACGGTGACTGAAATCCAAGTCGAACGGATAAGCAGCATAGTTGACTAAGAACGTGAACAGCAACGGGTGAATATCCTTGGGAAACGTTAAGCGGAAAGTTTTTTCCGCTTGTTTGTGAGGCTCGATTGTGTAAGCCGGATATCCGTCATCCTTGTACGTGTTAATGAAGTCGTCGATTACTTTGCCGAGTTCGTTGTCATCCCAGCCTTTTACGATTATGACTTTGTCGTTATTCGGATCGGGAACAAAGGAAGCGACGTTAGCCTGTTCCGACTTTGCTCGACTGGTTCGAAATGATGAGCAGGCAGCGGCGACAAGAGTTACGAGAGCAAGCACTAATAGAATCCAGACTAACATCATTCGATTGCTCACCATTTCGAGAAAGACGCCGAACGATACGATCAGCGGGCGCGCGCGGAAGCACTCCGATTTCATGCGAGCCCGGCGGTCACGCGCTCCGCTGCATCGAGAGTTCGGCCGCAAGACTTATTTCAACGCTCGAATTCCAAACCAGACGCTAAGCCCGAGTCCGCCGAGAAACAACACTATTTGCAAGAACGCAGGAATGCGCACATTGCTGCCATAGATTGCAGTGGGTTTCAGAGCGTCGAGCTTACCAAGAGAACCGGTCAATGCGAGTAGAGTGCACACGCCCGCCGTTACAGAAAGTAAGAACAGTATCCACGAACCAGTCAGGAGGTCTTTCGCGTTCTGATCGAGTTTCGCATCCATGATGTTTTTCGCAAATGTTACTTCCAGAGCCAGAATACCGCTCGCCAGAGTAATCAACTGCTTTGCTGTATCGGACGCGCTGGCAAAGGCCGCTTTAGTTTGATCATCCATCGAAAACCTCAACAGAACGGAAATAAGGGACAAATACGAGCCAAGGCTGCCAATAGCGTTGGTTCATGTAGTTCCTTGAAGCCCTGCTGGCCTGCCTCCCAGGTCATTTCGATCAATAACTTCTCAAAGTTCCGTTGGGCTTCGTTTAACTTCTGCGTATTCGAAGAGAAGCCAGCAGTGTGGACCTTGACCACCGCCTGATCTATTAACTGTTCGAGTCCCTGCTGACATCCTGGACTGATCGGAAACGCCCAGGATTTCATAATTGCCGTCAAACGAGTCTTAAGGGGAAGTGTACCGCTCATGTCTTACCTCCTTCGTCGATCAAAAAACACACGGCGTTGGCTAAACGTGATCACTCATCGTGCGGCCGAACGCCCCGCGTAACCGGGCGCGCGAACGGCACTCAAAGTAACCATGCGAAATCCGCTTCGCGCGCTCCGGTTCACGCGATTGTTATGCCTCGCTTTTGATCAGCCCAGACTGCTATCTATTACCTACCCATAGTACGCAGTCTTCTTTCATGATTCTCAAAACCGCTCTTAAGTTGATTTAGTGTGGCTCTAGTCTCTCCGAATGTTTTTGCCTGATTATCTAAACTGCCCTTATGTTGGTTTTGTACTGATTTAACTTCTCCGAAACTTTGATCGTGACTGTCTAATCTCTTTTTCTGAGCCTCGATCAAATCTCTTATACTTTTATCATTCTCTATGAGATAGGTTCTAAGCTTTCCAGAGAAGGTATTTTGAGATTCTATTTTTGTTTTCTGTTCATCTATTTTCTTGCTTAAATCATCAACCTGTTTTTTGAGATCAGTTACTGATTTACTTAAGTCAGTAATCTGCCTTCTAAGATTAGAGTCTTGCCCACCTCCTTCAGCAGACCGTAAGCCCACAAAGGAAATTACACAGGCAAACAAAACCACAATGATGTGAACGCGGCGAGCACTAAACTTATTCATTTTCATTTCCTCTCAGACAGAAGATTTACTGTTTGGTCTATTACATAGCACATACGTTTAGTGGGAGCAAGAACAACCTAGGGAAACACCTTTCTTAATGCAAATTCGAAAAGAGTTTCACGCCCCAAGCTATTAGAGGCATAACGTTCCGCATCACCGTGGCGCGCAGTTTGCGGCTACGGTGCATGCGGCGAGTTCGGCGGTTGTTGTAACCTTCATTAGCCGTCATTAAACAGATCCATGTTGTGATCGGAATCGATCTCCCGCCGTGTCTGTATCGTCTTCGACATTGAATTTGGGCGCACCTGTCGTAGCGCAGGATGAATGATCGACGGAAGAAAATCCACTGGCATTTCGTGATACTTTGCCACAAGATAAACTCCGTATTTTACTATTGAGCGAAACTGCGCTAAGTGCACGTTCCAAAAATGCTCGAGCTGCGCGCGCTTGTCGCAGGCAAGCGCTAAGTAGTAGGCGAGATGATGAATATTGAAGAAAGGAATGCGATTGTCTGGAAACGAACACAAATAGGACCCATCGACCCAAACGAACTCCCGGGCAAATTGGTGTTCATATAATCGCCAGTTGAACAATATCTCAGGTGTTCGAGTGCCGGGATCAAGGGCAAGTGCGTCGCTATCCGTAAACCCAACAACTATCCGCGACTTCGCCGCCGCATCGCGGAGGCACGACCGGAGTTCGTCCGGCGACAGTTCAATCTCTTGGTCAATGTTCCAAACGTCCAGCCAGCATCGGAGACCCGCCTCTACGGCCGAATCGGCCAGACAAGAGACATCTGAAGAGTAGTTCTTACGTCGATAGCTCAACATGATGTCCCATACTGGTGCGTCGTGCACATCTGCGGGAGGGTGCGTCATCACAGCTGCGCTCCATGTCTAACCGAAACTCAAGTGCGCCGAACGCCCGAGTTGACGCGGCGGCGCGAATTCATTCAAGCATCGCCGCACCGAACAAGTTACGAAACACGCCCCCGCCGCTCGCGTCCAACGATTTGTTGAACTAAGCGCTTCGCGCAGAGTCAGGAACCCGCCTTAGAAATACTCGATCATTCTCGATCTGAAAGTCTGATCCACTACACTTCGATTTGCGACCAAGCAAATCAATCCGGAGGTGTA
>Ga0114129_10001026_pt1 | contig 36462 bp, 32 predicted proteins | sample RhiMetdeltSRZDD1_FD_80071 | JGI IMG/M metagenome (GOLD analysis project Ga0114129, IMG submission 80071) | Populus rhizosphere microbial communities from Tennessee, USA - Rhizosphere MetaG P. deltoides SRZDD1 (version 2) (version 2) | ecosystem: Host-associated > Plants > Roots > Rhizosphere >...
GCGGTGACAGAGGTACCACGCAGTTTTGTACGAGACCTTGAGCATGCGCTTGAGTTGGTTGGCGCTCATACCTTTCTTCGACTCGCACATCAGATAGATCGCGAGGAACCATTTTGGGAGCGGCAGGTGCGAATCATGGAACAACGTTCCAGCGGTAACGGAAAACTGATACCGACACCCGTCGCAGTCGAAAACCTTGCGCGCCTTGATCCGACTGATGGTGGTGCCATTGCAGCGCGGGCAGGAGATGCCTTTCGGCCAGCGCAGTTCTTCCAGATAGGTCCGGCACTCAATGTCGGTGTCGTAAGCGTCCAGTAATTTCAGCAAGTCAAGAGCAGGCCGTGTTTCAGGCATGACTAAACACAAGCACTCAAAGGATTTAACGACAGACGAAGTGATTGAGCGGATCTTCGGGAAGGGCGCCGTGACAAAGCTACATGCGTATCTGGAACAACAGGGGCAAGCCAGTAAACCGTTGCGACGTAAGCCCAAACGACCAACACGCCGCAAAGTCTAATGAATCAGTAGCCTTGTGTCAAGTATATAATCATGTAAGATTTACACGCATTACGTGGTTCTCCAGCACCACAGCCCTCCAAATTCTTAATTATTGTTCGCGTTTTTAACGAAATCGAGGTGGCAAGGGCATTGATATACACGAACGCCGTGACGCGGCTCCCAGTCGCACTTCTCGTGGCGATGACGACTCTGACAATCACCCCTGCAGGGGTTTCGGCGCAGGTGGCACCGCCCAGCACCCCCGTTCCCGGGGGGCCTGTCGCGACCTTCAAGTCCGGGGTCGACCTGGTGACGGTATCCGTGGCGGTACGCGACGGCCGTGGCCGCGTTATCCGCGACCTTACGAAAGCGGACTTTCAGGTCATCGACTCGGGGTTTGCGCGTCCGATCAAGGATTTTTATTTCGGCGAGTCACCGATCAGCCTCGCGATTCTGCTCGATATCAGCGGCAGCATGGGGGTTGGCGGCAACATGGACCGTGCACGTGACGCGGTTCGCACCGTTCTGTCGCGTCTGGCGGCGCGCGGCGACGAAGCGGCGTTTTATACGTTCGATTCGAAGCTCCAGGAAGTGGTGGCCTTTACTACCGACCTCAATCGCATCCGTTCGGTCAGCCTCGCGGGACGGCCATGGGGCATGACGTCGTTGTATGACGCAATCGCCGCAACGGCGAGGTCCGCGGCTGAACGCCAGAACCGCCATCGAGCTGTGCTTGTCATCACCGATGGCGTGGACACCGGCAGCCGCATGAAACCGCAGGAAGTCTCCGGCATCGCGAGCTCGATTGATGTGCCCGTGTACCTGCTGACGGTGGTCAACCCCCTGGATCATCCCGGCGGCGAGTACTCCGTCATCGAGGCAGCGGGCGAGCACAGCAGCGTTGCCTCACTCTCCGATCTCGCGCGCTGGACCGGAGGCGACATGCGGATCTGCAGCATGCCGGAGCACACAGCAGCCGCAGTCGATGATCTGTTCAACGAATTACGGTACCAGTACCTCATCACCTTCGAGCCGGGGGCCGCTCCTGGCTGGCACCCGCTCGAGATTCGAACACAGAAAAGGAACCTTGTCGTACATGCGCGAGGCGGATACATGGCCGCGCCGCGTTGAGTTGGTCGTTTAGGAGGAAGTCACATATGCGTAAGAGTCTTCTCGCAGCATCGTTGCTGTCCCTCACTGTGGCCATGGCACCGGCCTGCGCCACGAAGAAGTTTGTCCGGACGGAAGTCGGTACCGTCAACTCGAAAGTTGACACGCTGAGCGGGACTGTCGAACAGACGCAGTCGCGCATCCAGCAGGACGAGGCGCGCATCGGCCAGGTTGATTCGAAGGCCGAGGCCGCCGGCAAGTCGGCCGAAGCGGCACAGAACTCGGCCAATCAGGCCCAGGCGGCCGCGCGTCAGGTCGATACGAAGGTTGACAAGGTTTCCGCAGACCTCACCGCGACAAATGCGAACATCGCGGCTGGACGCAAGCTTGTCTACGAAGTGACCTTGAGCGAAGACCAGGGGAACTTCAAGTTCAACAAGTCCGATCTGCCTGACGAAGCGAAAGCGCGCCTCGATGCGGTCGTCGGCCAGCTGAAAGGCCAGACGGGCAAGGACATCTACATCGAAATCGAAGGGCATACCGACAACGTTGGCGGCAAAGAGACGAACTACGACATCGGTATGAAGCGCGCCGAAGCCGTGAAGGATTATCTGTACACGCAGCATCAGATTCCGCTTCACAAGATCAATGTGATCAGCTACGGCGAAGACAAGCCGGTTGCGCCGAACAACACCCGGGCGGGGCGCGCGATGAATCGCCGCGTTGTCGTCCGCGTGCTGTCGTAAACAGGTCCATCAGCCGGGTCTGAAAAGTCCGGCCCGCCGGGTCCGAAAGCGACCCGGCCTCAGCGTGGAAAGGCGGGTCCCTTGGACCCGCCTTTTTCATTCGATCGATCTCAGCGAAGCCGCGCGAAATCCACTGTCGCTTTCGCGACGTCTTTTCCGGAATCCCGAACCACGATGACGTAGGTACCGCGCGCGTCGAGCGCCGTGCCGTCAAAGGTTGCGACGATGCTGCCGCCAAGCAGCGGTTGGCTGCCTTGCGGCGCCGCGGGGTTTGCGACGTAGGGATACGGCAGCGGCATGCCCGACAGGCGCGGTCCAAAGCGCGGGACGCGGCTGATGGTGCGCGGTTCGATCGCTCTCCCGTTCGCCGGCAGGAGGCTCACGGTGAACGCTGGAACACCGACGTAGTTGTTCAGAGGATGGAAGGTCAACTCGACGACGAGGTCAAGGCGTGAGGGGTTGTCGCCGAGTGTCGCAAGGGCCTCGCGCTGGCCGTACAATCGCTCCCCCGCTCGCGTGCGCGCTTCGGCGTCGAGCGCGATGCGTCTGAAAGGCGTCACCACCTCGATGTAATCGACCGGCGGCTGCATCACTTCGATGTGGTACGCCGCATGAAAACGCGACCGTACGTCGTCGATTCGGCTCTGCCCGAGATCGATCGCATCGGCCAGGCTGCGGGGATCCAGCGAGGGCTCGAAGGCGCTGATGGCTGCAGTGAATGCAGCCAGAACGGCGACCGTCACAACGTCCGTGCGCGCCATCGATTAATCGTAGCGCACGGACGCTGCAGAACGCGGTCTACTGCGTTGGATACTGCGGAGTATTCGGATCGGCGATTGAAAGCTGTCCCCGGATTTCGCCCCCAGGGAAGGTCGTCGTGTGAATATTCACGTACGCCTGGCCGCCCACTATCGCCTGCAGTGCGTCCGCGAACGTGTTGATGCCGATTTCAGGACGTGCGTGGAACGCGGCGCCGTCGTGCAGACGGAAGTTCAACGTGAAGTCGCCGGTCACCCCGCGGCCAATTGGAAAGTCGATGACAACGGGTCCCGTGACCCCCGGGGCGCGATATGGATGTGCGATGCAGTGGATCCGGAGGGGAGGTTGAACACGCGCATCTGAACGGCAATTTCCTGATTGACGCTGTCGACAGCCACTTCGGCGGTCGCCACGGCGCCGCTCAGCACTGCAGCCGGCGTTTCTTCACCTCCATTGAGGGTTGCGCGCAGAATCACGGAGTTCTGGGCCGACGCCGCGCCGGCCTGCACGAGCAGGGCGCTCGCCGCGAGCGCGAAGACACACAAAATCTTTCGCATTACGGTCGTCTCCTTGTTGGTGGATCTCGAGCCGAAGGCGACGCAGAGCATGAAGCAGACCACTCGAATGCCAAGCTGAATCAACGGGATAGGGACGCTTTAATCGCGGACACCTTACGGTCGGCGAAAACCTTTTCGAGCTAGGGGACCTCTTCCCCCTTCCCCCTTCCCCCTATCCCCTTCCCCCTTCATTGAAGCGAAGATAGGACTTGTGAACAGCCGTGGACCCCACTGACAAAGCCGCATTGATTACGGGAGGCCGCCGCATTGGCGCCGTTGTGGCCAACGAGCTTGCGCGGAAGGGCGCGCATGTGGCGTTGGTTTATCGCACCTCGCGGAACGAAGCCGACGAAACAGCCAACACGATTCGCGCAATGGGACGGCGGGCGCTCGTCGTTCAGGCCGACCTGCAGCAGCCCGAGGCGTGCCGCCAGGTGGTCGAAGCAACCGTGACGGAGTTTGGACGGCTGGACATCCTCGTCAACATGGCGTCGGTCTATCGAGAGAAGCCGCTCGACGATCTGACGCTCGAGGATTGGGATACGCAGATGGCCGTCGACCTTCGTGCCGCCTGGCTCTGCTCACACGCGGCAATCCCGCACATGCGTCGGGGGCACGGGGGACGCATCGTCAACTTTTCGGACTGGGTGGCGCGCAGCGGGCGGCCGCGCTATCGCGGGTACTTGCCGTACTACGTCGCGAAAGCGAGCGTGATTGCCTTGACAGAGGCGTTGGCGCTCGAACTGGCGAGCGACCAAATTCTGGTGAACGCCATCGCGCCGGGGCCCATCGTCGCGCCGCCAGGGACCTCCGCGGCCGATGCGGCGGCGGTCGAACAGGCCACCCCTCTTGGACGCTGGGGCGGCGAGATCGAGATTGCCAAGACCGTCGTCGCGCTCGTCGAGAGCGACTTCATTACGGGCGAGACTATCCGCGTCGACGGTGGGCGCCACGTCAAGTAGAGGCGGACCTTCAGGTCCGCCGTCTCGTCACGCGCCGATCTTCGTCTTCTGATCGTGCACGTTGTAGGTTTGCACGCGATGCGTGCAAATCGCGCGCTCAGGAGGCGCTGACGCCGACTCTATCGAGAATCTGGCTCAGCGTAGAGGCGGCGCCCTCGAGCGGCAGATTGCTGATGTAGAAGTGGCGCGCGCCGGCGTCGATCATCGCGCGCAGCGTTCTCGTGCAGACGTCAACGGGCGTGGCGCCGGCGTCGAATTCACGGGTTAGACCTTCAGCGGGAACTGGCAGGAATTGCCGCAGCGCGGCGAGCGTTCTTGGGTTCGCGCTCCGGTAGAAAAAGACCCCGAAGATTCCCGCCTTCTCGATACCTCGGTTCCGCGTCTCGCGGATGAAGCGCTCGACCGGTTCGATATTCAAGTGGCTGACAATCTGGGTGAGGTAGTACTCCGCGTGGAAGCAGCTGTCGCTGATGAACGAGATCTGCTCCGTGGCGTCTGCGTAGGGATTGGCCCAGCCGCCGAGCGTCAGTCGCGGTACGTGTGCGCGAATCTGTTCGCGCAACTGCCACGCGTGCTCCACGCAGCGCGGCCGCCCCAGGCTTCGATCGCCGCCCAGCACGACGAGCGATGGAAATCCGTGCTGCCACGCCTGTTCGGCATACGACAGGCAGAATTCAATCGAATGCTTGGAGGTCAGGAACGGGATGACGTGATCGCGCGCCACATCGCGCCCCAGGTTCGTGACCAGATGGCGGAGATTATTCTCCTCCTGTGTGCCGACGGCGCTGTCGGTGAGAAATACGCGCACGTCGCGACGCGCAAGGCTGCGAACGGCATGGTAGATGTCGATCCATGCGTCCATCCCTTCGCGTGAACCCAGCTCGGCGCGTGGCGGTCGCAGCTCCGCCGCGATGACAGTCCCACCGGAGTTCAGCGCAGCTGCCAGTGACATCCGGGAAGTATTGTATTGGGAGTGAATGCTCTCGCGACGTCTGCCGCCTCACGCTGAGACCAACGCGCTGTCGCGCGCGATTATAGAGCGCCGCGCGTCCGGGCGACCGATCATTGATCTGACGGAGTCGAATCCGACGCGCGTGGGATTGCGGTATCCCCCCGATCTGCTTCGCGTGCTCGCGTCTGAAGCCGCGCTTCACTACGAACCGCATCCCTTCGGTCTGGCCTCGGCACGCGAGGCGATCGCTCGGGATCACGCCCGCCGCGGCGTCGCGATCGACCCAGGCCACGTCATCCTGGCCGCGAGCACCAGCGAAGCCTACACGTGGCTGTTCAAACTGCTGTGCGATCCCGGCGATGCGGTGCTGGTGCCGCGGCCAAGTTACCCGCTGTTCGAACATCTGACAGCCCTGGAAGGAGTCCGTTCGGTTCCATTCAGTCTGGAATATCACGGCCGGTGGGAAATCGACTTTGGCACGCTGGAGGACGCCCCGTCCGGTGCGCGAGCGCTCATCATCGTGTCACCCAATAACCCCACTGGCTCCTATGTGAGCGGCCGTGAAGCGGCGCACTTGTTTGCGCTATGCCGTGAGCGCGGTTGGACGCTCATCGCCGACGAGGTCTTCGCGGACTATCCGCTCGAAGTCGATGCGCCGTTCACCGACCTCGCAGCTCACGCAGACGTGCTGGCGTTTTCGCTTGGCGGCTTGTCCAAGAGCGTCGGACTGCCGCAACTGAAATTGGCGTGGCTCGTCGCAGGCGGTCCGCCAGAGGCGTGTGTCCGGGCACTCGCCGGTCTCGAACTGATCGCCGACAGTTTTCTTTCGGTGAGTACTCCGGTGCAGATAGCCACCTCGACGCTGCTCGAGTGCGGCGCCGCGATCCGCGCGCAGGTTCACGAGCGCGTCTGTGACAACTTGCGGCTTCTGCGGGAGCTTGCGCAAGCGTTTCCGGCGTGCGAGCTCTTGAGGGTCGAAGGTGGATGGTCGGCCGTTATTCGCGTCCCGGCTACGCGTACGGAGGATCAGCTCATCCTCGGTGTTCTCGAAGCGGAGGGAGTCGTCGTTCATCCTGGGTATTTTTTCGACTTCTCGCGTGAGGCGTTCCTTGTGATGAGTCTGCTGCCGCCGACGGAAACGTTGCGTGAAGGGGTGCTGCGTGTCCTGCGATATGTTGCGTCTTGAGGGCATCAATTCGAAGACGAACCGCGGCATTCCGATTGCACGATGCGTGAAACCACCGTATGACGCCCCCCAGACCCGGCTCGCGCCGCGCCGGCGCACTCATTCCGCTGTTTTCGATCCCTTCGTCTCGGAGCTGGGGCATCGGCGAGATCGGCGACATCGCTTCGATGGTCCGCTGGCTCGAAACCGCCGGCCTCAAGATTCTGCAGCTGCTTCCGATCAACGAAATGCCGCCGCGCGAAATGTCACCGTACTCGGCGCTCAGCGCAATGGCGATCGATCCGCAGTTCATCACGATGGACGATGTCGAGGACTTCGCGGCGATTGGCGGCGAGGACGCGCTCGAACCGGCGCTGCGCGCCCGACTGGACGCTGCACGCGTGGCCGCGCGGATTCAATACGCCGAAGTGCGCGGCTTGAAGAACGTCGCGCTCCGACGCTGCTTCGCGCAGTTTCGATCCATCGATCTCGACGGAGGGACGAAGCGGGCGGCGGCATTCCGTGCCTATGTTGCCGAGCAGGGCTGGTGGCTCGATGACTACGCACTGTTTCGGGCGCTGCACGCCTGCCATGGGGAGCATGCATGGTCCGACTGGCCAGACCCTCTGCGCGCGCATGAGGAGCAGGCGCTCGCGTCGGCGCGCGCCGAACTGAGCGACGAGATACTGTTCCGGCAATACCTGCAGTGGCTGGCCGGCGAGCAGTGGCGCGCTGCTCGGCGGGCGACAGGAGACGTGGCGCTGTTCGGCGATCTGCCGTTCATGGTGAGCGGCGACAGTGCGGACGTGTGGGCGCGGCAGGACGAATTCCGCCCGGATGCGTCGGTCGGCGTACCGCCGGATGCGTTCAGCGAAACCGGTCAGGACTGGGGCCTACCGGTCTATCGTTGGGACGTCCTCGCCGCCCGCGACTTCGATTGGCTTCGCGATCGTGCGCACCGCAATGCCGACCTGTTCGACGGCTATCGCGTCGATCATCTCGTCGGTTTTTACCGGACGTTTTATCGGCCTCACGACGGCAGCCCGCCTCGGTTTACCCCGGACGCCGAAGATGCGCAGCGGGCGCTTGGGGAACGCGTGCTCGGTGTTTTCCGAGAACCCGGCTCGGAAATCATTGCCGAGGACCTCGGCGTCGTTCCCGACTTTGTCCGCGCATCGCTGGCGCGCCTCGGAATTGCCGGCTACAAGGTCTTCCGCTGGGAGCGGCACTGGCACGACGAGGGCCAACCGTTCAAAGACCCTAGGGAGTACCCGTCGGTGTCGGTGGCGACCTCCGGCACCCACGATACCGAGCCGATGGTCGTCTGGTGGGAAGATGCCTCGCGGGCCGAGCGCGAAAGCGTGCTGACGATCCCTTCAGTTCGCGCACTGCTCACGCCTGAAGACCTTACTGCGCTTGACGTGCCGCAAATGCCCCATGCCCTTCACGAGGCACTGCTCGAGACGTTGTTCGCCTCAGGCTCGAATACACTCATCCTGCCGATCGGCGACATCTTCGGCTGGCGCGACCGCATCAATCAGCCAGCGACTGTGACCGAATCGAATTGGACGTGGCGTCTGCCTTGGCCCTGCGATCGCATGTCGACTGAGCCGGCTGCGATGCAGGTCGCAAAACAGCTTGCCGAATGGTGCGCTCGTCATGAGCGCTTTTGAATCTTCGCCCAGGAATCCTTCAACGTGACCGTGCGGTTGAACACCGGTTTGCCCGGACGTGAATCGGGATCGACGCAGAAATAACCCTGTCGCTCGAATTGAAAACGGCTACCCGCCGCTGCGGAAACCAGCGACGGCTCAACCTTCGCACCCGCGATGACGTCCAGCGAGTGCGGATTGAGATCGTCGAGCGGATCGCGTCCGTTTGCGCCCGGGTCTTCGGACAAAAACAGGCGATCGTACAGACGAATTTCAGCATCCCCTGCGTGCTCCGCCGAGACCCAGTGAATCGTGCCCTTGACGCGCCGCGACGCAGTGGCCCCGTTGAGTGACTCGGGATCGTAGGAGCAGCGCACCTCGGTAATGCCGTTTGCGTCCTTGATGACGCGCTCGCACTTGATGATGTACCCATACCGCAGGCGCACTTCGCTGCCTGGAGACAGCCGGAAGAACTTCTTCGGCGGCGTCTCCATGAAGTCGTCCTGCTCGATGTAGAGCACGCGCGAAAACAGAATGCGGCGGGTTCCCGCGGAGGAATCTTCCGGGTTGTTGACGGCCTCGAGCTGCTCGACGCGTCCTTCGGGGTAGTTTTCGATGACGAGCCTGAGCGGTCGCAGCACGGCGAGTACACGCAGCGCGTGGCGATTGAGATCTTCGCGCACCGAGTGCTCCAGCAGTGCGATATCGATGACGTTTTCCTTCTTCGCGACGCCGATCCGGGCGCAGAAGTCGCGGACGGCCTCCGCCGTGTAGCCGCGCCGTCGTATTCCGGCGAGCGTCGGCATCCGCGGATCGTCCCATCCGGACACCAGCTGCTGTTGCACGAGGGCCAGCAGCTTGCGCTTGCTCATGATCGTGTAGTTCAGATTGAGCCGCGCGAATTCGATCTGCTGCGGTCGCGATTTGAATTCGCGCGCCGTTCCGATTAGCGAGTCGACACACCAGTCGTACAGCGGCCGATGATCCTCGAACTCGAGTGTGCACAGTGAATGCGTGATCCCTTCGATGGCGTCGGAAATCGGATGCGCGTAGTCGTAAGTCGGATAGATCACCCAGGCGTCGCCCGTGCGGTGATGGGCGGCATGCCGGATCCGGTAGAGCGTGGGGTCGCGCATGTTGATGTTTGGCGACGCCATATCAATCTTGGCTCGCAGCACATGCGCCCCGTCAGGAAATTCATCGGCCCGCATGCGGCGGAACAGATCCAGGTTCTCCTCGACACCGCGATCCCGGTACGGGCTGTTCCGCCCTGGCTCGGTCAGTGTGCCGCGGTATTCACGGATTTCGTCGGCGCTGAGACTATCGACATACGCCTTGCCGTCGCGAATCAGCTGCTCGGCATACTTGTACAGCAGCTCGAAATAGTCCGAGGCGTAGAGCATTGCTGCCCACTCGAACCCGAGCCAGCGCACGTCTTCCTGAATGGCGTCGACGTACTCGACGTCCTCTTTGGTCGGATTCGTATCGTCGAAACGCAGGTTGCAGAGGCCGCCAAACTCCCGTGCCACACCGAAATCCAGACAGATCGCCTTGGCGTGACCAATGTGCAGATACCCGTTCGGCTCCGGCGGAAATCGCGTATGCACACGGCCGCCGTGCCGCCCGCTGCGTTGGTCCTCCGCGACGATTTCGCGAACGAAATCGAGCGGAGCCGCTGGCGCCGAGGTTCCGGCGTCAAACTCCATCTCGCAATTATATGTGTCCGCCTTCGCCGCTTCCGCGAGACATCCGTTCGCGGCTTCGACGCTTCAGCGAGATCTTCGAGGTGATGCGCGGGGTGGACCGACTAGATCGTCGTGAGCAGCGCAATGAGCGTGATGGGGCTCGCCAACAAGACGCGTTGGTCCAAGCCGTACTCAATTAAGCGAACGTCGTGTTGCAACGCCGTGCTGAAGAGCGTCTCGCCCGGTTTGGCGGCAGCCAGTTCGGCGGCGAGCGCCGTCCGGTCGTCGGCACGCTGACGCTGCGCAGCCGACCGCGTGATCCAGAAGGCCAGCACCCGCCGCGGCGATGCCAATCAGGATAACCATGGCAACCGGCACGAGTGTAACAGGTGTGACCGATCTGTCAGTTCACGGGTCGCCACCACACGAAGTCGTGTCCTTTGTGGGCGAATCCGCCCACCGCTCACGGGCGCGCTCGTTGCACGCAGGCAAACGCGTGGTCAAACGCGCCGTTCCAGGACACCCTTATTCACTTGACGATGGACTCGGGATTCGCCGGATTGAACACGACGGTCGTACGCAGATCGAGATTCTTGCCTTAGCGCCGGTTCTCGCGAATCACCCCATCGTCGAACAGGCGATCCGCAACCGGGCCTCGCGCTATGCGGACCTTGACGTGCGATCGTTTGCGACCGTCCGTCGCCTCGAGCGCTCCGGCTCCTCGCTGAACATCATCACCGAAGTGCCGGCAGGCGTGCGGCTGTCGCATCTCCTGGCGCACCTCGAAAGCACGGGCGAGGTTGTGCCAGCACCTGCCATCTTCGAGCTCGCTTCATCAATCATCAACGCGGTCGCCTCGCTGCACGCCTGGCCAGGCGGTCTCGCACACGGCGCCATCAATCCTGCTCACATCCTGCTCACCAACGATGGCCGGGTGCTTCTAACCGATGGTGTGTTCGGCGGGGGTCTCGAGGCGCTGCAGCGAAACCGCGAGGCGCTGTGGAAGGAATTTCGGCTCGCGATGCCGCCAGCCGCGAGCCTCGCACGCTTCGATCAGCAGACGGACGTGACGCAGATGGGCGCATCCATTCTTGCGCTCATCCTGCGGCGGCCGCTTCGGGCGCCCGAGTACCCTCGCGGCGTGTCTGACCTCGTTATGACCGCAACCGAGTCGGCGACCCTGTCCGAGTCGGCTGCGGGATTCACACTTCGCACGTGGCTGCAGGCAGCGCTGCAGATTCACGCCAAGCTTGCGTTCCGATCGGCGGTGGAAGCGCAGCGCTCGTTTGGAGAGATTGCGAGCACGCGACATGGCCGCAGGGAGGGCGCGACGGCACTGCAGGAATTGATGCGCACGACGTGCGCGGAAGCGCCGAATCAACCACCAGTCGTGGTGAATACGCCGAGGCCGCAGCCAGCACCGGAATCGCGCGTGGGTCAATTCGGAGAACGACGAGCGGGCGCATTCGAATCGGCCGTGCGGTCAGCGTTCCCGGAGCGCAAAGCCCGCTAGAACGTCACCTTCGCTGCCAGTTGCATGACACGGCCTTCGTCCTGGGCCGTGCGGCGTCCGAACAGCGGATTACGCTGCAGACCGGTCGCGGTCACCGTGTACAGCATGTCATCCACGGCCACGTAGTTCGGGCGGTTGGTCAGGTTGAATGCCTCCCAGATCAACGACAGCTTCCTGCCGTTGCCAAACGGGAAGTCTCGCGACGCACGGGGATTCAACGACATACGCCACGGAAGTCGATACTGATTCCTCGAGGTTGACGGGGCCACGTCGTTGAAAGGATTACCGTCGCCGTTCACATCGGCGTCGACGAAGGCGGTGTAGGGTGCTCCGGTCAGCACATCGTAGGTGAAGCTCAGCGTCCAGTTCTGCAGAAGCTTTCTTGTGATGCCGTGATGCAGGGCGGCCTGTGCCGTCGTGTCGTAAATCATCGACGCTGCCAGGTCGTGACGGTGATCGCCGTCGCCCGGGGCGCGGTGTTCCTGCGCAGCCTGAGCGAGAACATTCCGATCGTCACTCGTCCCTGGCTGCACCGAGATGAGCCCGAATGGTGTCGCGTCCATTCGGGCAAACGTATACGCCACATCAAACACCAACGCGGTGCGCGTGAACCGACCGCGCGCGGTCAGCGCGTTGTACAGAGATTCGCCGCTGCTTTGATATTCGGCAACACGTCCGAAACCGCCAAATGCTCCGAGGCCATTTGTGTCGACGAGTCTGGGCAGATGTGTACCGCGTGCGAAGACATAGGCGATACCTCCAGAGCCGACACGATATTTCTCCCACTCGTATCCGACGTGCGCCTGATGGATCTGGGCATTCTCGAACCCCGCGTCGACGACAGTCGTTGAACGCGGCGTTGCGGGTATGCGCGCGAGCAGGTTGGGATACGCCGGCGCCGCCGGACCGAGCACGGTCACAGTCGCCGTGTTGAGCGAACTGTCGAGCAACGCCAGCACAGGAATCAGCGCCGGCGTGAAGCCGTAGTACAGGCCATAACCGGTCCGAATGACGGCATGCTCGCCACGCCGGACGGCAAGGCCGAACCGCGGGGCCCAGTTGTTCGCGTCGCGTAGCAGGCCTCGTGTGAACACCTGCGCGTCATAACGGACGCCGAGATCGGCGGTCGCGGTGCTCGAGATGCGCCACGTGTCCTGCACGAACGCTGAGTATGTCCGCATATCCGCACGCTGATCGCGGCCATCCAGGGCGAAGGTTTGCGTATAGCCCTCGCCGGTATCGGCAGGTATGCCGCTCGCAAACGATGCCAGCGAACGGAAGACGTACGAGCCACGAATCAGAGCGTTCGGATTCAGATCGTTTTGATCGAGCAGCGCCTCGACACCGGCTTTGGCGGCATGCGCGCCGTTTGCAATCGAAACCGTGTCGCTCACCTGCACGCGATCGGTCGTGAATTCGTGGGGGCCCAGCCGGCTGTCGCCAGTCCGCAGCACCAAAGCACCTCGCTCGAAGACCGTCACCGCAGGCGGCCCTGCCGGTTCGCGGTCGTGATCGCTCGCGTACTGCACTCGCGCTTCGTTCACAAATCCACCGGCGGACACCCCTAGCAACGCACCAAACATGCGCGCTGTGGCGTCGACGTCGCCAGTTGTCACCACTACCGGGGCGGGGCGAGAGGGTGTGGACACGGCGCCGTCGATTCGCCGCTCCGCATATTGCAGCCGCAGCGTTCCGCCGCCGTTGAACTCGTGGTTCGCCTTGAGCATCCACATGTCACGGTCCGAGGTCCGCGGGTCGCGCGTGGCGAGGCTGCGGAGCTGCGCGAGCGCGGCAGTCGATCGCGGATCAGCGGACACAAACGGCGAGAAGTCGACTGATGTGCCCCCTGCGATCGTTTGGCGCGCGCCCTCATAGCTCAAAAGGAAGAAGTCGCGATTGACGACAAACGGACCACCCACCACACCACCGAATTGGTTCGAGCGGTACGGCGGGCGTGTCCCGGATGGCTCGTCGATCGTCTTCAGTCCGTTCAGGCTTCGATCGCCAAGGAAGTCGAACAGCGAGCCGTGCAGCCGGTTCGTGCCAGCCTTCGTTGCGATATTGACGAATCCGGCTGCGCCGCCTGCGTCCGCGGTATAGCCATTGATCCGCTCATCAAACGCCCAGGTCGCATTTAACGGTGCGAGCACCCGCGAAGCGCCGGTCAGGCTGTCCTTGCGATTGAATCCGTCAATGGCGTAGCCGTTCAGCGAAGCATCGTGTGCCATGACGCGCGGATCATCACCTGCGGAGTTTGTCGTCGTCGCGACCACTAACTCCGACAAGGCCAATGCGTCCCGGTGAAGGTTCGGCACGTTCTCGAGCTGTTCGGCTTCGATGGTTTGGTGCACGTCTGAGCGTGCAGTTTCCAGCCTGGCGGGCGTTTCGCCGACAGTCAGTGTTTCAGGCATTGCGGCCCGCCGCAGCGCCAACGGGACCGTGGCGCGTTGATTCGGAACGAGAACAAGTTCTTCTTGTCGGCGTGGCGCGAAACCAGGCGCTTCCGCGGTGATTTGGTACTCGCCCGGAACGAGTGCGGTCACCATAAACCGGCCATGATCGTCGGCCGTGAGCCGGCGCTCGTTCTTCGTTCCGACGTTGGTGACCGTGAGTGCCGCGTGCGGCACGGGCACCCCGGCGAGATCGGCCACGTCACCGATAATTTCGGCGGCGCCTGTTTGTCCGCGCGCCGCAGATACCGTGACCGCCAATGCGATCCCGGCTCCGAACAGTACGTGCAGAAGCTTCTTCATGGCCGACCAAGGTCCGTGCAGACCTAATCAATACGTGTGCCACGCTATAATTTTTTTCTTCGATGGCCCTTATCGTCCCGTTTCGCGCATTGCGGCCGACGCCCGCAGCGGCCGCTCGCGTGGCGGCCGTCCCATACGACGTGGTCAGCGTTCAGGAAGCCCATGCGTTGGCCGACGGCAATCCACTCAGTTTTCTGCATGTCTCGCGTGCCGAAATCGATCTGCCTGCTCAGACGGATCCCTACTCGGACGCCGTCTATCGCAAGGCCGTCGAGAATTTCGAGACGCTCAAGCGCCAGGCCCCGCTGGTGGTCGAAGATTCGCCATCTCTATATGTCTACCGCCTCAAAATGGGGAAGCATGTGCAGACAGGTGTGGCGGGGACGTTCTCAATTGATGAGTACCAACGAGGCGTCATCAAGAAACACGAGCACACGCGGCCCGACAAGGAAGACGATCGTACGCGCCACATGATCGAGCTGCGCGCTCAGACCGGTCCCGTGTTTCTGACTTACCGCACCTCAAGGACGGTCGACAGAATCGTGAACGATGTGATGCGTGGGTCACCGCTGTTTGACTTCGCCGCACCAGACGGCGTGCAGCACTCGATGTGGCGCGCAGACGACGCCGAACTCCGAGATCTGGTGGCAGCATTCGATGCTATTCCGTCCCTGTACATCGCGGACGGACACCATCGTGCCGCCAGCGCCGCACGTGCGCGCCAGCAGCTTCGCGCCACCGACGGCCGCCACTGTGAATCGGATACGGTGCTCGCCGTCGCCTTCCCGGACAGTCAGACGCAGGTCCTTCCGTACAACCGCGTGGTGAAGGATCTCGGTTCGTATTCGCCGGCGTCGTTCCTGGCCAAACTACGCGAGCAGTTCGATGTGAACGAGGGGCCCGCGACACCCTCAAGGAAGGGCCAGATCTCGATGTTTCTCGACAACAGGTGGTACACGATCGACCTGGGTCAGGGGCAGCGTGATGTGCGCGCAGCTGACCGCTTGGACGTCAGCCGCCTGCAGGAGAACATGCTCGCGCCACTACTCGGCATCGGCGACGTACGGAGCGATAAGCGAATTGACTTCGTGGGCGGCGTGCGGGGTACCGCGGAGCTCGAACAGCTGGTCAGGTCGGGCAAATACGCCGTCGCGTTCTCGTTGTATCCCGTCAGCGTGGACGACCTGATGCAGGTGTGCGATGGCGGCGGCATCATGCCGCCGAAATCGACATGGTTCGAGCCGAAGCTTCGGGACGGGTTGCTGTCGCATTTGATTTAGGTCCACCTGAAGGTGCCCGCCGGACCTGAATGAAAGTTCTCATCGCCGACCAGTTCGAGCAGAGCGGCATAGACGCGATCATTGCGGCCGGCTGCGACGTCCTCTACGAGCCGTCGCTTGCCAATCAACAGCTCGCGGACGCGCTCGCGGCCAGCCGGCCAGATGTCCTCGTCGTCCGCAGCACCAAGGTGACCGAACCGATGCTGGCCGACACATCGTTGTCGCTCATCGTCCGCGCCGGCGCGGGTGTGAACACCATCGATGTGAACGCTGCGTCACGTCGGGGCATTTATGTGTCGAACTGTCCCGGAAAGAATTCGATTGCGGTTGCGGAGCTGACCTTTGCGTTGATCCTCGCGCTCGACCGCCGCATCGCCGAGAACGCGAGCGATTTGCGAGCCGGAAAGTGGAACAAGAAGGAGTACTCCAAAGCACGCGGACTGTTCGGACGGACGCTCGGCATTCTGGGTTACGGCAGCATCGGCCAGGAAGTCGCGCGTCGCGCCCTCGCGTTTGGGATGCGCGTGGTCGTTTGGAGCCGCCGATTTCAGCAGTCGTCACATTCGGAATCACAGATTCCGGATGCCGGATCCCGGATGCCGGTTCCCGGTGTGATCGTCGTCCACACGCCGGAGGCCGTCGCTGAACAGGCGGACATTCTGTCCGTGCATCTCGCGCTGACGAGCGACACGCGCAATCTCGTCAGCAGATCGATTCTCGATCGACTGAAGCCCGGATCGTACTTCGTGAATACGTCTCGCGCCGAAGTCGTCGATCACACGGCGCTCGCCGAGGCCGTGCGCAACCGTGGCATCCGCGTCGCGCTCGACGTGTTTGCAAAGGAGCCGGCATCGTCGACTGGTGAGTTCAGCGATCCGTTGCTGGCGCTGCCGGGCGTGATCGGAACGCATCACATCGGCGCATCAACGGATCAGGCCCAGGAAGCGATTGCGGAGGAAGCCGCGCGGATCGTGCGTGTCTATAAAGAAACTGGCAAGGTTCCGAACGTCGTCAATCTGGCGACGAAGACACCGGCAACACACATGCTGGTCGTGCGTCATCGCGACCGTCCAGGTGTGCTGGCGCATGTCTTCGATCACTTGCGCGCGTGCAATCTCAACGTCCAGGAAACCGAGAACATCGTGTTTGAGGGCGCCGAGGCGGCCATCGCGCGTATCAATCTCGACGGCAAGCCGCCGGCGGAGCTGCTGCAGACGATTGCCCGCGGCAACCCGGACATCTTGAATTTGTACCTCGTTAAGATTTAGTTGTACAAACGGAGCTACCTTCATGCCTACAGCAACACGTGTGTTCAATTTCTCTGCAGGTCCCGCGGTCCTTCCGCTCGCCGTGCTCGAAGAGGCGCAGCGCGATCTCATTGCGCTGCCGGGCGTCGGGATGTCCGTGATGGAGATCAGCCATCGCTCGAAGACGTTCGAAGACCTGATGCACAAGGCGCAGGACGAAATTCGAGCGCTCGCAGGGATCCCTGCCAACTACAAGATCCTGATGCTGCAGGGGGGCGCTAGCCTGCAGTTCTCGATGGTGCCGATGAACCTGCTCGGGGCTGGGCAGACCGCGGATTACATCGACACCGGTTCGTGGGCTGACAAAGCGGCGAAGGAGGCAAAGAAGGTTGGCAAGGTGAATGTCGCCGCGACGACGAAGGGCGAAAATTATTCGCGCCTGCCCGAACCCGCCGAAATCAAGCTGACGTCCGGCGCGGCGTACGTGCACATGACGAGCAACAACACCATCGAGGGAACGCAGTGGAAGTCGCAGCCGGATGTCGGCGACGCGCCGCTCGTGAGCGACACCTCCTCGGACATGTTCAGCGGGCCGATCGATATCGCGCGGCACGCGTTGATTTACGCCGGCGCCCAAAAGAACCTCGGGCCGTCGGGCGTCACTTTGGTCATCATTCGCGAAGACCTGTTGCAACGGTCGGCGGAGACGCTTCCGGCGATGCTGAACTACAAAGTGCTCGCGGAGAACGATTCGCTCTATAACACGCCGAACACGTTTGGCATCTACATCCTCGGGCTGACGATGAAATACCTGCGGTCGATTGGCGGTCTGCAGGCGATTGCGAAGGTCAACCAGCGCAAGGCCGCAAAGCTGTATGCGGAAATCGACCGGACAGGGTTCTATCGAGGCACCGCGCGCCAGCAGGATCGATCGCTGATGAACGTCACCTTCCGGCTTTCGACGGAAGAGCTCGAGAAGCTGTTTGTAAAGGAATCAACTGCCGCCGGTTTCGATGGGCTCAAAGGTCATCGGTCCGTGGGCGGGATGCGTGCGTCCATCTACAATGCATTTCCCGAAGAAGGCATCGATGCGCTCGTCTCGTTCATGCGGGAGTTCGAGCGCAAACATGGATAGTCGAGCAGTTAGGTCGTAGGGGCGCGATAGGGTCGTCGTCGTCGGCGCCGTCGGCGGCGGCGGGGCCGTTGGGTGTCAGGGCTTTCCTCGCCTTCGAACGTCCTGGCTGCCTCAATGAACCCGCGCCAGTGTTCGAGCGCCTCCGGCGCGTGGCCGTGAATTTCCAGCCATGTCAGCGCTTCGCGGAAGGGTCCGCGGTGCATAAGGGCCCTCCGTGCACGTGGGGAGAGGTGCAGGTCCAGCAGGCGACGTTGCAGGCTGAGGATGTGGCGCAGCCGTTCGACGTCGCGGCGTGCCAGCGGGAGCAGGCCAAGTGACAATGCCGGTTCCTTCTTTGCGCGGCCGTCCTCGCTGAAGACGACGGGCGGCGGTCTGAAATCGTAACCAACCGCTACGAGCAACGTCCCGAGCAGTACCGCGTTGGTGAGTGTTTCCGGCGTCTCGTCGAACTGGCGTCGATGGGTGTCGAGGGCCACGAGCGATCTCCAGAGTCCCTCGCCGGCCCGTTTCTGCAGCTCCGGGGCAATCGGCTCGAGCAGCCGCCGCTCCGCCAGCATCCGGAATGCCTTTTCAGCGGATCCGGCGCGCAGAAGTTTGTAGATCTCCTCCATCAGCCGCGCCGGAGCACTCCGCGCCAGCTCTCCTCGATGTGCGGCGATGGCGGCATCAATCGGAGGATCGATGGTGAAGTCGAGCCGTGAGGCCATCGAGACGGCGCGAATCATCCTGACGGGATCTTCCTGGAAGCGCTCCGTGGGATCGCCGATCGATCGAATCACGCGCGCATCGAGATCTCGAAGACCGCCCGTGAAGTCGATGATGGAGAAGTCGGCGATGTCGTAGAACAACGCGTTGACGGTGAAGTCGCGGCGAAACGCGTCTTCCTCCGGCGTGCCGAATGTGTTGTCGCGGTGGAGCATGCGGTCGTGATGTCCCGCATGTCCCGCATGCCCGCCATGCCCGAGAGGGATGCCGTCGTGCGGCTCTTCGGGCAGCGCAAGTTCCGCGGCCGTCAGCTGGCGGCGGAACGTGGCCACTTCGATGGTCTTGGCGCCGAAGCGGACGTGAGCCAGCCTGAAGCGCCGTCCGATGATCCAGCAGTTCTTGAATAGACGCTTGACCTGATACGGATGCGCGTCGGTGCCGATGTCGAAGTCCTTGGGGCGCCGGCCGAGCAGCAGGTCGCGGACACTGCCGCCGACGAGGTAGCCGGCGTAGTTGTTCTGATGGAGCCGGTAGAGAACCTTCAGCGCGTCGGGGTCGATCTGTTTGCGCGAGATTGCGTGCTCCGCGCGAGGCACGACCACCGGAACGGCCATTGGGGCGATTGTAACAAAGCATCTCCGGACGTTAGGATGTTCGGATGCGCGTGATGGTGCTCGCGATGGCTGCACTGCTGACGGCCCACGTGACCGATGCCGCGGAGCCGGCGTCGCTGACGCGTGCGCGCACGCTGTATAACGCCGCAGACTACGATGGCGCGATTGCCGCGGCGGCGCTCGCACGCACGCAGACGCCGGCGGCGGATGCCGCTGCGCTCGTCGAAGCGCGTGCGCGGCTCGAACGCTTTCGACGGAACGCCGATCCCGAGGATCTCATGGCCGCGCGCGATGCGCTGAACACGATCCGCGCCTCGATGCTGGTTGGCCGTGATCAGGTGGATTTTCTCGTCGGGCTCGGGCAGTCGTTGTATCTGACCGATTTTTTTGGTGCGGCGGCCGATTTGTTCGACACGGCGCTCGAGCGCAGCGCACCGCTTCCTGATCGCGATCGCATGCTGCTGCTGGACTGGTGGGCGACAGCCGTCGATCGCGAGGCGCGGTTTGCGCCGCCCGAACGGCGCATGCGTCTCGCGGCCCAGATTATCGCCAGAATGGATGACGAGCTCCGCCGCGATCCGGGCAGCGCGCCGGCGAACTACTGGCTCGCCGTAGCGGCACGCGCCGCCGGCGATCTCGACGCGGCGTGGGATGCAGCGGTGGCCGCGTGGGTGCGCGCGACACTCGGTCCCGGCACCGAGCAATTGCGAGCGGACATCGATCGTCTCGTCATGCAGGCTGTGATTCCGGAGCGGGCGCGAGCACACCGGGCCCGCGATCAGGTGGATCCCACCGACGCGATGCGCGCGCAGTGGGAGTCAGTCAAGCAGCAATGGAAATAATTCAAAATTCATTTTGAAGTTTGAATTACGGAGAGTTTACGGTTTAGCGTCCCGCCAGTTTTCGGCAACTCCCACGTCCACGTCGAGTGGGACGTCCAGTTTGACGGCGCTCTCCATACGTTCGCGCACCAGCGCCGACGCGTCATCAACTTCCTCTTTCGGTGACTCGAACAGCAGCTCGTCGTGCACGGTGAGGATCATGCGTGTGCGCAGCTTGCGCCGCAGAAGTTCGCCGTGGAGATCGATCATCGCGCGCTTGAGGATGTCGGCGGCCGTTCCCTGGATCGGCATATTCACCGCTTCGCGCTCGGACTGCGCTCGCATCTGAAAATTCCGGCTCGTCAGGTTCGGCACCAGCCTTCGTCGTCCGAACATCGTCTTGACGACGCCCGTACGGCGCGCTTCCTCGAGCATCTGATCGATGAAGATCCGCACCTTCGGAAATCCACGGAAGTACGCATCGATGAATTCCTGCGCGGCTTCCTGCGTGACATTGATGTCCTTGGCGAGTGTGAACGGCGTCTTCCCGTAGAGCACCGCATAGTTGACCATTTTCGACCGGCTGCGGAGTTCGTGACGCGAGAGGCCGCTATTTGGACCAAACAGCCGCAGCGCCGTACGATCGTGAATGTCCTCGCCGCTCCGAAACGCTTCGATGAGCGCTGGCTCGCCGGCCATGTGGGCAAGAACGCGGAGTTCGATCTGGGAATAGTCCGCCGAGATCAAGACATGCCCCGCGTCGGCGATGAACGCGCGCCGGATCTCGCGGCCGAGCTCCGTTCGAATCGGAATGTTCTGCAGATTTGGATCCGAGCTGCTCAAACGGCCGGTCGCCGCAACCGCCTGGTTGAAGCACGTGTGTACCCGGCCCGTTTCGGGATGCATCATCAGCGGAAGCGCATCGATGTAAGTGCCTTTCAGTTTCATCAATGCGCGCCATTCGAGCACCAGGCGCGGAAGTTCGTGCGTGAGTGCCAGCTCTTCGAGGACTTCGGCGGCCGTCGAGGTCGAGCGCGTCCGTCCCGTGCGCTTCGTCGCCGGCAGCTGCAGTTTGTCGAACAGGATCTCGCCGAGCTGCTTCGGTGAATTGATGTTGAACTGTTCGCCGGCCAGCTCCCAGATGCGCGCGGTGTACTGCGCAAGCGCCTGCTCGATTTGCTGCGACTGTGCGGCCAGCGCCGGGCCGTCGATCCGGATGCCGGCACGCTCGACATCAGCGAGCACCGGCACGAGTGGCATCTCGAGCTGGCGATAGACCTCTTCGAGCTGGTCGGTCACGAGCAGCGGCGCGAGGCGATTGGAAAGCTGCCGTGCGAGGTCGGCGCGCTCCCCGGCAAACGTGAGCAGCGACTCAGGTGCGACGCGTGCAAACGGGACCGCCTTTGCGCCTCGACCGCACACGTCTTCTTCGGTCAGAGCCTTGTAGCCGAGATGCTCGAGAGAGGTTTCCTCGAGGGGATGACCGGGGCGTGTCGCATCAAGCAAATAGCTGGCAAGCATCGAATCGAACTCGACCCCTGCGAGGTTGACGCCGTGCTGCGCCAGGACGATGACGTCGAACTTCAGGTCGTGACCGAGCTTGTGAACAGACGGATCCTCGAGCAGCGGACGCAAGCGCTCGAGGGTCGTCTGCCGGTCGAGCTGCTCCGGTGTGCTCGCTCCCGCCAACAGATCGGAGCCGTCGTCTTCGGCTTGATGTCCGACAGGCACGTAGCGCGCCTGGCGGTCACGGGCGGAGAATGCAAGTCCGACGATGCTGGCGCGCATCGCGGACGGTTCGCTTGGAATGACGCGCAGCGCGAACTCGCCGGAGGAGCGCAGATCGGTGATGAGCGCGTCCAGTTCGGCGTCGGTACGGATGAGCCCGTAATCCTTTTGAATGTTCTCCGCCGTCGGCGCGTAGTCGTTGACCAGCGTTCGGAAGGCGAGGCGAGAGAACAACTCGTAGCAGCGCTCGCGCGAGGCGCCGCGGTACTTCAATGCCTCGAAATCCACCTCCACCGGCACGTCGGTGCGAATCGTCACGAGTTCGCGGCTTTGAAGCGCGGCCGTTCGATGGGTGACCAGCGCTTCACGCTGTTTGGGTTTGAGCTCGCCAGCGTGTTCGAGGAGGCCGTCGAGGCTGCCGTACTGGGTGACCAAGTCGACTGCGCCCTTCTTCCCGATGCCGGGCACGCCTGCCACGTTGTCGCTCGTGTCGCCGACAAGCGCCAGGACGTCGGTCACCTGTGATGGTTTGACCCCGAACTTCTCGACGACACCCTGCTCGTCGAACCAGGCGCCGTCTTCGCGGGGGTCGTAGACACGGACGCCATCGTGCACGAGCTGAAAGAAGTCCTTGTCGATGGAGACGATGGCCACCTCGAACCCGTGCGAGGCAGCCCCCTGAGCCAACGTGCCGATCACATCGTCGGCTTCATAACCCCGGGCGGTGACAATCGGCACTCCCATCGCCTCGCATGCCTGATGGACCCAATTGATTTGCTCCGCAAGGTCATCGGGCATCGCAACGCGGTTCGCTTTGTAGTCCTCCACAATCTCGTCGCGAAAAGTGGGTCCGGCAAGATCGAAGGACGCAGCCAGGTATGCGGGCTTGTGGTCGGCGATGAGCTTGCGCAGCATCGTGACGAACACGTACACCGCGTGCGTGGTATGGCCCTCCTGATTGGATAGTCCCCTGCCGCGAAACGCGTGATAGGCGCGGTACATCTGCGAGCTGCCGTCGATCAAAAAAAGCGTCGGGCGGGACATTGATGACTACGAACGGTTGGAGGCGGAAAGGTTTGCCTCTACGAAGGATATCATTCGACTAGATGCGTTCCTGGGTGCCGATCATGCTCGTTGCCGCGCTCGCGCTCTCTGCGTGCGGAGGCGGGCTGGTCAAGAAGCAATACGAGTACGAAGAGGAAATGTACCTGGCGCTCGACGGGTCGGCGACACTGAACGTCAACGCGTCGGTGCCTGCGCTGGTCGCGTTGCGCGGCATGGATCTGAATCCGAGTCCTCGTGCGCGATTCGATCGGGACCGGATCCGTCGGTTCTATGAAGGGCCCGGGGTGACCGTCACGGCGCTGAGCTCATCACGACGATATGGTCGCAGGTTTGTCCACGTGAGCATGGACTTGGCCGACGTGCGCGCGTCTGAACGGCTGGCGCCGTTCGCCTGGTCCACGTACAAGTTTGCGCGCGAAGGCGATCTCTTCGAATTCAAACAATCCGTGGGGTCATCCGCGGGCAAACAGGTGAGCGATGTTGGTTGGGACGGCACGGAGCTGGTTGCGTTCCGGATGCACTTGCCCAGCCGGATCACTTATCACAACGCGCCGACTCACAGAACCGAACGCGGCAACATTCTCGAATGGGAGCAATCGCTTGTTGATCGCCTCCACGACACGCCCGTTGACATCGACGTGCAGTTCGAAACGCAGTCGATCCTCGCGCGGACGATGCTGTTGTTCGGAATTTCAATCGTTGCGGCCCTGACGACGTTAGCCGCGATTGTCTGGTGGATAGCACGCAGGGGGCAGGGCGCAGGGGGCAGGGGGCAGGAGGTTGCAGGTCAGTAATCCCAGCACTACCTGCCTCCTGCCGCCCGCCTGCGCCCTACTGCCCCTGCCCCCTGCCACCTGCATCCTGATTAGAGGTGCTCGAGCTCCTGCTCGACTTCGGCGTCGGTCTTCAGATCGTTCGTGACCGAGAAGGCCCCGAACGAGCTGGCGATCGAACGTGCGAGCATTCGGTCGGTGTTGCTGTTGACCACACCGTCCAATGTCACATGACCGTTCTCGACGATGATGTGGATTGGAGGATTGGCCATCGACCCGTAGTTCCAGAAGTTCGAGTTGCCATAAATCGCTCGGGCGATTCGGAACCGAAGTTCATCGTCAAAGCTCGAGACAGGCAGCACGGTGATCTTGTTGACCACCTGATCCACGCCATCGATTTTGGCGACGCGCTTTTCGATGTCGTTCTTCTTGTATGGCATCGTGACCTTGCCGGTCAGTGTGACGACGCCGTTGTCGACCTGCATGTGAACGGAGTCGAAGATCGAAAATTGCGGGTAGGTGAGCACCTGCCTGGAAACGTCATGCGCCACCTGCAGTTCTTTTCGATCCCCCGCCGCCCATGCAGGCGCGCTCATTGCGAGCACAACCACCATTGCGGCAATAAACCTGGCGAACATTGGAAGTCCTCCTTCGCGCTGGCCGGGTCTACGGTTCCTACCCCTTTAAGCGACCGTGATCCGAGGCCCGGATAGCGTTACGGCAAGGGGTTTGCCAGCTGAAATACGTTCAAAACAGGCCAGATCTTGGCCATTTTGGACCACCCGTCATTCAGTGTGGACAACTCGTGTATAACGGCGCCATGAAGAAGCGCCTCCTTGCGATGACCGTCGTTGTTCTGAGTGCCGTCGTCCTCGCCGTCGTGGGCGCCCAGCAGCGCGCCGCCGCGCCGCCGAAGTATCGGGTAGACCCGTTCTGGCCCAAGCCGCTCCCGAACAAATGGAGCATGCAGCAGATCGTCGACATCTATGTCGATCGCGACGATCACATCTGGATGATCAACCGACGCGTGGATGCGCGTCCGGACGAATTGACCGCGGCGACCAAGCCGTCGCGCGGCGAATGCTGCGTGCTGGGGCCCGAGGTGATCGAATTTGATCCCGACGGGAACGTCGTGAACGCGTGGGGCGGGCCCGGCTACCATCCGGGGTGGCCCGGCCGGCTGCAGACGATTGCGGTCGACCGTCAGAAGAACGTCTATCTGTCAGGCACGACTCCTGGCGACAGCATCATCGAGTTCACCAGAGACGGGAAGTTCGTACGCGACTTCGGCCACCGCGGCCCGAAAGTGCCGGCCGACCAGGTGAAAGCCGACAACCAGCAGACGGCGACGTTTCCGCCGGGCATCGGCTCGTTCGAGTTGGATGAGGACGCCCGCGAGATTTTCATCGCGGACGGGTTCCTGAACAAACGCATTCTCGTGTACGACATGGACAGCGGCGCGTTCAAGCGCGGGTGGGGTGGCAAAGGGACTCCGCTGAGTGAAGTCGATAACGACCCCACGCGCGACTACGACATCTCAGGACCGCCTCCGGACCAGACGCAGTTTGCGCCGGCAATCCACTGTGTGCATTTCTCACGCGACGGGCTTGTGTATGTCTGCGAGCGTGGCAGTGATCGCGTGCAGGTCTTCACCAAGGAGGGGAAATTCGTCCGGCAGTGGTTCGTCCATCCTTCGACGCAGGCGCGTGGCGCCAACTGCGGCGGCCCGTGGAGCACGACGGCGCCGCCGTGCGGAACCGTCTATCACCTGGCGCTCTCAGCAGATCCTCAGCAGCGGTATGTATTCGTCGCCGACGGGACCAATAACATGGTGTGGATCCACAACCGCAACGACGGCACGCTCGCCGGCTCGTTCGGCGGCAATGGCCGATACGCGGGGCAACTGCACTGGATCGATGCTGTTGCGGTTGATTCGAAGGGCAACGTCTATACCGGAGAGGTCGAGGACGGGAAGCGGATTCAGAAGTTCGTACCAGTCAGCTAGCTCTAGCGTGTTGGTGCAAATCGGATTCGAGTTGGTGCGAGCACACGGTCGCTGGTCGGTGCAAAGGGTGCGATGGGTGCGAGAAGTGCCCGCGCGCGAGCAGCCTGACTAGCGAAGCCTCCTCGCACCGACCCGGTTCAGGAGAACCAGACCATTGTGAAGATCCCGAGAGCGATCAGGACGATCTGACGGAGTGAGCTGGCGTCGGTGCGACCGCGGTGCAGACCGGGGATGAGGTCGGCCATCGCGACGTAGAGGAAACTCGACGCGGCAATCACCAGGAAGTACGGGAGCGTTCGTGGCATCAGATCGAAGGCGAGAAAGGTGCCCATCGCCCCCAAGACGCTCGCGAGTGCTGACAGGACGTTGAGCAGCAACGCCCGCTCCCGCGAATATCCCGCATGCAGGAGGATGGCGAAATCGCCGATCTCCTGCGGAATCTCGTGCGCCGCCACCGCAATTGCCGTGCTCACGCCCAGAGGAATCGACGTCAACACCGCGGCGCCAATCACCGCTCCATCGACAAAGTTATGGAACGTGTCGCCGATCATCACGGATGCAACGGTACTTTCGTGAACCTCACAGTCGTGTGTGTGGCAGTGGCGCCAGAGCACCAGCTTCTCGAGGACGAAGAACAGCATGATGCCGCCGAGCAGTGTGGCGAAAACCTGCGCGGCGGGCAGGTCGTTGAGGGACTCGGGGAGCAGTCCCATCATCGAGATGCCCAGCAGGGCACCGACGGCGTAGCTGACCAGCCATGGGATCAGCCTGGCGCGAAGGGAATCGTGAATGAGAAGTACGCCGGAGGCGATGAGCAACCCGCCCAGGCCGCCCAGCAGGCTCAACCCAAGCGCGATCCAGAAAATCGGCACGCACCGGAATTTTACGACGCTACATAGCCCTTACGCGCTCGCACGGTGTAGTGACGGTTCCGGATTTCCACCTTGATCGCGTGCCATTTCCCGTCTTTCTTTCCGCCGTTGTTGTAGCCGATGTAGTACTGCTGGCTCAATTCATCGGCGAGGCGCTGCGTCGCATTGCCAAGATCGCCGAAGCCGCGCACGATTTCGGTGCGGCCGCCGGTGTCGTCGGTAATCGCTCGAAGCGCATTCTCGTTCACGTGCTCGTTGCCTGCGCGCCCCCAGACGCCGCCGATCGGCGGGAACCCGACCTGCGGTGAAAACGGAAACCCCGGCCACCGACCGCGGCCGCGCGGCATCGGAATCGGGAGCCTCGGACCGCTCGGCTGACGCGGCGGCGGTGCGTAAGTGGACACGTCATTGCCGTCGACGCCAAGCGCGTAGACCATCACCTCGCTCTCGCGAATCATGTTCCGCAGCGCCCCCACGGACGTCCGGCTGTTTGTATCGTTGCCGTCGGAGATGAGAAGGATCGCTTTCTTCTGATTGCGGCCGTCGGCTGCAATCGGCAGTGCCTGCGCGATCGCGTCATACATCGCCGTCCCGCCCGCCGCGGTTACTTGTGCGACGGCGCGACTGATGGCGCGCCGGTCGAAGGTCCATCCCTGCAACAGATCGGGCACGCTTGCAAACTGCATGAAGAACAGTTCGTCGTCTTTGCCCAGCAGGTCGTAGATGAACCGGTCGATCGCCTGGCGTGCCGAGGACATCTTCTCCGGCGTCATGCTGCCGCTCGTATCGAGCAACAGCCCGAGGCTGACGGGCACACGTTCGTTGCTGAACTGGGAGATGTCCTGCGGCTGGCCATCCTCGTAGATGGAGAAGTCGTCTTTCGTGAGCCCAGTGACGAAATGGCCGTTATCGTCGCTGACCGTCGCGGTGACGTTGACGAGCTCGACTCCGCTCTTGAAACGGAACCCATCGTCGCCTTGGGAGGAACTTTGGGCGCCGACCACTGCGACGGCCGCGGCCGTCAACGCTGTAAGCGTGGCGACGAGGAGACGGATGGAACGCATGACTTACCTCACGGCCTGTGCGAGTTGTACCTGGTTGCCGCGCCGATCGATGTGGCGGACAACCCCGCTCCCGCTTCGGAATGTCACGCGATAGCGCGCCACGTCCGAAACGTCCTGAATATTCACGACAAACGGCGATTCGTCGCCCGGGCCGAGCGCGCTGAAATCAAGCGCGGCCCGCCCGCTCGCGAGGAACGCTCCGCTGCGATCGAAGGCGAACACCACCGCCGTGACGCCGTTCATCGCAACGCCCTGCGACGGATTCCGAACCAGTCCGGACACCGTCAACGTCGTACCCTGCCGTTGATGGCGCATCGACAGCAGTTCGAGCGGCGCAGGTGCCTTGGTCGCAACGCTTTCGTTGTGCGTTGGCGTCGTGGGCGCCGCCGCACTGTCCGACATGCGCGCACCGACGATCGACCCGATGACGATCGTGACCACCATCGCGCCGATGACGGCCGCTTTGATGGCGGGGCGTCCCCGAAGCCCCTCTGTAGCGCGCTCGAACACCGATCCTACGGCAACTTGGGTCTCCGGAGTGTCGGCTTCCGACGGAAACGCTTCGCCCAGTCGCCGACCGGTCTCGCCGAAGCCGCGCAGCATCGATGGCGGAGCCGCCTCATCCCGCCCGCGAATGGCCGAAGGCCCGGTCATCGCCGTTGCCAATGCCGCGACTCTTGCCTGCTCGCGCTGTCGTTCCTCGCGCCCAAGCCGCCACGACAGAAATCCGAACCCCGCCGCCGCAGCAAGCGACAGCGTCGTCAACGTCAATAGCACAACATCCATGTTCTTGCTCCGTTAACGCAGCGTGAACTCGACTGCGATTTCGACCAGCACGTCCACGGGCACGCCTTTGCGTTGCGCAGGCGCGAAGCGCCACTGACGCACCGCGCTGATGGCGCGGTCGTCCAGCCCATAGCCAAGGCCCTGCAGCACGTGGGCATTGCCGACACTGCCGTCACGCCGCACGACGACTTCGAGAACAACATCGCCGGCGATGCCGCGCCGGCGCGCGTCTTCCGTGTACTGCGCCTTCACCTCGTGCAGCAGCCGAGGTGGCTCGATGCCGCTACCTGGCCGATAGGGACCGCCACCGGTGCCACCTCCTTCCCCCTCGCCAATGCCGGAACCGAGCCCCTCGCCATTGCCGGAACCCTGACCGGTTCCAACGCCGCCGTTCGAACCAGGCCCGTTGCTCGCAGGTGCTTCGACCGCATGCTCGATCTGACCGACTCGATCCACTTCGTTCGCGGCGACGGTCTCCACGGGAGCAATGATTTCCTTCGTCGGCTCCGGTTCGGGCGCCTGTTGTTTCGCGACGACAACCGGTTCCGCCTCTTTAACCGGAGGCACCGAGAGCTGCGGACGCGGTCGCTCGCTTTTCCGCAGAATCTTCGGCGCAGGCTTCGGCTGGCGCAGTCCGCCCCCGCCCCCGCCGCCGCCGGGCCCAGGGCTCATAAGAAACACGAGATGCGACTCCTCGTGAGGTGATTCGACGATGGATGCCGATTCGGTGCGCCCCATCGAAAGCAACACTGCAAGCAGCGCTACCGTTACGTGTGCGGTCAACGACGCGACCGCCGGTTTGCGGGTGCGCGGAGGGGCACTGTCGGCCCGTGTAAACAGTGCCACGGCGGGCTGCGCATGGAGTGCCAGCGCCGCCTCGCGAAGGCGACGGGCCGTCCGCGGCGCGTTCGGCACAGCGATGTACCGAGTGCCTGTGACGAACGTCAGCTCGCCCCGGGCGATGAGCGACTCGACTGCCTCACTCGGCACACCGGCCGCACGGGCGATTTCATCGACCGTGAATACTTCGTTAGAGGAACCCGAGGACATTGAGGTAAACGAACCAAGGCAAAAGGCTTGCCTCGTTTTGAGCGTGTATTCAGCCGGATTTCACCGAGTGAAGGTGAACGCGGTGTCCTTTCGAACGGTCGAGCTGTCCTCTGCGACGTATTGGAATTTCGCGTCTGCCTAGGACTTGATTCCTTCAGCGAACTTGTAGCCTTCGCGGTCGGCGAGCAGCCGCACGGAACGGAAGCCGGCCATCTCGAGCGCGGCGATGACGCCACCTCGTCCCTCGTACGCGTCATCGCCGCGCCGGTGCTGTATCAAGCTTTTGATGCCGCTGACAGCTCCGGGTTCAATGGTCATCACCCGGCCTCCGTGCCGCACCACGCGATGCCACTCGCGCATCGCCTCGATCCGCGCGTTGGGATCGAGCGACGCGAGGAGTCCACGCATGCCGTGGACGATGACCAGATCGAACGCGTCATTGTCAAACGGCAACGGCGCAAGTGGAGTGACCTTCACGTCAACCAGGATGCCTGCGTTTGCTGCCGCGCCGTGCGCGCGCGCTGCGTCGCGTTCGTCAAGCACCGCGATCGCAGCGTTGCCACTGAGTCCGACCTTCGCCGCAATCGCACTCGCAATCGTTGGATCATCAACGCCGATTTGCAGAACACGCTCGCCCATGCGCACGGCGCTCATCGTCACGGGAAGCGGCTCGATGCGTGATTTGCGCAAAAACATGCGAATTTCAAAATGGTATAGTCTGCGGTCGTGAGTTCACCAGTTCAAATCGCTCCGGCGCGAGGCAAGCTTGGCATCCTGCTTGTCGGCCTCGGCGCAGTGGCGACGACCACGATCGCCGGTGTATTTGCCATCCGAAAAGGACTCGCAACACCGATCGGCTCGCTGACGCAGATGGGGACAATCCGCCTCGGCAAGCGGACCGAAGGGCGTTCGCCGAAGATCAACGAATTCGTTCCGCTCGCCGATCTCGGCGACATCGCGTTTGGCGGCTGGGACATCTTCGAAGAAGACTGCTATGCCGCTGCGCGCACTGCCGGAGTGCTCGAAAACGGACAGCTCGATCGTGTGCGCGACGAGCTCGAGGCGATTCGCCCGATGCCCGCGGTATTCGATCAGCGATATGTGAAACGGCTTCAGGGTCCCAACGTCAAGAAGGGAAAGAACAAGCGCGATCTCGCGGAGCAGGTCATTGCGGACATCCGTGCGTTCAAGGAGCGCCATGCCTGCGATCGGCTGGTGATGGTGTGGACGGGGAGCACCGAGGTGTACATGAAAGAGGCGCCGGTGCATGCCTCGGTCACGTGCTTCGAGCGGGGACTCGAGCAGAGTGACGAATCGATTCCCTCGAGCATGGTATATGCCTACGCCGCGCTGCGCGAAGGGATTCCGTTCGCGAATGCGGCGCCGAACCTGACTGCCAACGTGCCGGCGCTGCTGGAACTGGCGGCACGGACCGGCGCGCCCGTCGCGGGGAATGACATGAAGACGGGACAGACGCTGATCAAAACGATCATCGCGCCTGGCCTGAAGGCTCGTCTCCTGGGCGTGCGGGGCTGGTACTCGACGAACATTCTCGGGAATCGTGACGGCGAGGTGCTCGACGACCCCGAGTCGTTCAAGACCAAAGAAGAAAGCAAAAAGTCAGCACTCGACTACATCTTCCAGCCGCATCTCTACCCGGAGCTCTACAAGGATCTCTGCCACGTCGTTCGCATCAACTATTACCCGCCGCGGGGCGATAACAAGGAGGGGTGGGACAACATCGATCTGATCGGATGGCTTGGCTATCCAATGCAGCTCAAGATTAACTTCCTGTGCCGCGACAGCATCCTTGCGGCGCCGATTGTGGTGGATTCTGCGCTATTCCTTGATCTCGCCAAACGCGCCGGCATGTCGGGGATTCAGGAGTGGTTGTCGTTCTACTTCAAAGCGCCGATGCATGCGCGCGAGGTGTACCCGGAGCACGATCTGTTCATTCAGCTCATGAAACTGAAGAACACTCTGCGCCACATGCAGGGCGAGGAGTTGATCACGCACCTCGGACGCGAGTACTACGATTGACCCCTCGACGCAGGCTCGGGGTCATCCCGAGTGAGGTCGAGGGATGACCCAGGCGGTTCTGCTCGGCGGCCTCTTCATTGGGGTGCTGTCGGCGCTGCCGATCGTCAATCTCGCCAATTGCTGCTGCCTCTGGATTCTTGGGGGCGGCGCCATCGCAGCCTATCTCGCACTTCAGGAACATCCAGGGCCGTTCGGATTGATGGATGGTGCACAGGTGGGTTTTCGCGCGGGCATTTTCGGCGCGGTGATCTGGCTCTTCGCGTCGACTGCCGTTGACCTGATGTTGGCCCCGCTTCAGCAGAGCGCTGCGGACTTCATGCTGCGCAACGCCACGGACATCCGACCGGAAGTCCGCTCGTGGCTGGAGAACCTGGACAACGCGGCGTCGCTGCCCGCGAGGATGATCATCGGATTCTTCTTCCAGCTGTTCGTGGCTGCACCTTTCGCGGCGCTTGGTGGTCTGCTCGGTGCTGCAGTGTTTGGCCGCCCCGGCGAGGCGCGGCCACTGCCATCACCAACCACCAACCACGAACCACCAACCCACAGCTGACCCCCCGACCACTAACATCGGTGGTGTATGCTAATCGGCTCGAATGTTCACCATTGGGATGGAACCCTGCCATGGCTGATAAGAAACCACCCGCAGAGATCGCCGACCTGCTTCAGGAAGATCGCAGCTTCCCGCCACCACCTGAATTCCGCGCGAAGGCGAATATCAATGATCCCGACATCTACGAGCGTGCGGAAAAGGATCCCGAAGCGTTCTGGGCGTCGTTCGCCTCGGAGCTCGAGTGGTTCACAAAATGGTCCAAGGTCGTCGAATGGAAGCCGCCGCATGCGAAGTGGTTCTTGGGTGGCACGATCAACGCCAGCGTGAACTGCGTCGACCGTCACGTGCGCGGACCGCGGCGCAACAAGGCTGCGCTCATCTGGGAGGGCGAGCCGGGCGACCGCCGCACGCTCACCTATTTCGATCTGTATCGACAAGTGAATCAGTTCGCGAACGTGCTCAAGTCGCTCGGCGTCAAGCGGGGCGACCGCGTGGCGATCTACCTGCCGCTCGTTCCCGAACTGGCAATTGCGATGCTCGCATGCGCCCGCGTGGGCGCCGCACACTCAGTCGTGTTCGGCGGTTTCAGCTCCGACTCGCTGCGCGATCGCATCAACGACGCTCAATGCAATCTGCTGATCACCGCGGACGGCGGCTGGCGACGTGGGTCAATCGTCCCGCTCAAGCAGATGGCAGACGAAGCGCTGAAAGGGACGCCGTCAATCAAGAACGTGGTCGTCGTCAAACGGCTCGGCGAAGGCCAGGCGCCTGTTCACGTGAAGGAAGGGCGAGACCATTGGTACCACCTGTTGATGCAGGACGCGCCATATACGTGCGAACCTGAAAAGATGGACGCAGAGGATTTGCTCTACATCCTCTATACGTCGGGTACTACGGGTAAGCCCAAAGGGATCATGCACACCACGGCAGGGTATCTGGTCGGCACGTACGCGACAACGAAATGGGTGTTCGACATCAAGGAAGACGATGTCTACTGGTGCACCGCTGATATCGGCTGGGTGACGGGCCATAGCTACGTTGTCTACGGACCACTTGCCAACGGCGCGACGGTCGTGATGTATGAAGGGGCGCCTGACTGGCCCGAGAAGGATCGGTTCTGGCAAATCGTCGAACGTTACGGCGTGACGATTTTCTACACGGCGCCCACCGCAATCCGCGCTTTCATGCGGTGGGGCACCGAGTGGCCGAAAAAACGCGATCTGTCGAGCCTTCGTCTGCTTGGTTCAGTTGGCGAACCAATCAACCCGGAAGCCTGGGTCTGGTATCACCGTTACATCGGCGGCGAGAAGTGTCCGGTGGTCGACACGTGGTGGCAGACCGAGACCGGCGCCATCCTGATCACGCCGCTGCCCGGCCTGACGACGACGAAGCCCGGTTCCGCGACGAGGCCGTTTCCTGGCGTGAAGGCTGAAATCAAGAACGAGGGTGGCGACACGATTCCTGTTGGCGGAGGACTCTTAACGTTGACACGTCCGTGGCCGTCGATGCTGCGCGGCATCTATGGCGATCCGGAGCGGTACGTAAAGCAGTACTGGAGCAAATGGACGCCCGACGTGTATTTGGCGGGCGATGGCGCAAAGCTCGACGCGGACGGCTTCTTCTGGCTGCTCGGACGTGTTGACGACGTGCTGAATGTGGCCGGTCACCGGATCGGCACCATGGAGATTGAAAGCGCGCTCGTCGATCATCCAAAGGTCGCCGAAGCGGCAGTGGTTGGGCGTACCCACGACATCAAGGGACAAGCAGTCGCCGCTTTCGTCACCGTGAAGGAAGGCGTCCAGGCGAGCGAAGGTCTGATGTGGGAGCTCAAAGACCACGTCGCGAAGAAGATCGGTTCGATTGCCAAGCCCGATGACCTAATCTTTACGGCGGATTTGCCGAAAACGCGTTCGGGGAAAATCATGCGGCGGCTGTTACGAGACATCGCCGAAGGCAAGGCGCTGGGTGATACGACGACGCTTGCGGATCCCAACGTGGTCGCGAGGCTGAAGGATCAATACCAGGAAGAGCACTAGCGAGGCGGACCTAAAGGTCCGCCTCTACACGACGTAGCCTCTACGCGACGTAGAGGCGGGTCTTTAGACCCGCCTTTCTACACCGCAGCCCAATGCTGCGCGCCGATTTCTCTCAGCGGCGCCTCCCTTTCAAACGAAGTCGGATCCAGCTCGATTCGCTGTCGCGGCGCGTCGGGATCGAGCACCGGTATCGCGCTGAGCAGCGCCTTCGTGTACGGGTGCGTTGGGCTGGCAAAAAGCGCCCGTGTTTCACCCAGTTCCACGATTTTCCCCATGTACATCACAGCAACCCGAGTGCAAATGTGTTCGACCAGTCGCAGGTCGTGGGCGATGAAGAGGTACGTCAGCGTCAGGCGCTCTTTCAGATCGAGCAGCAACTTGACCACTTGCGCCTGAATCGACACGTCAAGCGCCGAGACCGCCTCGTCGGCGATGACCAACGCTGGATTGAGCGCGAGTGCGCGGGCGATGCCGATGCGCTGACGTTGCCCCCCGCTGAACTCGTGCGGGTACCGCAGCACGTGCCCCGGCTCGAGGCCAACCAGCTCGAAGAGCTCGGCGACGCGGGCACGCCGCTCAGGTTTTGTGCCGAGGCGATGGATAACAAGCGGCTCCTCGACGATGTCACCGACGCGCATGCGCGGGTTGAGTGACGAGTACGGATCCTGAAAGACGATCTGCATGTCGCGTCGCGCCATGCGCATCCGTTCGGCCGAAAATTGCAGGACGTTCTCACCGCGGAAGCACACTTCGCCGGATGTGGGTTCAATCAGGCGCAGGATGCAGCGGCCCGTCGTGCTCTTTCCGCTTCCCGATTCTCCGACCAGACCGAACATCTCCCCTTCGTCGATGGCGAACGTGACGCTGTCGACGGCTTTGACGACAGACGGCGCGCGGAACAATCCCTGTTTGCGGGCGAAATGTTTGACGAGACGCCGAACTTCAAGCAGAGGCGCGCCCATCACCTCGCCCCGGGAACCGCCGCAAGGAGATTGCGCGTGTAGGCGTGGGCTGGATGCCGAAGAACGTCGCGTACGGCGCCGTGTTCGACGAGCTTGCCCTGATACATTACGGCGACGCGGTCGGCCATTTCCGCGATGACGCCGAAGTCGTGCGTGATGAGGAGCAGCGCGAGGTTGTATCGCGCCTTCAATTCCCGCAGCAGCTCGAGTACCTGGGCTTGAATGGTGACGTCGAGCGCTGTCGTCGGCTCGTCGGCGACGACGAGCGGCGGCCGGCACGCGAGCGCGATCGCAATCATGACGCGCTGGCGCATGCCGCCGGAGAGCTGGTGAGGGTAGTCGCGCACCCGATGGCTAGGCTCAGGAATCTTGACCGCCTCGAGCAGTTCCACCGCCCGCGCCCGCGCGTCTGCGCGTGAAGCCTTGCCGTGGACGAGAAACGCCTCGGCAATCTGATCGCCGACGCGCATCACGGGATTAAGTGCCGTCGTCGGCTCCTGAAAAATCAGCGAGACGCCGGCCCCGCGCACTTCGCGCATTTCGCCTTCGCTAAGGGTGAGTAGGTCGCGCCCCTCGAACAGTACGCGGCCGGCGGTGATCCGGCCCGGCGGCTGCAACAACCGAAGGATCGAAAATGCGGTGACGGATTTGCCACTGCCCGACTCGCCCACCAGGCCCAGCGTCTCCCCCCGTGCAATCGAGAAGCTGACATCGTCGACTGCTGGCGTTGGGCTGCCGAAGGTGACCGACAGGTGCTGGACATCCAGCAGCGGCGTGCCCTGAGCGTAGTCAAAGGGCTTGTCGTGAGCGGAGTCGAAGGGCGTGTCCCGAGCCGGGTCGAGGGGTTCGTTCATCAGGGCCGGGTGGCGGCCGCAGCGACGGGGGATACGTCCTGGTGTTCGCCAAACACCTTCCGCATCGTGTCGGCGATCTCGCCGAGGGTCGCGTGTGCTTCCACTGCTGCGATTATCGGCGGCACGAGGTTCGCCGTCCCGCGGGCTGAGGTCTCAACTTCGTCCAGCGCCGCACGCCACTCCGTCTGACTGCGTGACGCTCGAACGGCGCGCACCCGCTCCACCTGCTTGGGCTCGATTTCGGGATCAAGTTGAAAGACATCGGTTGCGGCAGGCGATGCCCCGGCGAGGGCTACCACCACGCCGAGCGTTGCCACTCCTCCGCGATCGACTGAGCGCGAATCCGCTACGCCCTCGGCCACGGCGACATCGCCCGGACCATCGAGCCCGCCGAGCTCACTGGCGCAAAAGCGACCGGCTGCCACGCGCACCGAGCCGGCCGTGCGTCCTACGCCAGCCGCCCAAAAGCCAATTCCTCAGCCGATCGAGGCTCGGCCGGAGCCGGAACGCCCGCCACCGCCAC